>Ga0222714_10005004_pt1 | contig 12751 bp, 6 predicted proteins | sample C33_3DmetaG_FD_165048 | JGI IMG/M metagenome (GOLD analysis project Ga0222714, IMG submission 165048) | Estuarine water microbial communities from San Francisco Bay, California, United States - C33_3D | ecosystem: Environmental > Aquatic > Marine > Unclassified | place: USA: California... | reverse complement strand
CCGAAAGCGCCGGCCACTCCGGCTGATGCGCACCCCCGCGTAATCCTCGATGAACCCGCGCCGTCCCACCTCGTCGAGCAGCCGCCGTCGCTCCTCCCGGCAGACAGGCTCGGCACTCTGGCTGGAGGGCAGGCCGACGAGTTCATGCCACGCCGCTTCGAAACGTTCCAGGCCCAGCCGGTTGGCGTAGTTGAAGGCATGATCAGACCCATAGGCACCGAGGGCACTGAGCACCACGCAGGGGGCCTCCCACAGGGCTTCGACTGCCTGCGCCGGGTCATCGACCGCGACCAGTTCGCGCCCGAACAGGCGGCGATGATTGTCGAGGATGAGGCGGGTGGGTTCCTGCAGAAGCTGGGGATCGACGGGCAGCATGGCAGCCGACACCAACACGGCTGAACGCGGGACGCAAGCAGGATGCCGCAGTCGACACCCCCCATCAGGGCGCGCCTGCACTCATCAGGTAGCGGAAGAGGTGCACGACCTGCTCTTCGCCAAGCGCCCCCAGCAGGCCCTCGGGCATGAGCGACATGGGCAGCTGGTCCTGACCGGCAATCTGTGCCTTTTCCACCGTCAGTCGCTCGGTCGGCGTCTGAATCGTGACACTGCGTTCGGTCTGTTCAGGAATGACTCCGGTCAGCGTGCGCCCGTCCTTCAGCTTGAACACGGTCATGCGGTAGTCGGCCGGCACCACCGCACTCGGGTCGAGAATGTTCTCCAGAAGATAGGACAGCTTGCGGCGATCGCCCCCGGTGAGATCCGGCCCGATCTGGCCGCCCTCGCCATAGAGCTTGTGGCAGGCACCGCAGGCGGCGGCAAACAGGACCTTGCCCTGCTTCGCGTCACCCTGCGCCAGGCGATCGGGAGTGAGCTTGCGCGTCCACTCGGCCAACTCCGCCTGCTTGGCCGCCGGAGTGTCGCGGAGTTCACCCCAAACCGCGGTGAGCCTGGCGGTCAGGGCCTCGTCGTTGAGGCTGCGAATCGCCCGCGCCTGGTAGGGCGTGATCGCCGTCTTCGGCACCCGCCCGGCCTGCACGGCATCGAGCAGGGCCATGGCATAAGCCGGGCGTGACACCAGCGTCGCCACGGTCGCCGCCTGCTGCTCCTCGCTGCGCGCCGGCCACGGACTGAGCAGGGCCTGCGGAATGACCGGATGATCGTAGGCCGCCAAGGCACTGCGCGCGGCCGTGCCGAGCACCTTGTCGTTGATCAGGCCGCGCACGACCGGCAACAGCTCCGGCTTGGCGCTGCGCGTGAGATTCTTGAAGGCGTTGTTGCGCGCGTTGGCATCGGCCTCGGCATCCTTGACGATGGCAATCAGTTCCTCGACCGCACGGCCGCTGCCGAACACGAGCGAGAGCTTCTGCAGCATTGCCGGGTCGGCGGCTTGGGCGACGGAGGCCAACGCGTCCCAGCCCTTCGGCTTCGGGGCGCTGCTGAACCCTTCGAGACCGGCGGCAAGGCCGGCCAGAACATCCCTGCGGACCTCAGGCTGCTTCGTCATCAAGGCCACCAGTGCATCCACCGCCGCCGGCTGCGCTTCGATCCTTTCGGCGATCCGTCGCGCCACCAACCGGCGCACGGTGGGGATCTTTGCACTGGCGATGAATTCCACCCCCTTGAGGGGATCGGCGGCCACCGCCGGCTCGATGCCATACCAGATCATCAGCGGCTGCTGGCGATCCTCGGCGTCTTCTTCGTGCTGCGCGAGCGCGGTGGCGATGGGCCAGCGATCCGCCAGCGGAAGGCGCTGCAGGTCCGAGGCCGTATGCAGGCGGGTCAGGCCGTCTTGGCTGTTCGCTTCCGCCAAGCCATACACGCCTCGCGGCTTCGGCCCCCTGCCCGCCTCATGCGCCTGGTGCAGCTCCAGCCGTGCCCACCAGTTGTTGGCCTCGCGGCGCACCGGCTGCGTCGCCTCATGGACGATCTTGTAAATCCGCCCGCTGGTCCGGTGCACGCCATCGTTGTCATGGCATTCACCGCTGTCGCTCCAGTCGGCGACGAACACATTCCCATCCGGGCCGGTGAGCAGGTCGATGCCGCGGAACCAGGTGTCTTTGGCCTGCATGAAATCGGGTGCGTGTTTGCCGACGTAGCCGCAGCCCTGGCGCTCGAGCCGGTCGACGTTGATGCGGTTGCCGTGCAGGTTGCAGGTGAACATGCTGCCGTGATACTCCTTCGGCCAGAGACCCCCCTGGTAAATGAGCAGGCCGACATGCGCGTGGCCGCCGCCAAGCTCCTGGGTCTTGCTGCTGACGCCCTGGCGGATGTCGCTCCATTTCTCCGCGCCGGTGTCCCAGTGGAAGTGATCGGCGGTCTGCTCGATGATCTCGTAGACATACGGATTCAGGTGCGTGCCGAACATGCGCCGATAGTAGGCGCCGGGGATGACGTGCCAGAGGTGGCCAATGACCGTGTTGATCATGAACAGCTCGCCCTCGGCGTTCCAGTCGTGTCCCCACGAATTGGTGCCTCCATGGGCCACCGCCTCGACCACGCCGCGCGTCGGATGGTAGCGCCAGATGGCGCAGTTCATCCGCACGCGCTCCTCGGCCGGCGTGCCGGGCGCGCCGACCGCCGAAGTGTCGGTGATGCCGTGGCGACCATACAGCCATCCGTCCGGGCCCCAGCGCAGGCCGTTGACGATGTTGTGGCCGATCGTCTTCGTGTTGAAACCGTCGAGCTTCACCTGCGGCGGGCCGTCGGGCACGTCATCGCCATTGGCGTCGGGGAGGAAGCTGAGCGTGCCGTCGTTGAGGATCCAGACGCCGCCGTGACCGACCTCGACGCTGGTCAGGTAGCGTCCCTCGTCCCAGAACACCTTGCGGCTGTCGTGCTTGCCGTCGCCGTCCTTGTCCTCGAGGACGATGAGGCGGTCGCGCAGCTTCAGGTCCCAGCGGTCCGGGTTCTCCGCGTAGGTGTAACATTCCGCCACCCAGAGCCGGCCCTTGCTGTCCCAGGCCATGCCGATAGGTTGCTGAACGTCCGGTTCGGCGGCAAAAACCACGCACTTGAAGCCCGGCGGCAGCTGCATCGTCCGCGCCGCCTCCTCGGCCGGCATGGGTTCTCCCTTCTCGGTGTTGTAGGGGGTCGGAAACGGCTCGGCTGCAAGCAGCGGCGCCCAGAGAGCCCAGAGCATGGGGCGAAAGGCGGAGAACAGTCGGGACATGGCGAAAAGATCGAAACGAGTCCCAAAGGGCAAGTCTAGACCTTTCTTTGCGCCAGCCGCCAGCAGCTCACTTTTTCGCCTTCGCCTTGCTCTGGCGCTTCTGCACGAGTGGCCAGTCGGGATGATCGGTGCGGGAGGCCGCCATCAGGGACTCGGCGCGCGCCACCAAGTCTGGCTTGTCCGCGGCAAGATCCCGCGTTTCCGCGAGATCCGCCTCCAGGTCGTAGAGCTCGGTCTTTGCCTGCGGCCCATTCTTCACCGCCTTCCAGCGAGCGTCGAAGCGAACGGCCTGCAGCGAGGTGCCCTCATGCAGTTCCCAGTAAAAAGCCTCGCGCTTGGGCGCCGCCCCGCCCTTCAGCAGGGACACGACCGACAGGCCGTCGGTCTGATAGCCGGCCGGCAGCCTGGCTCCGGCGAGTTCAGCGGCGGTGGGCAAAAAGTCCCAGAAGGCCCAGGGCTGCTCGCTGACCTTGCCGGCGGGCACTTTGCCCGGCCAGCGGGCGATGCCGGCCTGGCGCAGTGCGCCTTCGTACAGGCCGCGCTTGTAGCCGCGCAGCTTGCCATTCATGTCCTGGTTGAATAGCCGGCCGACCTCGGACTTGGGATCAAAGGAGGCGCCATTGTCGCCGGCAAAAACCACCAGCGTGTTGTCGTCGATCTTCAACTCCCTGAGCAGGTCGAGCAGTCGGCCCACATCGCGGTCCAGTCGACTGACCATGGCGGCATAGGTCTTCTGCAGGTCGGTCCAGGGCTTGTCGGCATATTGACCGAGATCATCGATCTCAAACTTCCCGTGCGGCAGGGTGATGGCATAGAAAAAGAAGAAGGGGCCGCCGGCATGGCCGCGGACCCACTTTTCCACGTCCTGCTGGATGAGTTCCTGGGCATAGGTCTTGCCGTCGAGTTCGATGCGACGGTCGTCGTCCCACAGGTAATCCGGGAAGTAGCGATGGGCGTGCCGCTGGCAGTTGTATCCGTAGAAATGGTCGAAGCCGGTCTTCAACGGGCTGCCGGGGGTGTCAAACATGCCCATGCCCCACTTGCCGGCGCAAGCCGTGGCGTAACCGGCCGACTTCAGCACCTGGGCGACGGTGACCGTGCCCTCGGGCAGCGGCTTCTGGCCCTCCGGCTGAATCTCGCGGTTGGCGCGGATCGGGCAGTGCCCGGTGTGCAGGCCGGTCATCAGCGAGGAACGCGAGGGCGCGCAGACGCTGGTGCCCGAATAGAGTTGGGGAAACATCGTGCCCTCGGTTGCCATGCGGTCGAGGTGCGGCGTCTGGATCAGCTTCTGCCCATAGCAGCCAAGGTCGCCCTGGGCGAGATCGTCGCAGAGGATGAAAATGAGGTTCGGCTGATCGGCCGCCGGCAGGGTGACCGCGGCGAGGAGAGACAGAAGAAATCGCATGGCAACCAGCGGAAACGCGCGCGGGACGCGAATCTCGCGGGGGAAGTCAGGATCCGACGGAGGACTGCAGGGAACACCCGTGGTTCCGCGTGGGCACAAAAAAGCCGCACCCTTGCGGGTGCGGCCCTTTTTCAGACCACCCACTCGCCGCGGTAGTCGCGGGTGAGCCACTTCGGATCACCGCCCTTGGCGAAGGTGCGGGCTGCGGGATCCCACTGGAAGCTGGCGCCATGCCAGTAGGCCATGTTCATCAGGTGGCAGGAGATGACCGTGGTGGCGCCGACAGCGACGTCGCAGATCGGGCGCTCACGGGTCTTGATGCTGTTGAGCCAGTCGTCGTGATGGTTCTTGCTCTCGTAGAGCTTGACCTTGGCGTCCTTGAGGAACTCGCGCTCGCTGAGCACGACCTCGCGGTCGAGCGAGGTGCCCTTGTCGGCTTCACGATCGTAGAAGCCGTGCACCTTCTTGCCGCCGAGCCAGAGCTCGAACTTGCCGCGGTTGACGTGGATCTCACCCTCGGTGCCATAGAAGGAGACGCCCTTGCCCTCGCCATGGGTGAGCACGACGCCGTTCGCATAAACGAGCTGGGCGCCGCGCTTGGCGGTCGGGCCGTCCTTCGGCGCGCGCACTTCCACCGGGCCGCTGTCATCGACGCCGAGACCCCACTGGGCGATGTCGATGTGGTGGGCACCCCAGTCGGTGATCATGCCGCCGCCAAACTCGCGGGTCATGCGCCAGGCGGGGAAATGGTTGTGAACACCACGCGGGCTGAGCACGCTGGTGTAGGGCTTGAGCGGGCCCGGACCGCACCAGCGATCCCAGTCGAGGCCGGGCTCCGACTCCTCGGCGGCAAGGTTGTAGGGACCGGCCGGATCGCCGAACGAGGTCGTGATCGTCTTGATCTCGCCGATGACACCGTTGCGGACGAGTTCGCAGGCAACGCGGAACTCCTTGCTGGAGCGCTGCTGGGAACCGGTCTGGAAGATGCGGCCGCTGTCGCGAACCGCCTGGGTCAGCTTGAGTGCCTCATGGACGTTGTGGGTGAGCGGCTTCTCGCCATAGACATCCTTGCCGGCCTGGACCGCGGCAATGCCGATGTAGGCATGCCAGTGGTCGGGCGTGGCAATGACGACGGCGTCAATGTCCTTGCGGGCAAGCAGCTCGCGGAAGTCATTGTAGGCGTCGCAACCCTTGTAGCTGCCGTCGCCCTTCTTGCCGTAGGCTTCGTTGACCCGGCCCTTGGCGTGCTCACGGCGGTTGGTGTCGACGTCGCAGACGGCTACGACCTGGACGTTGTCGCGGCCGAGGAAGTTGCCGAGGTGACCGCCGTTCATCTTGCCCATGCCGATGAAGCCGAGGTTGATGCGAGCGTTTGGCGAGGACTCCGCCGACCAGACACGGGACGGCAGGATGAAGGGGGCGGCAACGGCGCCGGCGGCGCTCTTGAGGAAGTTACGACGATGGGTCTGGCTCATGGATGGAAAAAGCTGGATGCTTACAACGTGGAAATGACACGTTTTGTGCACTTGGGGTCAGAAAAACACCAAAAAACCGCCGGTGCGGATTCCCGTTTTCCTGGGCCTGCCGTTGTGCCATGGTCGGCGCGATGAACGTCAGCATTTTCGGTCTCGGTTATGTGGGCGCGGTCACCGCGGGGTGTCTCGCGGAGCTGGGGCATGCCGTCACGGGTGTGGATGTGCAGCCGTCCAAGGTGGATGCCTTCAACCGTGGCAAATCCCCCATCGTCGAACCGGCACTGGATGACCTGCTGCAGACCGCCCGCAGGGAAGGCCGGCTGACCGCGACCACGGACGCCGCGACGGCTGTGACGGCGACCGACGCCAGCATCATTTGTGTCGGCACGCCGTCGCTCGAGTCCGGCCGCCTCAACCTCGACTACGTGCGCAAGGTCAGCGAACAGATCGCCGCCGCCCTGCGCGCCTCCGCCAAGCCGCACGTGCTGATCTTTCGCAGCACCATGCTGCCCGGCAGCACCCGCCAACTCGTGCGCGATTTCTTTGCCGACCTGCAATCCGCCGGTCAGGTGCGGATTTATTACTGCCCGGAATTCCTGCGCGAGGGCACGGCGGTGCACGACTTCCGCGAACCCTCGCTGGCGGTGGTCGGTACCCATGACGGCGCAGAACCGGAGAGTCCGGAAGCATTCCAGTTGCTCGGCGGTGCGCCGGCCGTGCTCGCCTGGGAGGGGGCCGAGGCGATCAAGTACAGCTGCAACTATTTCCACGCTCTCAAGGTCGGCTTCGCCAACGAGATCGGCCGACTGTGCAAATTTCTGGGTGTTGACGGCGGCCGTGTCATGGAGGTCGTCTGCTCCGATACCCGTCTGAACATCTCCCCCTACTACATGAAGCCGGGCAACCCCTTCGGCGGCTCCTGTCTGCCCAAGGACGTCAGTGCCCTGCTCTCCTTGGCCCGCCAGGAAGGCCTGAGCCTGCCCCTGCTCGACAGCACGCTCGACAGCAACCAGGCCCATCTCGACCTTCTGCTCAAGCGCATCACCGCCCGCGGCGTGCGCCGCATCGGCCTGCTCGGCCTGGCCTTCAAGGCCGACACCGACGACCTGCGCGGCAGCCCGATGGTCGCCGTCGCCGAAAACCTGCTCGGTCGCGGCTACGAGCTGCTCATCCACGATCCCAGCCTCCAGCTCGGCCGCTTGGTCGGCGCCAACGAGGCCGAGATCCAGCGCCGCATGCCCCACCTCGCCTCCCTGCTGCGCGACGACCCGCGCGAGGTCGTCGAGGCCAGCGAACTCGTCGTCGCCTCGCAGAAATGCGTCCCGGTTGCCGACCTCGCCCTCTGGGCACGCCCGGACCAGGCCGTGCTCGACGTCAATGGCTGGCGCGATCTCGCCAGCCTGCCCTGGCAATACGAGGGGCTTTGCTGGTAAGCCTCACCGGAACCAGCCGCGCATCCGTTCAAAGATGCCCTGCACCGTCGGCGGGCGACGGCGGTCGCGCAGGGTCGGCTGAGCCCAGACACCCTGGTGGGCGGCACACCAGCCCTGAGGCAGCATGTCGGCCGGCAGCTGGTCCTGGTAGGCGGTGCCGGCGGACTGGCAGTCGCGGGCGGCGAGCAGACTGCTGAGCCGACAGACATGCACCGGCTGGAGCGGCGGTTCCCGGCGCGGTCCGGCGGGGATGTAGCCCAGGGAAGCGGCCTTCTTGACGGCATCGGCCCAGATCGGGATGGCGAGGCGGCTGCCGTAGCCGCGGTCGAGGATTGTCTGCGGCTGGTCGAGGCCAACCCAGACCGCGCAGGTCACACGGTCGGTGTAGCCGGCAAACCAGGCGTCCTTGTAGTCGTTGGTGGTGCCGGTTTTGCCGCCGGCCGGATCCTTGAAGCCGTGCTCGGAACGGATGCTGGCGCCGGTGCCGCGATCCACCACCTGGCCGAGCATGCGGCGCATCAGGTGGGCGGCGCCGGCCGGAATGATGTCGGACTCGAGCACGCCGTTGCTGAAGAGGACGTTGCCGGCCTTGTCGGTGACCTTGTCAATGAGGAAGGTGCGCCGGCGGATGCCGTCATTGGGGAACAGGCTGAAGGCGCTGGCGAGTTCACGCGGCGTGCCGCCAAGGTTGCCGATGAAGACCTGCGGCGTGCGCGTGAGATGGTTGCCGATGCCGGCATCGGCGATGACCTCGATCACGCGGTCCAGACCGGTGAAGTTGCCAACTCGCACTGCCATCGTGTTGCGGCTTTCACCCAGGCCGCTGGTGAGCGTCTGCAGGCCGGTGAACTTGCCGTCGTTGTTCTGGGGCGACCAGCCCGGGTCGGCACCCGCGATCTCGCCGGGCCGGATGGGCGCATCCTCGACATAGGTGCCGGGCAGGAAACCCGCGGCGAGGGCGGCGGCATAGACGAAGGGCTTCACGGTCGAGCCAATCTGCCGGTTGCCCTGGGTGGCGCGGTTGAACTTGCTCTGCCGGTAATCGCGACCGCCGACCAGCGCGAGAATGCCGCCCGTCTCGTTGTCGAGCATGGCGAGGGCGCCCTGCAGGTAGGGGGTGGAAACCACCTCGCGCCGGCCATCCCAGGTGGCATCGAAGGCCGCCTTGGAGGGGTGGCGATAACCGGGCAGCTTCTCCGCGGCGGCGAGGCGTTTCTCCAGCGACTCCTCGGCGGCAAGTTGCAGGCCCTTGTGCAGGGTGGTGTAGACAATGAGGCCGCCATCCTCAATGGCCTGCTCCTCGAGAATGCGGTCGAGGTCGCGGCGGACGACGTCGAGGGCGTAGCCACCCTGGCTCTGGAAGGCCGGCTGGGCGCGCAGGGCAATGTCGGCGCGGCGGGCCGCCAGTTCCTCCTCGGCGCTGATGACGCCGGTGGCCAGCAGGCGTGCCAGAACGTCGTCGCGCTCGCGCAGGGCGCCCTGGAAGTTGCGGAAGGGCGAGAACCGGGCCGGGCTGCGAATGATGCCGGCGATGAGGGCGCCCTCGCTGAGGCTGAGGTCGGCGGCGTTCTTGCCGAAGTAGCCCTGGCTGGCGCGCTGGATGCCATACAGATTGGCGCCGAAGAAGATGCGATTGACGTAGTGGCCGAGGATCTGGTCCTTGCTCCATTGCCGCTCAATGCGGCGGGCCAGCATCATTTCGAGCAGCTTGCGGTGAAAACTGCGCGCGTTGAGGTCCGGGTAGCTGTTGCGCGCCAGCTGCATGGTGATCGTGCTGGCTCCCTGGACGACGCGACCCTCGCGCAGGTTGCGCAGGGCGGCGCGCAGCACGCCGATGTAGTCGATGCCACCATGGCTGTAAAAGCGGGCGTCCTCGCGCGCCAGCAGGGCCTTGAGGAAGTTCGGCGACACCTGGTCGATCGGCACCACCACGCGGTTTTCCCCGTGCATGCGGCCGAGCAGCTCGCCGTCGGCATCCAGGACGACCGTGCGCTCGGGCATTTCGCCAAGGCGGTCGAGGTCGTACAGCAGGGCCATCTGCGAGTAGACGCCGAGAGTGATCGCCGCCGCGGCGGTGGCAAGCAGGATGGCCAGCAGGCCGAGCAGGGCCAGCCGCCGCAACCAGCGGCGGCCCGGGGCGCGCCTGGGGGGCGGCCGGTGCGGGGCACGGAATTTCATGAGGGGCTTGGACGCGGCGGGCGCGAAAAACTTCGGGTTTTTATCGCAGGGAAGCCGCGCATGCAACCGGTCCGGGCCACAGAGGGCCAACGACCCGCCGGGGTTTTGGCTGCAGCGTGGGGTAGCGACTCGCGGGAGCCAAGCGGTCACCGCCCCGTCTCCAGCCAGCTCCAAGACCGCCCATCTTTCCCCTTGCCAACTTCCCGGGACAGCCGATGATGGCGGCCCTTTTGTCCGGCTGCCCCTGGCGGTGCAGGACATCAGCCCGCCCAGGCCCTCAGGAGTGGAAGGCTTGGTGCGGTTTCCCAACGGCACTCCCAACCCAACACACACATGAGCGCAGCTACTCTCGCGGAGATGATCGCAGGATCCTTCCGCGAACTCCACGAAGGATCCATCGTCAAAGGCCGGATCCTTGAAATCAAGCCGCAGGTCGTCCTCGTCGACATCGGCTATAAGTCCGAAGGGGCCATCCCCTCGAACGAATTCGAGGAAGAAGACATCCAGGTCGGAGACGAGATCGAAGTTCTCCTCGAAAAGCTGGAAAATGACGAAGGCATGGTCGTCCTCTCGAAGGAAAAGGCCGCCTACAAGCAGAACTGGGAAAAGATCGCCTCGGTCTTCCGCGACGGCGGCCTGGTCAAGGGCAAGGTCAAGAGCGTCGTCAAGGGCGGCCTCATGGTCAACGTCGGCGTCGAAGCCTTCCTGCCCGGCAGCCAGATCGACATCATCCCGCCGAAGGACCTCAACGAATACGTCGGCAAGGTCTTCGAATTCAAGATCGTCAAGATCAACGACGACCGCAAGAACATCGTCCTGTCCCGCCGCGAGGTGATCGAGGCCGAGCGCGCCGAACAGCGCCAGAAGTTTCTCGAGTCCGTCAACCCCGGCGACAAGGTCGAGGGCGTGGTCAAGAACATCACCGACTTCGGTGTCTTCGTCGACCTCAACGGCATGGACGGCCTTCTTCACATCACCGACATGTCCTGGGGACGCCTCAACCATCCGACCGAACTGGTCGGCATCGGCCAGCGCCTCGAACTCGTCATCCTCGAAGTCAACCGCGAGAAGGAGCGTGTCTCCCTCGGTCTCAAGCAGCTCCAGAACAACCCCTGGGAAAACATCGAGGGCCGCTACCCGGTCGGCCAGCGCGTCAAGGGCAAGGTCACCAAGCTCGTCGCCTACGGCGCCTTCGTCGAAGTCGAAGAGGGCGTGGAAGGCCTCGTCCACGTCTCCGAACTTTCCTGGGTCAAGCGCATCGCCCGCCCGTCGGACGTGCTCCAGGTCGGTCAGGAACTGGAAGCCGTGGTCCTTGGCATCAACAAGGAAGAACGCAAGATCAGCCTCGGCGTTCGCCAGCTGGATTCCAACCCGTGGGACGACATCGACGTCCGCTACCCGGTCGGCACCCAGCTCACCCGCCCGATCCGCAACCTCACGGCCTACGGCGCCTTCGTCGAGCTTGAGGAAGGCATTGACGGCATGATCCACGTCTCCGACCTCAGCTGGACCCGCAAGGTCAACCATCCGTCCGAGATGCTCAAGAAGGGCCAGGAAGTCGAAGCCGTCGTGCTCGGCATCGACAAAGCCAACCAGCGCATCAGCCTGGGCATGAAGCAGCTCGAGACCGACCCCTGGTCGGAAATCGACGCCCGCTTCAAGGTCGGCGATGTCGTCAAGGGCAAGGTCGCCAAGATCGCCAGCTTCGGCGCCTTCGTCGAACTCGAAGGCGACATCGACGGCCTGGTGCACATCTCCCAGCTCAGCGAGGACCATGTGGCCAAGGTCAAGGACGTGCTCAACGTCGGCGACGAAGTCGAAGCCCGCGTCATCAAGGTGGACAAGGTGGAGCGCCGCGTTGGCCTCTCCGTCAAGGCCATGAACTACAGCGACGCCGAGATCCAGAAGGAAAGCCAGGCTTTCGAAGCCCTGCGCCCCAGCACGGACCTCGTCGGCCTCGAGCAGGCCTTCAAGTTCGCCACCGAAGAATGGCGCCCCGGCCAGTAAGACTGGCCCGCCAGCATTCATCCCACGGAGGGACGCCGCGAGGCGTCCCTCTTTTTTTGCGCCGGGTGCCTTTTCCTGGCACGCCAAGGGCGGATTCCGGGAAAAGCCTCGGACTCCCCGCACGTTACCCCCTTCGCCCGCCATGAACCCCGCCTACTTCCCCTGCGCCGGCAGCCACGCCCGGCACGCACCCACGCGACGCGAGTTTGTGTATGGCCTGGGCGCCTCGCTTGGCGGCGTTGCATTGACCGCCCAACTCGCCGCCGCGGAAGCGACCGGACCGCTGGCACCCAAGCCTCAGCAGCTGCCGGCGAAGGCGAAGAACTGCATCTTCCTGATGATGGAGGGCGGGCCCTCGCACATCGACTGCTTCGATCCCAAGCCCGAGCTGGAAAAGCTGCACCTCAAGGAGTTCGTCCGCGAGGGCCAGCAGAAGTCGGCCATGGAAAGCGGCAAGCGCTACTACGTGCGCAGCCCCTTCAAGTTCCACCAGCACGGCCAGAGCGGGGCCTGGATGAGCGAACCCTGGCAGCACCTCGCCGGCGTCGCCGACGACCTCTGCTTCTACCGCGGTTGCCAGGTCGACAGCGTCAATCACCCGACCGCGATGTACCAGATGAACTGCGGCAACCGCTTTGGCGGCGACCCCGCGCTCGGTGCCTGGGTGACCTACGGCCTCGGCTCGATGAACCGAGACCTGCCGGGATTTGTCGTCCTCCCCGAGATCAGTTACCCGCAGGGCGGCAGCGCCAACTGGGGCAACGGCTACCTGCCCGCCCATTTCCAAGGCACCCCCCTGCGCGCCCAGGGCAGCCCCATCCTCGACCTGCAGCCGCCGCCCGGCGTCAGTCAGCAGCGCCAGCGCGCCAACCTCGACCTGCTCGCCCGCCTCAACGAGCGCCACGCCGAGGCCCGCCCCGATCAGGAGGAGCTGCGCGCGCGCATGACCAACTACGAACTCGCCTTCCGGATGCAGATGCAGGTGCCGGACGTGCTCGACCTCGCCGGTGAAAACGCCGCCACCCTCGAACAATATGGGGTCGGGCAGCCCGAGACCGACGCCTTCGAAGGCGTCGGTCTCGGG
>Ga0222714_10005003_pt1 | contig 12751 bp, 14 predicted proteins | sample C33_3DmetaG_FD_165048 | JGI IMG/M metagenome (GOLD analysis project Ga0222714, IMG submission 165048) | Estuarine water microbial communities from San Francisco Bay, California, United States - C33_3D | ecosystem: Environmental > Aquatic > Marine > Unclassified | place: USA: California... | reverse complement strand
AATAATCTGCAAAACTTTGAGATTTTGAATTAAGATTTAATTATTTATTGCTGTTTTTATTTACTTTTTTCTCTTTCTCTTCAAATGCCCGTTGCATCGATATCACAGCAAAGTATTGCTGCGCCGTCGTTTTTGAAAAAATTGAAGCCAAAATACTTTTAAAAACCTATCACTGCTCCTTGCCACCCGTCCCGGCCATAGTTAAGCGTTAAAGACACAGTTATTTTCCCTTGTGAGGATTAAAGACCATGGCCCGTCGCGGGATGCGTTTTGGTATTTTTCTGGCTCCATTCCATGCCGTTGGAGAAAATCCAACCTTATCCATGGATCGTGATATGGAGCTAATCGAATGGCTTGATCATCTCGGTTATGATGAGGCCTGGATTGGTGAGCACCACTCCGCAGGCTGGGAAACCATTGCTTCTCCAGAAATCTTTATTGGAGCAGCTATCCAGCGGACGAAGAATATCCGACTTGGTTCGGGCGTGACTTCCCTGCCCTACCACCATCCGTTTCTTGTGGCCCAACGCTTTGTTCAACTTGATCATATGAGCAAGGGTCGCGTTATGCTTGGCTGTGGCCCAGGAGCCCTTCCATCTGATGCGTACATGATGGGCATAAACCCAGTCGATCAGCGGCGACGCATGCTAGAGGCACTTGATGCAATCATGGGCCTGCTCAGGTGCGAAGAACCGGTCACAATGGAAACAGATTGGTTCACTCTTCGTGATGGTCGATTACACCTAGCACCCTGGTCCACCGAGTTGCCCGTCGCAGTTGCATCCACAATAACGCCGTTCGGGATGATGGCTGCGGGAAGGCACGGTATCGGGGTACTTTCTATAGGTGCAGGAATTCCCGGCGGACCAGAAATGCTTTCAAAGCAATGGGAAATTGCTGAAGACGAAGCGGCTAAGCATGGCAAGACCATGGACCGGAATAATTGGCGTGTCGTCGTCAACATGCATTGCGCCGAAGATGACGAAGAAGCACTACGCCAAGTCAAAGCCGGTGAGCGATTGGAAACAATTACTTACTTCGAGGAAACTCTAGGAAGGCCACCAGGCCGATCAGACGACCCGTTACGCGACGGTGTCAAAATGGGAACAACCTTGATCGGTTCGCCTGATACAATCGCAAAAGGCATCGAATATTTACTTGAGCTTTCAAAGGGTGGCTTCGGAGCCATCACATTCCGTGCGAACGAATGGGCCAATCGTGAGCAAATCATGAAAAGTTACGAGCTGTTTGCACGCTATGTAGCACCCCGCTTCCAGGGACAGCTCGAAACAGTTCATAAGTCCAATGCCTTCGTGAAAGCGAACAGAACCACCGTCCTGGCCGGAAACGTCGAGGCTGTAAAAAAAGCCTTTACTGATACAGGCCGTGCAGTCCCGGAAGAATTTGCTGCCCGGACCCTTGGCGCCAATGATGTGAAGGACCCAAATAGATGATCGGACGCCTTAACCACGTTGCGATAGTGGTGCCTGATCTGGAAGCTGCGGCAAACCAATACCGTTCTGCGCTTGGAGCGTCCGTATCACAACCAGAAGACCTCCCGGAACATGGTGTCACTGTCGTATTTGTTGAACTTCCGAACACCAAGATAGAGCTTCTACAACCCTTTGGAGAGGGCTCTCCAGTCGCTGCATTTCTGGAAAAGAATGCATCGGGCGGCATGCATCACATATGCTACGAGGTGGATGACATCATATCCGCGAGGGATAAACTAAAAGCCGAGGGAGCAAGGGTCCTTGGCGACGGAGAACCCAAAAACGGGGCTCACGGAAAGCCAGTTCTATTCCTTCACCCAAAAGACTTCTGCGGCACGTTGGTAGAACTCGAGCAAGCTTAAAGGAATTTCTTTTGGCTCTTTTCCAACTTTGTCTCTCAGTTACCTTATGACCAAGTTTCTTAGCACTTTAACATTGGGCATTTTTTTAACCTTGTCGGGCCAATCAGCATGGGCTGATCAGAATGACCCTCGACTTAGTGCTCTTTTTGATAAGCTTAAAAATGCTGAGAGTGCTGCAATAGCAAATACATTTGAGGAAAAGATCTGGCAGATTTGGCTGGAGCATTCAGATAAGCGTACTCAAGAAGTAACGCTCATAGGTATTTCATTCATGAATAGCGGACAGTTTGACCTCGCTGAATTAGCATTCACAGAAGCCATAGATAAAAACCCTAACTTTGCTGAAGCCTGGAACAAGCGTGCAACTTTGAGATACTTGGTTGGTGATCTTGAAGGTTCAGTTGCTGATTGCGCCAATGTCTTAAACTTAGAACCCAGGCACTATGGTGCAATGGCAGGGCTAGGTATGATCTCAGCTGCTCGCTCAAATTGGAAACAGGCGATAGAATGGTACCAACGTGCACTGACGATACATCCCAACTTTACTGGCGCAAAAATTGGACTGGAACAATCAATAGCCAATCTGAATGCCGAACAGATATAATGAGCTAGAAGATAAAGAGGAGACGACTGATGTCCGAGAACACCCCCACCCCAAAAGGCACTCTTGCCCATGCAACAAAAGAAAATGCCCCGCTGGTTGATGGGCGTCGCGACTTCTTCAAATATCGTGATCTCGGAGTGATGGCTGCTTCCAATGGTACGCTTCGCGCTCAAACAATGACCGCGGTCCGTGGAATGACAGAGCCAACCGGATGGCATTACCATCAATGCGATGGTCAGTTTGTTTACGTTCTAAAAGGCTGGGTTGATCTGGAATTTGAGACAGGTGAACAGCTGCGTGTGAAGGAAGGCGAGTCACTTTTCATACCTGGCGGAATGAAGCACAACGAGTTTGGTTGCTCAGAAGATCTCGACATTCTGGAGCTATCCACGCCTGGAGAAATGGGCACTGTTCCTTGTGCGCCCCCAGCATAGGGCAGAACCCACTTTATCCAGATTAAACGCAGTCGCTACTAACCAGGCTTTCTCCCCGCGGCGAGCACTGCGGGCATGTCTAGGTTCAAAATGCTGCCGCCACGCTTCTTCATGAGTGCTTGAGCGCGTTTTATGATGTCGGCCTCAATTTTTGGCTTAGCTTCTTCTGACTGAGCCTCGAAAAGCGCGCGGGTACGAACGGTTGCTTTGGAGAGATTTGCTAGAAGTGCTTCAGGGCTCGATTGACGAATTAAATTTAAGCGTCTGGCCTCAATATTGACAAACCCAGCGGCAGCCAATGCTTTAGATGCTTCGTCGTCACGGCCCAGTCTGAACATATCTGGCCCCGGCGGAATGGGTGCTTCCAAGCTACCGTGCGCAGCAATGGCGCCTCTGAAGATCTGAAAAGTCTCTACTTCGTCTGACGACCGCCAAACAGTGAAGGCATATCGACCGCCAGGTTTCAAAATACGGAACGCTTCAGCTATAGCCCTGTCGGGATCGGCAAAATGCAGAAGACCAAACGCGCAAACTGCAGCATCAAAGCTATGGTCCTGAAAAGGTAAACTCTCTGCATCACCTTGCTTGAAACGCGCTGTTGGATATAGCTCAGCCGCCTTTTTTACCATCGAGCTTGCGAAGTCGAGACCTATAGCCTCCGCCCCTCTTGAAGCTGCCAAACCAGCTGAATACCCAGGGCCGCACGCGATATCGAGTACTTTCATTTTACGCGAGTACTCACCTTCACAACCTACCATTCCTAAAAGCGCCTCAGCTGCTTTTGAGGTGGAGGCGTGAGTAACCTCATAATAGCTATCTGCCAGTTGTTCCCACCCTGCTTGCTCGAACTCTTTGAAGTCTTTGTACATCGCTCTCTAATCCCCTCGACGACTGAAAGCTTCGGCGGCATCATCTCAAAACGCAAGGGAGATCAACGAATGGCTGAGGTGCTTACTCTCACTGGCCAACTGACGCGTGCTGCACTCGCTGCTGGGCACAAAACGGCACTCATTCACGAGGGTGGTGAAACTACATTTTCTGAGCTTGAAGAGATGGCGCAGCGTTACGCGGCTGGATTGAAAGCGCTTGGGTTAGGGAAAGGTGACAGGATCGCTCTTTGGCTTCCAAACTCCCCAGAACATTACGCTCTTACCTATGCCATTTGGCGAATTGGCGCGATTAATGTCGGGGTTAATACTCGCTTCAAATCCAAGGAAGTCGAAGACATTGTTGGCCGGTCTGGCGCTAAACTTCTCGCATTTGAGCCAGGTTTTAAGGACATAGATTTTGCCGGTATTCTGGCCGGCGTAGATAGCAACGAGCTCAAGACGCTGAAAACGGTTATTCTTTTCGGCGAAACGTCACCTGGTGTGGTCCTAGGCCGCCCTGCTCTTCCACTGACAGAGCTATCTCAACATGGGAGAATGGCAGAAGATCAAGCCACCCCCGATACTCCATGCCAAATTTTCACGACCTCGGGCACCACATCCAAGCCAAAGTTTGTGCTGCATGCTCACCGCAGCCTGGCAATTCATTCTGAGCGCCTACCAGCCTTTTGGGGATTAGACCGACCAGACGGGGTTGCTTTTCAGGCTTCTCCTCTATGCGGCGTTGTTGGCCTCAACGTTGCCACTTTAGCCATCGCAGCAATGCGCCCGCAGATAATTCAATCGATTTATGAACCGGTTTCTGCGGCCGACTTATTTGTGCATCATGGAGTAACTCACATGATAGGCATGGATGCCATGTACGAACGCATGGTTGAGAGCCGTCCTGAAAAAATTCCATTCCCAAAACTCGCCCCAGCTCCTTCATTTGGAGCCAATCCACCCCTAGAGCCCTTCCGTCAAATTGCAAGAGAACGAGGCATTCCAATTTGTGCTGTTTATGGCATGAGCGAAGTGTGTGCCCTTTTCGCTTTTCAGGAAATGTCGCTGCCTGAAGACGAACGCGTAATTGGTGGTGGGCAGCCCGTCCATCCCGAAACAGAAGTTCGAGTTAGCGATCCAGATACAGATGCCCCACTTCCTCTAGGTCAGGAAGGGGAAATACAGATTAAGAGCCCAACTAGAATGTTGGAGTATGCCGATAATCCAGACGCAACAGCGGCAGCCCTCACCTCAGACGGTTTCTTTAAAACTGGTGACCTTGGACGAATGCGTGAAGATGGCAGTTTTGTTTATCTTGCGCGGATGGGCGACGTACTACGGCTAGCCGGGTTTTTAACGAACCCAATGGATATTGAAAAAGAGCTTGAAGCTGACCCAGCTATCCACGAAGCACAGGTAGTTCAGACGCGTATCGGAGTGCGAGACAGAGCATTTGCATTTGTGCTGTTAACTGGTACGACCCCTTTCGATGAGACCAGGGCAATTACCCGTTGCCGAGAAAGGCTAGCGGACTACAAAGTTCCTGTTCGAGTAATACCTTTAGATGCCTTCCCCGTTACTGAAAGTGCCAATGCAATCAAGGTTCGAAAGACCGATTTGCGCCGTATGGCAGAAGAAATCCTCGCGAAGGAGGAACTGACTTGACTGGATGCCGATATGTGAATCCGCGCTCAGGCGCAGAGTGGGATATTGAGGAACCTCTTTGGCGCGCTCCCGATGATGGAAGCTATCTCAATCTTACACCTTCAACTTCCTTTGATGCGAAGGAAATTGAAACCCATGAACCGTCGATCTGGCGGTACAGGAAAATGCTTCGAATAGATGCACCGCCACTCTCGCTCGGAGAAGGTTGGACACCCCTGATTGAGGGTGAATGGGATGGCGTAAATGTTGCGTTTAAATGCGATCACATGATGCCTTCCGGTTCATTTAAGGACCGGGGGGTTTCTGTAATGATGGCTTATCTTAAAGGCCACGGAATTGATAAAATTCTGGAGGACTCTAGCGGAAATGCTGGCTCATCTGTTGCGACTTATGCCGCGCGTGCGGGCATGGAAGCCACAATCTTCTCACCAGCTTCGGCCCCTCCTGCAAAACTAACGCAGATGAGAGCAATGGGCGCCCAAGTTCGCGCTATAGAGGGACCACGACAAAATGCGGCAGATGCTGCCCTGAAGGAGGCTTTGGGAGGTACGTTTTACGCGGGTCATAATATCCAGGCCTTCTTCCTAGAAGGCTGTAAAACGGTTGCCTTTGAGATTTGGGAACAAATGGGTGGCTTTTCACCCGACCACGTCATCGTGGCCTGCGGTCAGGGTGGCAACGTTATGGGTCTGGACATTGGCTTTAAAGAATTGTCCGCCGCCAAACTCATTAAGAAAGTTCCAGCAATTCATGGTGTTCAGGCGTTAAACGCTGCACCTTACCTGGCCTCTTGGGAAGGCAACGGTGAGCCTGTGACGGTTAACCCAAAACCATCCGTTGCAGATGGCATAACTTCCTCAAAGGGCGTTCGGGTTGCTGAAGTCTTATCATCCTGCCGAGAAACTGGTGGCAGCCTGATTGGAGTTAGCGAAGCTGAGATCTTAGGCTCGATGCGCAGACTTCATCAGAAAGGCTTCTTCGTTGAGCCAACAACAGCGGCTGGTGCTGCGGGCCTTTCCAGACTTATTTCTTCGGGAGCAATTAAGAAGGGCGATAGCGTAGTCTTACTGCTAACGGGCATTGGACTGAAAGCTATAGATACGATCAGGAATAACGAAGCTTAGAGCCCCAGTCCCCCATCCACGTGAATAATCTGTCCGGTAACATAAGCGGCATCATCTGAAAGGAAGTAAGCTGTCGCAGCAGCACATTCTTCTGGTTTACCAAGGCGGGCTAGAGGTATGCGCTCTAAAATTCTAGTCCATCGTTCCGACGAAAGTGCAGCGTGAGCTCCCTTGTCTTTTTGAGTATAGCCAGGGGCCACTATATTCACGGTAACTTTTGCACTTGCGAGCTCTGCGGCCAATCCGCGAGCCAAAGCTTCTAATGCCGCTTTAGCCGCTGCCGATGCCGGGAAAAGATCTCCCGCAGGGGCATAGCGATGAGCAACAAATGACGAAATTGCCACTACGCGCCCACGGTCAGATGCCTTTAAATAAGGCAACGCTGACCTCGCCATTCGAAAAAAACTATCCGCTATCGGCGTTATGCTGGCATGCACACCATCATCTGGCAGTTCTGCAAATGACCGGGCATCAGCAAATCCGGCGTTAGCAACTAACCAGTCCAGCCCCCCCATAGAGGTCGCCGCACTCTCTACTAATTTTGCCGCATTGGTTGGATCCGTTAAATCGGCAATGAGCGTTGTTGCTCAGCACCAGCTGCTCGAGCTTCATTAGCCACGGCCTCGAGACCATTCACATTTTTCCGGGTATGCAGAACGAGTTTCATACCCGGCGCCGCTAAGCGGCGCGCAATAGCGGCACCTATGCCAGAAGCTGCACCAGTAATTAAAACAGATGTCATTCGTGAGGCTTCAAATACCGCGCCTTTGTCTTGGGCTTTAAATTTTCATCAAGATCATAGACGAGCGGGTTACCAGTTGGGATTTCAAGCTGGGGTATTTCATCATCCGAGATACCGTCCAGATGTTTGACCAAGCTACGCAGACTATTACCGTGCGCAGAGATAAGTACACGCTGCCCAGACCGGATTTTTGGCGCAATTTCTGCCTCCCAGTAAGGTTGAACCCGGGCGATAGTGTCCTTTAGGCTTTCGGTCAGGGGAACAATTTCCTTTGGCAGGTTGCGATAACGAGGGTCATCAACAGGATAACGGCTGTCATCAGCCGTGAGGCTTGGTGGCGGAATATCAAAACTGCGACGCCAAATCATTACCTGCTCAACACCATGCTTCTCTGCTGTCTCGGCTTTATTTAGGCCTTGCAGACCTCCATAACTTCGCTCATTCAAGCGCCAATCTTTGATCACTGGCAGCCAACGTCGATCCATTTCATCCAAGACAATCCAAAGAGTGCGGATCGCACGCGTTAAAACAGAAGTGTAACAAATATCAAAATCAAAGCCCTGTTCATGCAGCAGCCTGCCACCCTCGCGAGCCTCTTCCTCACCTGCTTTGGTAAGATCAACATCTTTCCAACCGGTAAAGCGATTTTCTAAATTCCACTGGCTTTGGCCGTGGCGAATGAGGACCAGATTTGACATTGGTTTAGTGATACTCCGTCATGACTTCTAAAGGACCCAAAAAAAGAAACATATAATAAGTTTTAAAGCTATCGGGCGAGGATGAGTTCAATCAACTCAGCACCAAGAATAGCGAACGGAAGAGCAATAAAACCTCCGGCGAGACGCCTGGCTGCCATGCTCATACCAACCAGTGGCACTTCCCATATTATGAATCGCTGCACGTTAACTAAGGTCCACGATGCATAGAGCGTCAGAATCTGAGCAAAACCAGCATCCGCCTGTAGTAATGCCGCTCCAAGGGGCAGAACAACCATTGGCCCCGTTGGAAGAATAGCACCAGCTACAGCTGCAAGTGCAAACCCAAGTATACCACTCTCAGGACCTACTAAACCTGACACCAACTCCCTTGGCAGAAGTTCTGCAAGAAAACCAGCAATGAACGCGGCAGGTATTACTATGGGCAACACCCTGATTGCCTGGCTTTTCGAAATCTGAATTGCTTCTCGAAAACTAACCCCTGGCTTTAAAGCGGTGGCAAGGCCAGCCGCCAAAACCAAAACTATCATTATGATGAGAGAGGCAGACATCAGCGCACAGCCACGTAGGGAAGGAAACGGCGCACCACAAGACCAGCTAAAATTGGCAGAGGTAATGCTAGCAGCCAACGAAGGGCGGCTGTTTCAAAACCTAGGAACGGCAATTCCCAAACAAGCAAACGGTTGAGACCGAGAGAAGACCAAGCCACAACGAATGCAACACACGCGCCAGCATCAGCTCCAGCACGCGCAATAGTGAGAGCCAGGGGCATGATTACCCATGGCCCACCGGGCAAAAGTGCTCCCGCTGCAGAAGCAAGCATCAAGCCCTTCATTCCTGAATTGCCGCCAAGGGTGCGTGCAACTGCTTCGCGAGGTGCTAAGACAGTCAAAAACCCGACTAAAGCCAAACCAAGAAGAAAACGTGGCGCCATGGTTTCAACTATTCCCATGTCGACCCAAAATGCCCGGATAAAGGCCTGCTCTCCTTTGATGGCATAGCAAAGCACTGCGAGCGAGATCGCCAAACACCAGATGAACAGCGCCGGCCCATGACCGCCAAAACGCTTTCCTTTAACCATAAGCCTACTGCTTTGAATCGGAATGAAGTTTGCGAAGATAATCGGTATGCCGCAGCACGGAAAGCACTTCGTATTCCATGAAAAAACTCAAATCAGGTGAGGACAGAATGAAAATTAAAACTCACTAGTCTGAGACCTAGTGCTCAAAAGAAAAATCAATGTTTAGCCTTTCCTGAACAGACTAAGATCCTTCACCGATATCCCAAAACAACCCGGTCATCAGGCTTAAACCTTCCTTTAAAATAGGAGCCAAAGCGTGCTCATTTGGGGCATGCTGTTGACACCCTGCATAGGAATGCGGAACCCAAACAGTTGGCATTCCCAATATATCTGTAAACACATCGTTTGGAATTGAACCACCAAGGCTGGGGAGGATTGCTGGCCTATGACCAGTGGTTCGCTCAAAAGATTTTACCACTCGCCCAACCCAAGGCTCGTCCAGTTCTGTTCTGGTTGCCATCATTGCCCCGCGAGCAGGCTTCACTTCAACCATACCATAACCATGCAATTTTAGATGATTACGGATAGCGGGAAGAAACTTTTCATGGTCCGAACCAGCAACGAAACGTATCTGACAGACGGCGAACGCACTTCCGGGAATAGCATTCACGGGCGCTGCGGGAATACCGGTCTCCATTGCTAGGATTTCTAATGTATTCCAAGCAAAGACCCGCTCATTAGGAGTTAAATCTTTAGCACCCCAGTCATTATCTATTTCTGGCGCGTCTGGCCCACCATCTACAATCAGGTCAGCTAAGGCCGCGCGGACAGCATTGGATATTGGAGGCGGTTTCAATCCATCAACGAGCAGCTGCCCGCGCCCGTCAACCAGCGTTGAAATTGCGTTCACCAACTGGACCGCTGGGTTGGAGATTAAACCACCCCAATTTCCTGAATGATGAGCTCCTTCACGAGCATTAATAGATAGCGTGAAATTTAAGTTGCCTCTGCTGCCAAGGAATAAGGTTGGTCGTTCTGGCTGCACTCGAGGTCCATCGGAGGCAATCAGAACGTCTGCTTGGAGCCGGGCCTTGTTCGCAGTGGCGAACTCTCGCAAACCCTTCGATCCCATCTCCTCGCCGGTTTCAATAAGAACACGTAAGTTAAAACCTAAGCGTCCCCTCTCAGCCAAAACTGCTTTCAGGGCCTCAAAATTTGTTGTGTGCTGTCCTTTGTTATCGGCAGTACCGCGCCCATACCATCTCTCACCCTCAACGGTGATTTTCCATGGAGTGATACCCTCTCGCCAAAGATCGGCCTGACCACGAACTGTGTCACCATGACCGTAGATAAGAATGGTCGGCAAATCCGATCCCTCATGCCGTTCGCCTATCAAAATTGGACCGGCATCAAGAGGATTAGGTTGGACTTCCCAAACAACATCCAGATCGTTTTCAAGGCGAGGCCCCATCTCCTCTCGAAGATATCTGTCCAATTCCGAGGCGTGGGCAGGATCTTGGCTAGTACTTTCTATTCGGACGCGGCGGTCCAGAACGTCGAAAAATTCGCCATTATCAAAAGCTGTAGTAGCGCGTGTGATAGCTGTGGAACGGTTAGTCACGTGCTCGAGCCTCAGGTTCGACGATATCCAGAATTTTTCGGGTCATTTCCTTCACCTGACGTCGTCGCTTAGCTACGTCTTTCCCACTCCAGTCGTAAAATCCTCGACCGGCGTCTGCTCCTGTAAATCCTTGTTTTGGTAAATTTTGAACGAAGGGTGCTGGCTCTTTAGTTAGTGTGAGTTTGGGAATGATTTCGGATTGAGAAGCAGCATGGACGACTAATCCCCCTAAGTCCTTTATCTCTATAAGACCGCCTGCGCACATCCGCGGCCCCATCGCCAGCCTTGCGAATTTGTCGACATCTTCAACTGAGCAAAGCCCCTGCTCAATCATCCAATAAGCTTCATGCAGCATTGCGTGCTGCAGACGATTGAATAGCGCACCGATGACTGGACGATTAAGAAGAACAACTTCTTTATCGGTCCGCTCTAAAGCATCCACCACCCGATCTTTGGTTTCATCCGAAGTTTCTGCAATCCGGATAGCCTCGACGCAGGCAAACGCATCTGCAGGCTGCAGATAATGCACGCCCATAAACATATTTTTATGCCGGAGTGGAGCTGCTAGCTCCTCTAAATCAAGACCTGAGGTATTAGAAGCTATGACACTTGCTCCCCCCCACTTTGCCTCTATCTCTGCAAATAATTCCTGCTTCGGCGCGATTTCTTCTGGAAAATTTTCAGATACATAATCTGGTGGTTCATCAGGTAGCTTCGACACTGCCTTCACACCCTCTGGTGCATCGGCCAAAGCTCGTGCTGGATCTCGGGTAAGTATAGTGACGTCAAAGCCACCAGAATGAAATGAATTAGCAACACCCTTGCCCATCACGCCATAGCCAGCAACAAGGATCGTTTGAATAGTTTTGGGCACTAAATTAACTCCCGATATGAGCGCCGGCAGGACTAGTTTTTACACCTGGACGCAGCTTAGTGAAATTTAGATCTGCTGGATTAGCCGACATGGCGCCTGGTGCCGCCACATCTAGTACGGCCTCTGCTATTGGCTGAAAGTGACCACGAAAATGTGCGGAGCTTTTCAAAGCCAGAAGTTTTGTCCTTGCAGGTTCGATACCAAAATGCCGGAAACTCTCTTGGTCTGCCGCCTGCACCCTCTTCCCTACAACAACTATATCTAGCCCTCCAATGCGTATGCGGGCAGCTGGCGCGAGATCCATGCGTGCGCCTTTATAAAGCGGCCCCGATCCAATCATCTGCCCATCGGATGCAACAATAACTTTGAATTGACCTGCTAGCGGCTTATCGCCGGAAATTCCGTGCTTTCCACCAAGAGCAACCGCTATCTCTGATCCCTCTCCTGCACGCAGGGCAATGGTAGCTACGTGGGGATCGTAAACCAGTCCAGCTACAGAACCAGTTACGCCAGCAGCAAGCATTGCGTGGATCAAACCCATTGTATCGCCGGTACCGCCAGCGCCTGGATTATCTTGGATATCCGCTAATATAACGGGCCGGCAGGCTGTGGCCGAAATCTTTAAAGCCTTCGAAACAGCCTCTTCAGGTGTTAAGACAGCACCGCCCCAAGCAGGTTCAAAAGCTTCAATCAAATCGGCTATGCGGTTCACGGCGGCGGTAGCAGCTGGCCCATAGCCATAAACACTGGGGCCACAATCAGCGATATCAGCAGCTGGAAAGCCACCGGCAAAAGTTAGCAATACGTTTGTTTCTGCTTCGATTGCCTTTACGGCAGCAACGACATCAGATGCAGGCTGCCGCATGGTGCACCCTGCAAAAAGCGGTATCAGGAACGGAATTTGACGAAAAGCTGACTCCGGGCGAGCTTCTCCACCGTGAAGGTGCTTATCCAGCCATCGAGCCATGCGGCTACCAGTTTCAGCCATATCAGCGTGCGGATATGTTCTATAACCGGTTATCGCCGTTGCATGTTCCAACGCCGCCTGGGTCATGTTTGCGTGGTAATCAAGTGTGACAACGATTGGCAGATTGGGACCGAATTTCTGGCGAAGACGCCCCAGGAGCTCCCCTTCCCCATCCTCAAGATGTTCCGCAACCATAGCCCCATGCAGAGCTAGGTAGAGCGCGTCAAATTTCCCTGCACCTGCTAACTCTTCAAAAATC
>Ga0222714_10005002_pt1 | contig 12753 bp, 16 predicted proteins | sample C33_3DmetaG_FD_165048 | JGI IMG/M metagenome (GOLD analysis project Ga0222714, IMG submission 165048) | Estuarine water microbial communities from San Francisco Bay, California, United States - C33_3D | ecosystem: Environmental > Aquatic > Marine > Unclassified | place: USA: California... | reverse complement strand
GTTTGGATGCCGCTAATCTTTAACTGAAAGGAAATATCATGGAAATCACTTGGAAAATTAACCAATGCGACCACAAGACTGCTGACGGTTTTATCACCGTTGCCCATTGGACTTGCTCAGGCGTAGATGGTGAATTTAATTCATCGGTATATGCCACCTGTGGCTTTGAAGACGGCACACCAGAAGTCCCCTATGCCAACGTCACAGAGCAGATGGTTCTGGATTGGATTTGGGCGCATGGTGTTGACAAGGATGCTACTGAAGCTGCTGTGTCTGCACAAGTTGAAGCAAAGAAAAACCCAGTTTCTGCCACGGGTCTGCCGTGGGCTGCTGCTTGACAGTTTCAAGCGTTTAACTAAGGAGAAAACAGAATGGAAAACAAAAAGCCCCAGACTGTAACTATTGATGATGTTGAGTATGAGATTGACAGCTTGAGCGATAAAGCCAAGATGATTATTGACCATGTAACTGACCTTGACCGCAAGATGGCAAGCATAAACTTCCAGCGTGACCAGATTCAGGTAGGTCGGGATGCTTTCTTTGCAATGCTCAAAACTGAAATTGAGCCAAAGCCAGAAGTGGTGCAGTAATGGATGTATTAGAGTTATTAGACAAGGGTTGGGGAATCCTTCTCTCCATAATAACTCTAATCATTGTCTTGGCTAAACTTGATTTACGAGTTGCTGTGGCTGAGGAAAAGATTAAAACACTGTTTGAATTGATAAACAAAGCTGATAAAAAGAGGTAATGATGGGAGACTACACTGAAGAGCGCCGTCAGTCTGACGTCAACTATGGCATGTTGCTACAGCGTGTCAAAGATATGGATAAGAAGATGGGGAAGATGGAAGAGGATATTGCCTCCCTGCTTGCCCTGGCTAACAGGAGCAAAGGTGGTTTCTGGATGGGGATGACCCTTGCCTCGTTCTTCGGTGGCTTTATTACTTGGGCTATGGCTCATATTGGGAAATGAGGGTACTTCTCCTAGCCTTGTTGTTAACTGGGTGCTCTTCGTTGGCATCCTTTATACCAGGGCTTGGAGGTGGAACTAACGTAGCTGCTAACACGCAGGCTGGTAAGGAGAATAACCAAACTGGCGTTGTTGTCGGTGAGGTTAGAACTGGTAAGGTAGAAGCTAGAGATATCGGTAAATTGACTCAGGCTGACCAAGCTATTAGTGCAAAGGTAGTCGATATTACCAATGTCCCACCTTGGGTTGTTCTGTTGTTAATTCTTGGATGGCTGCTCCCTTCCCCTAAAGAGATGTGGGATGGGTTGTGGAATATCCCTAACAAGATTAGAGGGAAGAAGAGTAAAAAATAATGGAAGATTCAGCAATTTCAGAATGGTTTAAAAGGTATTTAACAGAGTCTGACTCTCCCTCTATGTTTTCAGGGAATGTGTTTGGCGTTAACCAACCAACTATAGACCCTGCTGTGGCAGCTTTCCTAGATGCTGAGTCATCAGGTGACCGTGGGTATAGAAATCAACAAATGGTTAATTTAGTTACTAGATCGGCTCCAGTTTCTATTAGTGGTTTATTTGGGTTAACTGACCAGTTTGGAAACCCGTCAGGGGCTAGGATGGCGCAACAGGCGCACCAGTATAACGCTGCCCCTACCTGGGCTAGAAATATTTTACCAGACTCTTATGCTAACGCAGCAAGTCAAATGGCTGCTACGGCTGGTAGGTATGGGACAAACCCATTTAGCCAGCAAACAGCTATGTTAGCGGCTCAAGATGCTGGGATGTTTGGTAGTGATGGCGGTACTTTCTCAGGGGCTGGCGACGCTCAAACAGCAGCCTCCCTTTCAAGCGATAATACAGGTGGATTTTACGGGTAATTTATGAAACATTCAATTGGCAGAACACTACCAGCTAGTACAAATACTCAAGTTTTGTTAGTACCAAACGGGTATATTGCTGATGTGAGCATGGTTTTCATTAGCAACACTAGTGGTTCTACAGGTAACATCTCCTACTATTGGGAGCATGGGCATGACCCCTCCCATCAAATTTACATCCTAAACGCTAAAACCATTAACTCCAAAGATTACCTCCAATTCTCTCAGGGTAACCTTGTTATGAAAAGTGGGGATTCTTTCTACTTTAACCCCTCAGTGGAGATGAATGTTGTTGTAACATTTGACCTGTTGAAAGCTCCACAACTGTTCACTTTTCCTAACGAATAACTTGACAAATTAAGAAAAATGTGGTATAATGACTACAAAGGAACTTAAAAATGCTATATATTGACCTTGTAAATGCTGTAATGCGGAGGCTGCGGGAGAGCGAAGTTAGCACTGTACAAAGTGTAAATAACGCTAACAGCTACGCTCGTCTGATTGGTGATTTTGTTAATGAAGCTAAAAGTCAAGTTGAGGCTGCGTGGGACTGGAGTGCGCTGAGGACTACCCTTACCGCTTCTACTCAAAATAGCGTGTTTAACTACGAACTGCAAGGGTCACGCAATAACTTTAAAGTGTTGGATGTTATCAATGATACAGATGACATTATAATGCAATACAAGGATGCTGAGTGGTTTAACAATGCTTTCTTGACATCCACACCAGCCCGTGGTTCTCCTGTTTTCTACAACTTCAACGGTGTCAGTGCAGATGGAGATACATTGGTAGATATCTACCCAATCCCAGATGGTGTTTACGCCCTACGTTTTAACGTCACCTTGCGTAATTTACCTCTTAGCGCAGATGCTGATACTTTGGTAATCCCTTCCCGCCCTGTTATCCTTTTAGCAACGGCGATGGCTATTGAAGAGCGTGGTGAAGATGGTGGTCAGCAAAGCATTAACGCTTATGCCGCCGCTAAGAGTGCATTGGCAGATGAGATTTCCTTGGATGCAGCCCGTCACCCTGAAGATACTTTGTGGTATAGCGTATGAAGCAACTTGAAACACTTTCTATTGTAGCCCCTGGTTTCTTTGGGCTTAACACACAAGAGAGTGGTGTTACCCTTTCGCCTAACTTTGCTCAGTTGGCAGATAATGTTGTTATTGATAAATATGGTAGGCTAGGGGCGCGTAAGGGGTGGACTATGCAAACTACCTCTGGCGCTTCTGAATTGAATGGTAATGCTATTCAGTACATGTTGGAGCATACCAACGCAGGTGACACTTTAACTATTCTATCTGCTGGGAATAACAAGATTTTTAAAAATGGTATTGGCTCCACTTTAACAAACATCACGCCTGCTGGATATACAATTACTAACAACGATTGGGATGGGGCTTGTTTGTACGCTCATTCTATTCTGGTGCAACCAGGGCAAGAGCCTATCATTTATACCCAAGCTGGCGGTGCTGAGAAAATAACAACGCATACAGGTAAAACTCAAAACTTTGGAACTAATTATTTAGATGGTGTTATAGCTGCGTGGGGTCGCTTTTGGGGCTTTACAAAGGATGCTGTTTATTGGTCTACTGATATTGCAGACCAGTATTTCCCTACCTTTAGTGAAGGCACTAGCGGTGTGTTAAATATTGCTGCCGTTCTGCCTGATAGCACTGATGATATTAAAGCTATTGCAGCGTTTAACAACTTCTTGATTATTTTCTGTCAGCATAACATTGTTATTTACAAAGGCGCAGAGAATCCGATTGGCTTTAACTTTCAATTGCATGATGTTATTGTGGGTGTAGGTTGTATTGCTCATAAGAGTGTGCAGCATACCGGCAATGACATCATCTTTTTGTCTGACACTGGTTTGCGTAGCTTAGGTAGGCTTATTCAAGAGAAGAGTTTACCGATGCGTGATTTAACTAAAAACATTCGGGATGACTTTTTAAAAGATGTCACGGCTGTTTTGGCGGTTACAGGGGGAGACTTGAGCCGTGTTAATTCTGTATATTCTGAGAGGGATGCCTTCTACTTAATCTCTTTCCCCACCACAAAAACTGTTTACTGCTTAGATATGAGGGCACCGTTAGAGGATGGAGCAGCAAGGGTTACAGGCTGGTATAACTACTTTGCTTACAGCTTTTTGAGAACTAAAGATAGAAATATTTACATTGGTAAGCTCAATGGGATTGGTAAGTATAGTGGTTATTCTGATAATGGCGAGACATACAGGCTTCGTTACTTTTCCCACTATATTGATTTTAATGCTCCGACAACAACAAAAATTCTGAAGCAAATAGGATTAACAATATTAGGGGGCGCTAATCAACAGTTTACTATTAAAGTAGGAACTGATTATACTGCTAGTCATACTTCCTACGCTTTTACTATCCCTGCTGGTTCTGTCTCTGAATATGGGCTATCTGAGTATAATTTAGCTTCTTATACCGCTGGGGTTCTTTTGGATAGAATTAAAAGCAGTGTTGGAGGTAGCGGCACTTCTGTGCAAATTGGCTTTGAGGCTGATGTTAATGGTTCAGAATTGTCAGTACAAAAGATTGACGCTTTCATAAAAACTGGAAGGATGATTTAAATGACTCAATATGTAAAAGCCACAGATTTTGCTGGTAAAGATGCTTTGCCTTCTGGTGACCCTAATAAAATTGTTAAGGGTACAGAAATTAATAGTGAATTTAGTGCTATTCAGGTTGCTGTAAATAGTAAAGCTGATTTACTCAGCCCAACATTAACTGGTGTCCCTCTTGCGCCTACAGCGGCTGCTGGAACTAACACCACACAGGTCGCTACAACAGCCTTTGTGAACGCAGAGCGCAGTAACACAGCAACTCTAACGAACAAGACAATCAACCTTACCAGTAACACTTTAGTTGCCACTTCTGCTCAACTACAGGCAGCAGTTACAGATGAAACAGGGACAGGCAGTCTAGTGTTTTCGGCTTCCCCCGCATTAACAGGAACTCCTACTGTACCTACGGCGGCTGCTGGGACTAATACAACTCAAGCTGCTTCTACAGCCTTTGTTAACGCAGAGCGCACTAATACAGCAACGCTGACTAACAAAACGCTGACCAGCCCAACGATTAACACTCCAACCATCTCTGGTGGTAGCATCTCTGGCATTACTGATTTGGCAGTTGCTGATGGTGGTACAGGTTCTTCTACAGCATCTGGAGCGAGAACTAATTTAGGTCTTGTTATAGGTACAGATGTAGCCCCTGTTGCCAGCCCAACGTTAACAGGAACCCCCACAGCCCCTACAGCAGCGGCAGGGACTAATACTACACAACTAGCCACAACAGCTTTTGTTATTGCTGAACGAACTAACACAGCAACTTTAACTAATAAAACATTATCTAGCCCAACTATCTCTGGTGGTAGTATAGCTGGTATTACTGATTTAGCGGTTGCTGACGGAGGAACAGGAGCATCAACAGCATCAAATGCCAGAACTAATCTTGATGTTCCCTCTACTACTGGTTCTGGAGCTTCTGGTACTTGGGGTATTAGTATTTCTGGGAACGCTGCAACAGTTACAAGCGTACCTTCTAGCCAAGTTGGAAGCAGTACGGCAGGATTAGCTGCTGGCGCTGTTGGTACTTATGCAATGGCTCGTAATGATAGTACAACTAATCCAGTTACTTTTGGAGCAACAATTTCAGGGGCTGATTTGAAACCCGCCAACGCAACAGGCAATAATGTTGGTTCAGCTTTATCAGGTACTTGGCGGTGTATGGGGTATGCGTTAGGCGAATCAACTTCAGGAAATGAAACAACATTGTGGTTGAGAATATCTTAATGACTTTAGATGAAGCATGATTGTTGAAGGAACGCTATATTGTATTGATAACTTTCATGAGTTATCTAAAGAACATTGGGCAGAGTTTAATACGCAAGAGCCTTCCTTTAATGTGTATTATTTAAAAAATTTAGATGTTATATTGTACAAAGACAATGAAGTAACACAAGGATATTTGTTTTATTTAATGTTTCCATCCCCATATTATAAAGAACTAAACTGTCAAGTTGATATGTTCTTTTTAAGGAAAAAGTATAGAGGTCGAGGAATAGGAAAAAGGATGTTTACTAAAATGGAAGAAAAAGCAAAAGAGGCGGGATGTTCTCGTATTCTTTCAAGTTACAACAACAAGCTCCCTCTTGATGGCTTCTATGCCTCTATGGGGTATACCAGCACCCACACTGCTGTAATGAAGGAGATTTAATATGCCTTGGTCACTAGGAGCAGCCGTAGTAGGCGGTTTATTCACAAAAAGCGCCGCAAATAAAGCAACAGCGGCTCAACAAGCAGCAGACGCAGCACGTCTTGAAGAGGAAAAGCGGGTTAGAGAACTACTAAGGACTGATACAGAGGCACAACGTAAAGTTGCTGATGATGCCTTTTCTCAGTATCAAGCTGGTCTTATCTCTTATGCAGATGCCCAACGTATTGCTGGAGAAGCAATGCAGGGGGTTCAGCAGACTATCGCTGATAGCCAACTTAGTGATGTTAGTAAAGCCACTGCTATGGCTGAGTTTAAGCCATACGCTGTTACTACTGGCGCTGGTAAGAGCTTCTACGACACTGCTACTGGTCAGGCTGGATTCCAGTTATCGCCTGAACAGCAAGCCTACCAGCAGGGGATGTTCGGGAAGGCGAGGGAGGAACTAGGCAGTATTAGTTCTCAGCTTACACCAGAGCAACAAGCCTTTCAACAGTCGATGATGTCAGGCGCTCAACGCATGGCTGGCGCTTTGCCTTTTGAAGGTACTCCAGAACAACAGGCATACCAACAATCTATGTATGGTAGAGCCGCTGAACAAGCTGCTGCTCTAAACCTTGACCCAACTGCTCAGGCACAAAAGTATTATCAGCAACAACAAGACATCCTGGCTGGTAGTCGAGGTGCTGAAGATATTGCAGCGCGGCAGGCTTCCTTGGCTAGTGGTAGGATTGGTTTGGGTGTTAGTCAAGCAGCGGCTGGTTTCGGGCAAGGTGGTGCTCTTGTTAATCCCGAAGAGGCTGCGCGTCAACTAGCTAGGGAACAGGTTAACAAACAGATTGCTGCTGAAGCCTCTCAACGTGCTGAGGGCGATATTACACAACAACTCAGCAGAACTCAAGGGCTGTTTGGGGCGGGTGCAGGCGCTCAGAATCAAATTCAACAGGCATTGGCTGGTCAGGCTCAAACGGCTCAAGGGTTGTATGGAGCAGGCTCTGGTATCCCACTGCAACAGCAGCAACTTATGAGCCAACAACTACAGAATGTTCAAGGGATGTATGGTGCTAGTATGGCTCCAGAAACCTTTGGCTTGGATGTTATGAAGACAGGGTTTAACCTTGGTCAGGGGGCTGCACAGGCTGGGGCTGCACAGGCTGGCTTGTATGGGGCTGGTATGACTGACTACTACAAGAGCTTGCTGGGTGCTGCTCAAACTGGTCAGCAGGCTGGGTTATTCACTCCGGCGGCTCAACAGGCTGGCGCACAAGAGGCTTATCAGCGTCAACAAACTTACTTGCAAGGGTTGCAGGGAAGTAACTTGCCTTATCAAGCCATGACTACACCTAGCCCAATGATTCCTGGTAGTGCCTACGCTGGCGCTGCTTTGGGGGGTAGTTTAGCTAGTATGGGGTCTGGGCTGTTCAGTAATTATTTGAAGCAGCAAATGCAGCCCTCACCATATACAATGAGTTGGGAGAATGCACAAAACGCACAGGTAGCATCAGCGTACCCAAAGCCCTAAAGGAGTTATAATGGCAACAGATATTTATGGAATGCTCTCCGGTGCTCTAAATTACAGCCCTGAAGATGAGCGTAGGAAACAGCAAGAGATGTTTCAACAACGCTTGATGCAGTCTACATCCCCTCAACAATTTATTGCTACTGTTGGCTCCAACCTAGGTAGTCAATTAGGAGGTGTGGCTGGCTCTTTGTTGGGTGGTAAAACATCACAAGAAGTACAGTCTCAGGCTATACAAGAAGCATACCGTTATGCCTCTCAAGACCCTAATGCTACACAGTCTGAGAAGATGAGTAAAATGGCTGAGTACTTAGGTAAGATGCCTGGGATGCAGGGCATTGCTATGTCGATGGCTAGTGAAGCTACTCGACTGTCAGAGTCTGAATTTAAAGGCGCTAACCGTACTAGGGAAATGAAAGAAACTAGGAATGTGTATAACCCTCTTACTCAAATGCAAGAGCCTCGGACATTTGCTTGGACTGAAATTTATGACCCAGCCCAACGTAAATGGGTTAAGGCTACTATGCCACAAGAGGAAAAAACAGATACACCAAAAGGTGAACCTCCAGCAAAAACTGAACTAGACAAAGCAAAAGAGGCTTTGGCTAAGAGAGCGAAGATTGCACCAGTAGCTATCGATCCTAATATGCCAACTATGAATGTATCACCCTAAGAGGTAATAATGGCTGAAGTAAATTATGACTTGCTATCAACTAAAGATTTGCAAGCGATAACTGAAGACAGATGGGATGATGTTTCCACCGCAGCTTTAAAATATATTGCCGGAGAAGAGGTAGGGGCATGGGAGGCTTTCTCAACAAATGCTGAGAGGGCAGTTAAGTCATCCCTAGAAACAATAACAGGGTGGTTTGGTGCTAATGCCTCTGAAGAGGACAAGGCTAACATACAGCAACAAGAGTCGGAAGCCCGTATTGCAGCGGAGACTAACCCTGTAGCTGGCATTACTGGTCAAATTGTTGGTAGTATCCTCGACCCTGTTACTCTCCCAGCGGCTGTGTTAAAACCATTAAAGATAGCTGGCTCTGCCTTCAAAACTGGAGCCTTGCGTGGTTCTGCTGCCGGTACAGTTGGTGGTGCTTTGCAGCCTGTCTTTGAAGAATTTGGCGACACCAGAACTATGAACATTGCTGCTGGTGCTGCCCTTGGTGGTGGTATTGGTGGTGCTGCTGGTACTATTCTACGAAAATTTGGTATTGACATCAGCCTAGACCCTGCTGAGATGAAAGCCAAAGTTGATACACTACCACCAGATCAAAAAGAACAGCTTCTATTAGAGTGGAATGGGGTGTATGAAAAACTCCCAACAGAAGAGAAAACAAAACTGTTAGAGTGGAATGGTAAAACTACACCACTAGAGCCAGCATTGGCTACACCTACAAAACCAGTTGAATGGAATCCCACACTTAAATCATTGGAGACAGTAGAGGAAGCCCCTTCTACTCTTGATTTATCCCTCCCGACACAATTAAAAAGACCAGTTAAAATTAACAAGGTTACAACTGAGTTTGCAGATGACCTTGACCATGCTTTCTGGCAAGTAGCGCAGAACAAAGGTGTCCAGTCACAGGCTTCGATGTCGTGGTTAATGGATAAAACTGGGTTAGCGCAACGTGAAATTCAAGGTATTGCCAAGCGTGTTCAGGCTGAATTGGCTAAACGCATGGGTACAATGACCCCTGACAAAACAGGTAAAATGAAATTTGATACCCCGTCTATGTTGGGGAATCTAATTAAACAACGTATTGCCCCTCCACGGGTTGTGCGTACCTCCTACCAGCCTACCCGTATTGATGTAAAAACTGAGCTTGACTCCGATGATATCCAGAGGCTGCGCCTGACTGGTGTTATTGTCACTCAGAATAAGAATGGGGAAGTTAGGTTTAGAGATTCACTAGCACCACGTCAACCATTCCTGAACGCTGCTGAGTTAAAAGCTCGGCTGAATGCGGTGGGTATTGACCTCGACGTTCCTGGTTATCGTGAGAAGATTAAAGCTGCTCAGGCTGTACCGAAAGAAGAGGTAACAAAAATAGCCCAAGAGGCTCCTGTTATTAAACAAGCGGAAGCTGTGCAGCAGGCTGGAGATATTAGCCGTACACCATACCCTGAGAAAGTTACAATCCCCAAAGCTAAGGATGTCGCAAGTAATATTGACATGCCTGAAGACATTGGTATCCCTAAAGCCTATGGTTCGGTTGGCTCTGCTGGCGTAGACCCTAAGACACTAGGTGCTGAGGACTTGATGCCGAAGACATATGGTGATATAATTAAGGGTGGCGAAACCCGTGACCGTGTGTTAATGCGTATGCTTGAAACTGATGACCCTCGGGTAGCCGTTCCAAAAGATATCGCAGCTACGGTTAAGAACAAGGGTACTCTGTTAGCTTTCAAACAAAAAGCTAGGGCAAGGTTACAAGAGATAATTAAAGATCACGGTAACTTTGTAAACTACATGCTGTCGCAGACGAATCAAAAGGCTGGTATGCCTGCCGAGGATGTCGCAGCATTCCAGTGGTTTCATGCCGACGCTATGGCTAACAAAGTTAAAATTGTAAATGATTTAGTTGAGATGAGAAAGAGGGGTGAAAGTTTTGATAGTCCCCGTGCTGCTGAGATGGCTAGAGATTTAGTGTATTACACTGGCGTTGATATGTTCTGGAAAAATGAAGGAACTAAAGCCAGCCGTGCATTGAATGCTAGAAGGCTTATTCAACAATACGGTAATAAGAAAGTAAAAACTATTTTCCCAGGAGCAGATTGCTAATGAGTGCAGAACATCTAAACACAGCCTGCCAAACAATGCTTAATGAGTTGGCTGACCAAGCTATTAAAGCTGGACAGTATGACGAAGCATTGGCTGATAAAATTCTAACGCAGCATATTAAAGATAAACTCAGCAACAAAAAGCCTAATGGCTGGCAGATGATAAATGAGTATTTGATTAACGCAATGTTGTCAGGTACTGGTACGCCTGTTGTTAACTTTATTGGTAACGCTGTTAACACACTGGCTAAGCCAACCATTGAGGTTATTAAGACTTCTTTCTCTGGGAACAAAGCAGCACAACGTGAAGCAAGGGCTATGTTCAGTTCTATCTTTGAAGGACTGAAGGGTGATTTAGTTTTCCTAAATAACGGGGTGAAGGCTGGTCTGCCTGTTGACTTCCAACTCTCACCTAAAAAATTAGGGATGAGTCAAAAGCAATTTGAAGAGTTTGCCGAGTCCCTTGGCGCTACTATTGACCCTAGAACAAATACAATTTCACCAGGGGCAGCGGATAAAATTCTACAGGAAAGTTATGACTACATCACCAAAGCCATCCCAGGCACGGCTGGTGAGATAATTAGGTTTCCCACTCGGTTAACCATTGGTATTGATGAGTATTTTAAAGCTCGTCTACGCAGCCAGAAAACTATGGCACTGCTCAGTCGCAAAGCATCTATGGATGAGGCGGCTGGTAAAGGCTCATATGATGATTTGTTTAACCAGTATAAGAAGAAAGCCTTTGACCCTAACATGACACCAGAGGAAAGGGTTGACTACGCCTCACGGTTGGAGAATATCTTTGGTGACAGTCCAGCCTTTGACACTGCCATCTTTGACATCCGCAATTACGCCACTGACGGTACATTCCAGACAAAGTTGACAGGTGGTATGGAAGCTATCAGTAATTTTAGGGGTGAAGGGAATACTCTGGGGAGTACCATAGCTACACAAATTCTACCCTTCCTACGCACACCTTGGAACCTTGCTAGAGAGGGAGTTAGTTATGTGCCTGGGTTGGGAGTAGGTGCTAGGCTTGTTGGTTTAACCCCTGGGACAACCAAGACCACTGCAACCTATCATATGGTTGACGGTATCCCAGTTGCTAAGTTTGCCACCGAAGTTGTTAACATGACAAAAGAAGAGTTGATTTCGAGGCAGCTTATGGGGCTTGGTGCAGTGGCAGGATTGGGAGCACTACACAATGCCGAAAGGCTCACTGGCTCTATCCCTAATGAACCAGCAGAGCGTGAGCGTTGGAGAGCTAATGGCATCCAGCCCTTCTCTATCAAGGTTGGTGATAAGTGGGTTAGCTACCAGCGGGTTGAACCCTTTGCTACCGTTATGGGTCTTGCTGCCGATACCTTTGCTCTTAGTGAGAGGTATCAGAGTGGTAAAATTAGAAAGGATAAGGTCAACGAAGAGTTACTGGCTACCTCTTGGAGTAACCTGAAGTCTAACATCCTTGACAAAACTTTCTTGCAGGGCTTTGCCGATATGGTTGGTGCTTTGGAGAGCGATAAAGAGGTTGAGACTTACTTTGCTAACATGGTTAAGAGGGCTGTCCCAGCTTTGTCGGCTCAGATTGCGCGGGTTAAAGACCCGTTCGAGCGTGAAGCAGTTGGGCTAACAGAGAAACTGCAACAACGTGTCCCTGGCTTGCGTGAGGAGTTGCCAGTGTCCTACGCTACCTACAGTCAGAATCCTGACCAACCTGAAACGCCTAGGAAAACTAATATATCACAGGCTCTCACTGGTATCGGTGTTAGTGATGAACCTACTGAATTCCAGCAAAGGATGCAGAAAATAGGGATAAAATTTGCTCCTGTTAGTTCTACACTGAATGGCGTTGAGTTGACATCACAACAACTATCCGATTATAAACGCTTTATAAACCAGAATGCAACAAGAGTTTTTAGTGGTGTCCTTCCTAATCTGGAGAAAATGCCAAATGATGAGACTCGTCAAACAGTTGCATCCAATGTGATGGAAAGAGTAAAGGCTGGGGCGAGGGCTAAATTGTTTGCTAAATATCCTAAACTACTACAAGATACATTAAAAGAAAAAAGAGAAAGAAAATGGGGAGAGAGATGATAAAGGGGCTATTAAGCCCCTTTTTTAATCCTTAGCTGCTAGTACAGCTTTGTCTAACTCATCAAATTCCCCAAAGTAAATTGCGAAGAATGGTATCTTAACAATTAACCCATTGAACGCAGCTACAAACCTCCCCTCATCGTCGCCAACTACATGGCAAATAGTTTCGTTATGTTCGATGTCTAGCCCAATCCCCAGGCGTGGATGAATAATTAACATTATGCTTTCCCCCATACGTCATCCCAAGTGCCTTTGGTAGCGCC
>Ga0222714_10004999_pt1 | contig 12767 bp, 22 predicted proteins | sample C33_3DmetaG_FD_165048 | JGI IMG/M metagenome (GOLD analysis project Ga0222714, IMG submission 165048) | Estuarine water microbial communities from San Francisco Bay, California, United States - C33_3D | ecosystem: Environmental > Aquatic > Marine > Unclassified | place: USA: California... | reverse complement strand
TAGACCACAGCCTCACCAAAGACCATAGCCTCGCCATAGACCCTAGCGTCGTCATAAACCCTAGCATTGTCATAGACCCAAGCATTGCCATAGACCATAGCATTACCGGAGACCCAAGCATTGGGACCAACATATGCTGTATTTGCTACTGTAGCTGTATCTGCTACCCAACCACCACCATTAGGGTGTTTATGAGCAGAAACTGGACCGTTACTGTCATTAAAATCAAAAGTAGTTGTCATTTTCTTGTTTCTCCAGTTAAGTTAACTTAAAGATTGAACACGTTTTGGCGACACGGCGAAACCTACACCCAAAAAAAATTTTTGTCAACCCCTTGACAAACCCGTGTCGGGTATGTTAGGATGGGGAAGGAGGCGAAGGGAAGAGAATATTATATAGATATTTATAGAAATATTTATATAGATAATGTTTAGACATATGTCTAGACATTATATTTATAATCTTATTCTCTATACATTATCTTTATAATCTTATTCTCTAGACATATGTCTAGACATATCTCTATAAATAATTATACAGATATGTCTAGACATATTCCTTTAAGATTATTCCTACATTGTTTTTTAGATATACTCTTCTTTGTTTTCCCATCGTATGTCTTTGGTTTATATGGACTATCCTTTGTAAACATATCTTTTGACATACGTACTTTGTGTACCTTATAACCAACGTTAGGTATTTTAGTTATATCTATTTTCATAGTTCGATCCTCCTAATAATTCCATTGCTGTCAGTATATATAATTTCTTTTATACCAACTTCTATAATAGCTGCTAGACATATAGGACATGGCTTAGACATGGATATATTACCATTGGCTAACAGCCTAGTAACAAACAGCCTATAAGGTTTAGAGCTTTGTTTGTTATTTAATTTAATGATACTAGATATTTCAGCATGTAGATATATCTTCTTGTTATTTATATGCTTTGCGTAGTGGTATTGAATAGGATGGGATTTAGTACTATTACATCCCATTGATATAATATTATTATTTTTATCTGTTATTACACTACCCATCTTATGCTTATGCCTGTCAGAAAAAGAGGCGACTAACCTAGCCGCCTCTATTCCCTTAGACAAAGAAGATATCTTTGCCATAGTTACGTTACCCTTACGGTTCCTCTACGTTCACCAGAACCCATTCGCTAGAATAGTTTACTATTTCATGTTTAGGTAATACGGCATATGCCTTTACCCAAGTACAGACAGCACCATCAGACTTGCGAATAGACTGTTCAACATACGAAGGATATAGTATTGATGTATCCATCATCTTTAGATTTCCTTTATTAACGATCAGCGATCATAGCATTCATGTAATCAGCGTAGTCGGCAATTCGATCATTAGATTCATCCATTGCCATAAGATTAGCGTAGTCATTCGCCATACGATCAGCGGTTTCACTATCGTATCCACTAAGGATAAAGCGATCAAAGGCATCACCGTAAAGGTCTTCCCAAACGGAAAGATAAAAATCTTTATGGTCGTACATTTCATTCTCCTTTAAGCTTATGTTGACATTGGAGTTTTAGATTACATGTCTAGGCCAGCCCGAATATTAGACTGGCCTAGACTATTTGTAAGATTAGGCTGCTAACAATTCACGCCAGCTATTGCTGTTGAGAATGTTAGTAATTTCTTCTTCACGCTTGAAGAGGATTTCTGCTTCTACGTCTTCGTGTTTAGTAGTACGACTACGAAACAGATCATCATTCTTGTGTGAAGAATAGTTAGTGAAGGCACTATGCAGACTGAATACGTTGTTACCCCGTACAGTTAATTCACGAGTAAACAACTCCTTCATCGACTCTTTCTTAGCCTCAGAGAATGTTTTGATATTCTCAATAAAATCCCATCCTTGCTGAAGGGATAGAGGCTTTTGAGCCATTAATTGAAACTCTTCTGACTGTTCATAGAATACCTCTACAGCATCCATAATATCAGCGCAGAAGAAATCAAGATTGAAGTTCTTACTGTTACGCTTGTATCGTTTTACATAAGCATCTTTCTTATTAGCTGCTCTAGTAAACACACAACCGTTGAGACAGTACCCGTCAAACAATCCGATGATGTAATTGTTTGCAGTACCGCCATCCAATCCTGACCAGGAAACAATACGAAGATTGATATCAGTTGTAAATCCTGTATTGGTTTCGACAGGACAAGTAACGTTGGGGAAAACATATTGACGCATACCCCAACGTCCACCTCGACTAGACTTTGTCGTAATCTCAACACCAGACAGATGATTAGGATCAATGTTATTCATAAGCTCACGTTCGATTGATCCAAAGAAATCCCTGTGTGATTTGACGTAGTAGTCTTTACCAACTACCCACCAATCAACAGGGTTACCGTTGTCATCCATCTTGATTACAGCCTTCTTCTCGCAAGAAGACTCTTCAAACATTGGTGTAAATACTTCACCAGTTGTGATGTTAAAGTCTAAGGCGCTTCCATTAAAGCTCTGTTCAAATGGGTTCATGATGACGTTGTTAAGATTTACGATGTTGTTCATGGCTATGTTACTCCTGATTAGCCGGTTCACAGTGATCTTCTAAGTTGTATAGAAAATCGTTGATTTCGTCAAGGGGTATTTCGTAGATATTATCTGCATCACTAACAGATAGAATGTAGTCTGCTACTATCCAAGGAATCTCCTCATAATTGTTGTAGATTTTAATCGTACTAGTCATGAGTTTCATGCTCCTCTATTAGTTTAGGTTAGAAGGATTAGAACAGTTACACAGATAGAGATGATAGCTATTTGTTTTAGCATCAGATAGGCCATGTGTGATCTTTCATAATCAGAAGGGTTGAAACAACGATAGCAACTACGGCTAGGATGATAGCTAGATCAATCTTGTCATCAAGACGCATAGTGTTTACTCCAATCGTCTGTGCAGGATAACAGGAAAGCATAGTGTTTTACTTCTCTTGCCTTAATCTTTTTTACATCATCATCACCACTCCACATGTTACGAGTTACAACTAGCCAGTTACTGTTATTGTTTTCCAATTTAGGATCATCGAATGTTTTAATAATCCTGTATTCAGCTAAGTCTACTGGATTAACATAAACAGCATAGGCACTGTTAGCTTCACGTTCTTTATCAAAGGGGTTCGGCATATTCAGGATACTCCTCATACCAGTATTCTAGGACGATAGACTTGAAGATCATCTTGTTCCAGATTATTAACTCATTGTCATGTAACCAGGAACAAAAAGTAATCTCAGGCTTTTTATGTTTAATATTATTGAAGATAGAAAGCTCAAGATTAGATAAGATCATGGTATTTCTCCTTCACTTTTTTCTCAAACTCTACGATTTCCATTGGCGTTAAACCATATTCAATAATAACATGATCCAACGCTTCAATAGGATTCCACTCGTCACGTTCAATCAAAGTACGTAGAGCTTTAATAGCTACAATACGACCTTGTTCCAGTTGACTATTTGTAATCATTGTTATTTTACCTTCTCGATAATAGTATTGGTATCGTTGTGAGTGTAGCAGACTAGACAATCCTTGCAGCGTTGTCCAGTACAATTCTCAGCCGGATGGCTGGTGACGTTGTTAAACGTCTTATCAAACCATTTAGGTGGCGTATCAATAACATCATCAATCTTAGGATTGCTATAGATCATGATTAGATTGGATGGTTTCTTAAATCCAAACCCACCATAAGACGGAGAGAATAGCTTGTTAATAATATCCTTACGTTTGCTCCACCAACCGAATGTAGTATGCGGATTAGCTTTAACAAGGTTCAGAATATTTATAGCATGTGTAAGGTTTAGGATTTCACCATGAGCATGGATACGGAAGTACATATCAATGATCGTAGGTATTTCATGGGGTTCAAGAATACGACTAGCTAATAGATCGTTGTTTCGTTGTAACGCTGGTGCAGCATTCTTACGAAATCCCTTGAGCATAGACATGCTGTAACATTCTTTGCAGATAATGTTATCTTTGGTTGTTGCATTCATCTTGATGCAGAAAGGATTAGTTGTTGTATTCGAAGACAACGAACGAAACCCATCAAGCTTGCCACTAAGTTTAGTAATGTGCATATTAGTCATTATTCTTCCTCCAATCCAAAAGCCTTAGAAATAACAACCTATAGGTTATTCCTTAGCCCAAAAACCAGAACCTAACAGTTATTATGATACTTCTTACGAAGCAGATTCATCGTATCTACAGCGTCATTATAGTCATCAGTGTAATAGTCACCATCTTCATGACGTTTACCATTACACCAAGCTTTGATAACATATTCATCGTATTCATTTTTACGACCGTTGAATGTGAAACGATATAAGCTGTCCATGATTACCTCCTACTATACAAACACAATGAACAGGGCAAACATGTAGTTGTTCACCATGCCCAGTCAGTAAACTTCATGGTACTTATCGCGTTGACACACGATGACCTAGACACACGATAACCTACCTTTACCAATCGCTTGCGATTATTCTCCACAATCAGATGCAAGCCGCTCTTGTCTGAGCGAATTGTATCCGTACCAAACAGCGTCAGGCTGTGCCACGGGATGTCAAACCGCCATCCATTCTGGATGCGATGGAAACCGTAGTTATACTTGGGGGAACGGGCATTGACACGGAAGGTAAGCTTTACAGTCTTCGCCATTTGGGATGCTCCTTTTTGCTGTTTCGTAAGTTTAGTCATGATTACCTCCTATTATTTAACAGACTTAATTAAGCCATTTTCCATTACGACATTGGCAAAAAATTCTTTACCAATTCCAGTAATATGTGGCCTATTTGCACCAGTTAACATTCCGTCGCTTCGATACTCTGGACCAAATATTGAAGTCTCAATATAACGAAGAGGCTTTCCAATATTCTCCTTGAGAACTTTTTTGGAAGGATAGTTAAACACGATCATAGCTGTTTCCTCCTAATAATAGTAAGGATGGTTAATAATAGGGTTGGAACCCCGGCTCGGACCAGGATAATCCCACGGCCCAGCCGGGCTGTCAACGATTTTTTTCGCCAACGATTTCAACGGGTTAGCCAGGACCTTGGAACGGTTCCAGGCTGCGAAACCCCGTCCAGGAACGGCGGCTCGGCGCTATTACTTATAATACTTTTATAATATGACTATGAATATATTATGTACGTTGTTTTTGTTATGCATTTAAAGAATGTATATGCGTATTTGTTATGCGTTTATTGCATATCACAAACAAATTATCTAATGATATCGCTTTCAGCCGGAAGGTCATGTTATAAAACGGCTGTATCTAGGCCTTATTACAGCTAATTCTTCTCCCTTAACTGCATAAATATTCCATATTATCTAGCTTAACTGCATAAATATTCCATATTATCTAGCTTAATTGCATTAAAATCCCCCTATTTACGCATATATCTTAATAGTTCTTGACATAACCAAGGTAATAACCATATAAATAACGTATTAGTATCAATAACTTACATAAGTTATATACAACATTCACGTTTCGTTCATGATTTGTTCTCCCAATGTTCCATTAAAAAACACTTGACAAATCAGATGTTTATGTTTCGTTCACGATTTGTTCTTCAGATGTTCTTGTCGGTTAATTATATTGTTAATTCAGTGACGTGTCGGTAAATTGTGTTGTTGTTTCATACACTTGTCGGTTAATCGTATGTATATACGGGAAAATTATGGTAATAGTATGGGTCATAGGTAGGTCATATATAGGTCCTATGCCGGGTCCTAGTCCCTCGATGCTAAGTATTAGTCCTAGCCTATTACTAACGGCATAGTCCTATGCATGGTGGACTATGTCATCTTTTTTCTTGATATGTCGAAAAAAATCACTATATTGATTATCAGGCAACGGGATGAACCCAGCGCCACAACCGCGAACCAAGAAAGGACCTTTCATCATGGCTCGCAAGACAATCAAGACTAACCCCGTTAAGACGCCCGTAAAAACGTCTACCCTTTCCGACAAGGTGAAGATCGTTTTCGAGGTTAACGTCAATTTTCTGACCATCGCACCGGGCGGGGATTACTTCAACCTCCCGTACCTCGTTAACGGTGAGATGATCCACGGCAAACGCTCGGTGCCGGCTTTCATCTCGAAGGGGCGGGTGATCCTTCCGACAGCCCAGGGCAGGGCGAAGCGGGGCAAGGACGCTGGGTTGCCGATGAACAAGCCGAACGCGGTGGACATAGACAAGCTACTCTAAGCTTCGCCTAGTCGCCGAAGGGAACGCCTCGCCTAACAGCGGGGCGTTTTCTTGCCCGGATTTTACTTTGGAATTATTCCAATTCGCAATTGGCGGATCGAGTTTTTTTGGAGGGGGAGGGGAAAAATTTGGCGGCGCTGTCGGTGTCGTATATGAATAGACATAAATTTCAAAATTTTAGCTCTTTATATCCACACAAAAAGTATGTATATACCATCTTCTAAATTTTTTTTTGTATTTTTCTGCTCTTGCCAATTCTACAAACCACCTCTATTCTTTGTTTCTAGGAAAACACCCCTCTATTTTATTTTTAGGGTACCCATAGGAGTATTTAAAATATGCAAAAACTAGCTGCTATAACTGGTATTACAGGACAGGATGGCTCATATCTTGCAGAATATCTTCTGGAAAACGGATATAAAGTCTATGCTGGTATTCGACGTACATCCATTCCACTATCCAGTAACACTCGTTTACACAATTTAATTGATCATCCTAATCTAACTTTGATCAATCTTGATCTTTTAGATAACGGTTCTATCAAATCATTTGTGGAAACTATTAAGTCTTACGTGACAAGTTACATGACAATTATGGATAATTATATTGAAGTGTATAATCTAGCCGCTCAGAGCCACGTAGGAGAGAGTTTTAAAATTCCTGTACTTACCCACCAGATTAATGCAGTTGCTGTTGTAGGGCTTCTGGAAGCCTTTACAGAGGTATTTAGAAAACAGTTTAGGTTTTATCAAGCTTCTACGTCTGAATTGTTTGGTAACGAAGCTACAGGGACTGGAGAAAGTTTATCTGAACAATCATCATTTAAACCTACATCTCCTTATGCCATTGCCAAGTTGTCTGCTTTTCTAACTGTGAAACATTATCGTGAAACATATAACACATATGCAGTCAACGGTATTCTGTTTAATCATGAATCTCCTCGTAGGGGATTGGACTTTGTAACAAGAAAGATTACCAATGGTGTTGCTCAATATGCTACGGGCAAGAACAAAGGTCCAATCATGTTAGGAAATATTCATGCTCGTAGGGATTGGGGAGATGCTAGGGATTATGTTAAGGCAATGCATTTGATGTTGAATACTTCTGGAAGTAAGATTACGGATTATGTTGTTTCTTCCGGTGAAACATACAGTGTCAAGGATTTCTGCAATATGGCCTTTGAGAAGATTGGAATTATTCTAAATTGGCAAGGAAAGGGCCTGTATGAATATGCTGTTAACAAGAATGGTACGACAAAGGAAGTTTTGATTGAGATTGATTCTCGTTTCTATCGTCCTTCTGATGTTGAGTATTTACTAGGCGATAGTACGAAGATTAGAGAAAATCTAAACTGGCAACCATCTGTTTCGTTTAAGCAGCTTGTATTTGATATGGTTGAAAATGATATTGAACAAATTAAAGGGAATTTATTTAAATAAGATGTTTTTTCATAACAACAAATATAACTTTATCTTTGTTTACACACCTTTGATTGTTTCTGCTATTCCAGAAAACATTCGTCATTACATTCTTGGTGGCAAGGATAGTGAGGTAAACGAATATAACAATAAAAAGAATATTCTTCCTCATCTTTGTTATTCTTTGAATATCAAACATGCTATTGGCGAGGATGAGTGGAATAAAAACTATACCTTTGGTATTGTTCGTAGTCCCTTTGATTATTTGATTGACATGTATGAGTTTTTTACGGAAGGTCCACCGGATCGTGTGGCTTGGTGTAGAGGTATAAAGGAAACAAAGGATGCTGTAAAGGAACAGTACAGGCTTAAAAGTAGAGGCTTTAAAAACTGGTTGTTGAATGATAGGGATTATGACTATCTTCATTCATCTCCATTTTGTGGACCTAGACTAACTTCTCAAATGGTTTGGTTATCTGAAGTGAATGATGTTTTCTGTATGGAACAAACTACGCCTTTGTTGAATAAGCTGTTTGAATTGTCAAGAATAACTCTACCAAGCTTTCAAGGTGTTCCATCTCAAAAGGATTTAAAAATAAAAAGAGCCAGTTACTTTGGTCGAGACAACGAATTGATCGACCTTGTAACCGGCTCTTTTAAACAAGAGATAGAAAGATTTGGGTTTAGCCCTGAGTAATCTCCAGTAGTTCTTCCTTTGGTGATTCTTCCATATCCTTGATGGCAATACTTAGAATGCCATCTTTGAATACAACGGATTGAACTTCAAAACTCTTCTTGATAAGAGGAATGGACTTATAGAAGTGATAGGAAGTTGAGCTATAATCTGCATCATCTTTGTTTAATTCTTTTGACTTGATGATAATGTGACGATCACGCTTTGCTACGTCAACGGTCTTGTGATTATGACCTGGAAGAACAAAGTGCATGATGTAGTCCTTGTCATCGTCTTTTAGTGAGTTGGTAATTACGTAATCACCACCATAATGAACAATTTCATTCTTTAGTCCGTTAAATGGTAGTTTCTTTAAAGCTTTATTAGTCATGTTAGCAATTTGACGAGAATCGTCATTGTAGTTGAAGAACAGATTATTCATGTAGTCAACCATGTTTGTGATTGACATCATCTCGTTCTTCTGTGTTTCCATGTAGTCGTTGATTTGTTTTAGTAAGCTAGTCATTTTATAAATCTCCTATTGATTAGCAAAATTTATTTTCCTTTGGACCCGAAAGGAAACCCTTAGTTATCCCTTTTTTTATGGCATCCATGTATGATTATATGTTACCATAAAATAAAAGTCAACAGGTTTTTTTTAAAAAAAAATTTTTTTGGTTTACGTATATGCCTATAACAAAAAACGATAAGATTCTAAAACATTTTAACGAGAATTATGCTGTTCCTGTTACACATCAGGATTATGAAAGTAATTTAGATCATGAGGCTCAAATTCTCTATTGTCACATGGAGACTGAAGAACTAAAGGAACTTATCAAACAAACTGCTGCTACTCGTTCTATGGCTTCCGCTGGTAAGGACTTGCATTCCATGCGTAAGGAATATAATAGACGAAAAGTTAAGCATGTCAAGGGGCAAAAACGACCAAAGAAACATTTTGACTATGTAAAGGATGAACCAGAGGATTTTGCAAAAATGTTAGAAGATACGGATAAGGTAAAAAGCAACTACGCCAAACGGTCAAGAGTTGTTGGTGGTATGACGGCAAAGCAGGAAAAGTTTGCTATGGAATGTGTTGCTACTGGTAATCTGGTTCATGCATATTTAGCTGCTGGTTATTCACAAATGAAAACAGATAAATTAACTTTGCAAGCTGCTAAGAATTTGTTTTATAATAACAAGAAGATCAAAAGACGAATTGAACATCTCAAGGAGGAGGCTTTACGTCGAATGAGTTGGAATGCTGAAAAGGTTTTAGAAAAGGTTGCGGCTGTGTATGAACAGGCCATGACCGAACAGGACTTCACCAACGCCAATCGTAGCATGGAAACCATTGCTCGTCACCTTGGTATGTTTGTTGAAAAGTCTGAACAAAAGATCAAGATGTCTCATTTTGCTGATTCAGATGCAGAAGAAAAGATTTCAAAAGACATTGAAGACCTAGCCGACATGGTAGGATTGCGAGTTGTCGATGGCGGAAAAAAGTAAAGGCTCACATTCGTTAACATACGATGAAATTTTAGATGGTTTAAAGTTTTATCTAAATAACAATTATCAAGAAGGTGGACCTGTTGATTTAGAAAAATATCGGCAACTTAAAAAGATTAATGAATGGCAAAAAAGCCAAGGGCTAAAATCAATTGATATGTCTGCTTTTGAGGAAGCCCAAACAAATGAAGTAAAAACTCCCTCACCTTCTGGACTATCTTCCATACTTCGTAAGCTAGGTAGTAGAATACCCGCTGTAGCATTACTTGGATTGTTATCTGATACTATTCCTTCTAAAGAACAATTTGAAGAAAATTTAAAAAAATTAAAAGAGTAATTTTCTTTGTCAAAAAAACAAGACTACCTGGAATTGCGAGAGAAACTGTTTGAGCAAGCTATCTTAAAATCTCGCTCAAACTTTCTTACTTTCATTAAACTATTAGCTCCTTCACTCATTGCTGATTTTAAATTAGGGAGGCATATTGAGTTACTTGCTGACAAACTTCAAAAAGTACAGGAAGGAAAAATCAAAAGACTTATGGTGTTTCTTCCTCCTCGTTCCTCTAAGTCTGTTATTTGTTCTAAGCTTTTCCCTGCTTGGTATATGGGTAAACATTCAAATCATGAAATACTTTCTGTCTCTCACTCTGACCAATTAGCAGCAGACTTTGGACGATCCGTTCGTGATATTGTAAACAACGAACTATATAAAGAAATCTTTCCACAAACTACACTTAGATCAGATGTACGTGCCGCTGGTAAATGGCAAACAAACCAGAATGGTGTTTATATTGCTGCCGGTGTTAGATCACAAATTGCTGGTCGAGGTGCACACATTGCTCTTCTAGATGATGTTATGTCAGAAGAAGATGCATTCTCAGAAGCTGGTCGTAGATACATCAAGGAATGGTATCCCGCTGGTCTACGAACACGTTTGATGCCTAATGGTAGTGTCGTAATCATTAACACAAGGTATCATGAAGATGATATTTGCGGCTGGCTTCTAGAGACACAAGCTAAACATAAAAAAGAAAATATCTTTAGCGATGATGACGAAGACAACGTAGAAATTGATGAATGGGAAGTTGTTAAAATTCCAGCTTGGTTAGATGAAGATTCAGCCAATCTTTTAAATCTTCCAATTGGTTCTTCTTATTTTCCTGAATGGAAACCAAACGATCTTTTAAAAAAGGACGAGATTGAAATTCGTTCACAGAACGGAACCAAATACTGGCAATCTCTCTACATGCAAGACCCAACACCAGATGAAGGTGGAATCATTAAAAAGGATTGGTTTAAAACTTGGGAGTTTATGGATGAGCCGCCAGACTGTGACTTCGTTATTCAAACATATGATACTGCTTTTTCAACTAGAACTTCAGCGGATTATTCTGTTATTCAAACGTGGGGAATTTTTAAAAATATTCAAATAGACAGTGGTGGGTTTGAACATCTTACTCATAATCTAATTCTTCTTTCAAATAAAAGAGATAGATTAGAATATCCAGAGTTGCGTATGGTTGCTCAAGAGATGTATGATAGATATGAACCAGACGTTGTTATAATTGAAAAAAAGGCATCCGGTCAGTCGCTTATTCAAGATATGCGAAGGGCTGGATTGCCTGTTCTTGAATACAATCCAGATAGAGATAAAGTAGCTCGTGTTAATGCTTCTACTCCTATTCTAGAATCTGGTCGGGTCTATCTTCCAGATAAACCTTTTGCAAAGGATTTAATTAACGAAGCCATTAGTTTTCCCAACGCAACATATGATGACCAAGTTGATGCGATGGTAATGGCTATTTTATATTTAAAGGATTCTTGGAGAGTAGATCATCCAATGGATGCTTACCTCATAGAAGAAATGCAAGATAATAATAATTCAAACCAGAAACGAATTGGATATTGGAGATTTTAATAAAATGTCATTTATAGAAATGTCAAGAAAAAAAATAGAAAGGGCAAAAGCAAAAAAAGAAGCAGATAAGCTTTTTGAAAAAGAATTAGAAGAATACGAAAAAAGCAAAGAACCAATGATAATTGGAAAAGCTGCTATTGATAAATTAAAGTCTGTTCGTCGTGCTTCTCCACCTTCACAAGAAGCTTTAGAACGATCAGATGTAGAAATGCCTGTTCGTCGTGCTTCTTCACCTTCACAAGAAGCATCAGAACGTTCAGAAGTAAAGGCTCCTGAAAAGTCTCGTGAGAAGTTTCTTGGTCTATTTGAAATTGATGAAAAACAACCTGATTTCATGAAAGAAATGATGTCAGTAAATAAATCAGGTGGACATATTAAAAAGTATAATATGGGTGGCTCTGTTCGTGGTTGTGGTAAAGCCATGCGTGGCTATGGTCGAGCAAACTATAGCAAGAAAGATATTTAATAAAATGGCTTGTAAAAATTGTAATTGTGAAGAATGTGGACCAGATTGTAATTGTGTAAACTGTGGAGATAGTTGTGATTGTAAGAAAACAGACAACTCAAAAGAAGACTCAACAGAAGAGTAAAGTAAACGAAGCTGGTAATTACACAAAGCCAGGAATGCGTAAGCGTTTATTTGAAAGTATCAAGGCTGGCGGAAAGGGTGGAAAACCTGGACAATGGTCAGCACGTAAAGCACAACTATTAGCCAGTGAATATAAAAAAGCTGGCGGTGGATATAAATAATTATGGTAAATTTTCCTCATAGCATTACTCGTTTAGCAACACATGAGCCATTTGAACTTCAAGTAGCTCGTAATCAAATTCCTTATCATAAAGCTATTTTTAAGTTTGGATTTAATCCAGACGTTAATGGTACAGAAGAAACGATTTGGGATGCTGGTGGCATTTATGCTTATCCCGCTGCTGCAATTCAAATGAAGGTATCCAGCAGCAGTACAAATGATACATCTGCTGGTACTGGTGCAAGAACTGTTGTAGTTTC
>Ga0222714_10004998_pt1 | contig 12768 bp, 16 predicted proteins | sample C33_3DmetaG_FD_165048 | JGI IMG/M metagenome (GOLD analysis project Ga0222714, IMG submission 165048) | Estuarine water microbial communities from San Francisco Bay, California, United States - C33_3D | ecosystem: Environmental > Aquatic > Marine > Unclassified | place: USA: California... | reverse complement strand
GCGGATGCGGATGCGGATGCGGATGCGGAGGCGGAGGCGGAGGCGGAGGCGGATGCGGATGCGGATGCGGATGCGGAGGCGGGCGCGGATGCGAGTCTCTGAAATACAACTTAAAGAGATGTTTTGGAATATGAAATGGGGGGGATGAAGAGTCTCTCCACAAAAATGTGATATCGCGCGGATGGTCGAGTGGTTTAAGACGCATCGCTTAAGCCGATGTTCCTCTGGGAGCGCAGGTTCGAGCCCTGCTCCGCGCATTTTTTTTCTGTGTCTGTGTGTAATTTTAAGTCTCTGTAGCTCAGTGGTTAGAGCAGTCGGCTGTTAACCGAAAGGTCGGAGGTTCAAATCCTTCCAGGGACGTTATTGTATTATTACAACGTGTTGGTGTAATAATAATCATCTAATATATACGTTTCAAATCATAAAATGCCAAAGTCTCGTAGCAGCCAAGCGGCGCGCAATAGTCGTCGTCATCGCCGAACGATGCGTAGACGCGGTCTCTCGTCTTCTGAACTCGGAATGGCCGGTTCTCTCGTGGGTGCGTCTGCGCTCTTCCAAGGGACCGAACTTCAACCACATTCGTTTCAGGAGCAGCAGCAGCAGTCAGATGCCCGCTCAGGCGATATGTTCACCGGCGGTCGTGGTATGAAGAAGCGTAATACGCCACGCGGTGACATCGCTGCCCATATTCTTTGTTTTCTCGAGTTGTTGAATACGATAAAAATATACCACTGGTCTACGTTGTCGTATCCCACGCATAAAGCGACGGATGAACTTCACGAGAAGTTGAGTGAATTGGTGGATTCGTTTATTGAGATTTATATCGGACATTGTGCGCGGGGCGGTGCTGGCGGTGCTGGGTCGGGCGTTCCCGTCTTTAAGTTCAAATCGGAAAAGTCTGCGTGTATCGAATTTTGCGAGTGTAAATCTCTCGCAGCATTCTGTAAGGTTCTCGACGATAATATCATTCACTTGGAAGGACTCACGGATAAATTGAATGGATATACCGATTTAGTAAACATTCGAGATGAGATGGTGGGTGCGTTGGCACAAGCGTTGTATTTGTTGCGGTTAAAATGAAGGGTCCGTCCGTCCCTCCGTGCTGCGACGACAGTGTTTATTCTTGTTTTGCGTCTTCTTGAACTACGGGTGTCAATTCTGTGTCTTTCAATACAATTGAAGTTTCAGGTAGTGGTAATGGTAATGGTAATGGTAATGAATTACGGCGGCGGCGATGCGAACAGCAACAACAGAATAACCGTTTAAAAAAACTGCGAATTCGAGAAGGAGGTGGTGGATGAGGGGAATCGGCTAATATAATTTTGGGTTCATCGGCGGCCTGCGGCTCCGGGTGCGGCTGCTCGGATGACACCAACTTTGTAAAATTGTCCGGATGTTCGTTATTGAATTGTAGTATAGATTGTATGATATTTTTAACTACATCTGTTTCAAATAATGTATGAAGATATGCCTTCGTGTATTCGTTTACTGAATGATTATTTATTAAATATTCTACTAGGGTTTCCGTTTCGCGCACAGTTCCTCCACTCGTGAGGTCCATTGCCATAACTATAAATGAAAAGAACGTATGAAGCGTCATTTTCTCTTCGTATTTTTTATCCGATGAAATTATAAGTTTAAGTCTATCAATAGATGATGTGGGTGTCGCTGATTCTGGATGTGATACGATTTGCGACGTTTGGTGTAATGGTTCCGGTGGCGACGACGGCGGCATCTGTGGCTGTATCGGTGGCGTGTTCGGTGGCGACGACGACGGCTTCTTTTGTGGCGACTCGTGTAATATCACGATTATCTGCTCCGGTATTTCTGGACCCTCCGCCTCCGCCGCAGGTGGACTCGTCTCTAGACACTCCGCTGGACTCGTCTCTGGTTGAAGGTCATTGACTTCGTCCGGGTCTGACAGAACACCGTAATCATTTTCGGGAGTTCGTTCTATGATATCCGTTTGCTTGTTTGACGACGACGACGACAATCGTTTGTTTTTCTTGTTTGCCATAATAGTTAAATATAGATAAGTGTATAATATAGAAGTTTATAAAATTTCTTTATTATATGTTCGCGTAAAAACTTACATTCCTCGTCGCCTCGTCGCCTCGTCGCCTCGTCGCCTCGTCGGTGTTTTTTTATAATAAAAAACTTACATTCCTCGTCGCCTCGTCGCCTCGTCGGTGTTTTTTTATAATAAAAAACTTACCTTCCTTCCTGTAAAAGTGTTACAATTAGTGTGCGGTGCGGTGCGTGTGTGTTTACTGTTTCATTTTTTTTGCTGCGGCTGCTGCGATACATGCTTCTTTGATTTGTTTGACGACTTCGACGCGGTCATTCACGCGGGCATCAGCAGTGATGAACGCGACAAGCTCATGACGAATTCTCGTCGTCAGAATGTGAAGTGAAGTGAATTTGCTGCGAATGGTTGATGGAGCAACAATGTTGCGGAGTGCGATGCCAGAGTCGGTTTGTGAAATTTGTGCGTGTTGTGATGGACTAGTGCCTTTTGTTTGTCGAACTCGAATGATTTCTCCGGTGAGCGCGCTGTCCCAGTCCATGAGGTCGGAGTATTTGTTCCTTGTTTCGAAGTAGGAGGGGGAGGGCCCGTGTTGGTTGTATGCTGCTTGAATTTCGGTCTGGATCGTTGACATTTCGTTTCTGTTCGCGTCGCGCATTTGAGTCAGTTCCTCGAACGTGATGCTGTCGTCCATGATGATTTTCACGCGGAAGTTCTCGATTCCTTGTTTGAGAAGCTTGAAGTCTTGTTCCGAGAGATGCGGTGTCAAATTGTCAGCTTCGCCGGTTTCGTCCAGTTTCTTCTTCAGTTGCTCGAACGCATTTTTCACGCGAGTATTGGCCCCCATTCGGTAGATGGTGCGCGACTTGGGGCTTCTGCGCCGTTTCACGGCGACGGCGTGCTGCTTTGCTGCTTGAGAGAATGACCACACGTGGATTGCTCTCGCAGTCGCAGTCGCGTGGTGTGCTGCGGCTTCATCGTTGTTGTCGGCGCCTGATGTTCTTGGGCGCGGGGTGCCAACATCGAGGGCGGCGGCGGTTTCGGCGTATTCGGCTTCGTATTCGGCGTCGTCCATTCGGGAAAGTCCGTATTCGGCGGTATTGGGGATAGTAGTAGTCGTCGTCATTTTTCTGTGTCTGTTGCGTAGCTGTATTTCATAGAAACCTGAAAAAGTATTTCAATTTTTTCCAGTTTCATCGTCCACTGCCGATATGTTTTTTTTCGATAAATAAATGTTTACTGTCTTTTGATAAATGTTTACTGTCTCCTGGAAAAAAATTGAAATCTTTTTTTTGCTTTTTCGGGTTGGTAGAGTTTCATAGATACCCCTAATCGAAAAGGAAATGGAAGAGAATAACGGTCTAATCCGTCGTCGCATCATTGTGGTGAAGAAGAAGAAGCCGGCCGCCGCCGAGGACAATCGAGGAGGAATAGGTATGTTTGACGAATATATACGCAAATCTGGTCTGGAGTCGAAGACATACCAGCGCGAAGGTGTGGAGTTTTGTTTGCGCCGTGAAGCGGTGGCGGTGGCTGGGGGCGTGGTGCGCGGTGGCATCATCGCCGACGAAATGGGTCTCGGCAAAACAATCGTGATGATGGGTCTTATTCTCGCGAACCTGGCTGCGTATCGACGCACACTTATTGTTGTGCCAGTGGCGCTCATCGCGCAGTGGGTCGCTCAGATCAAGCGCACGATTATTGATACCGGTGTGAAGCCCGATTTGACCGTATTTGTGTTTCACGGCTCTGCGGGAAAACGTCGGGTGGTTTTGAAGATGACGCGTGACGGTATCGAGTGGTGGCCCAGACCTCCCAAGACGGCGGCGGGTAGTGGTCGCGCCATTGATATCGTGATTACGACCTACGGTTGTGTTGCGATGGAAGAACCGGCGACGGAGGCCCCGAAGAAGACCCCGAAGAAGACCCCGGCCCCGATGGCGACTCCGTCCCTCCTGACATTCTGCGCTGACCGCGTCATCTTCGACGAAGCGCACCATATGCGTAACAAGAATAGTCGGATATTTAAAGGTGCGATGCGTGTGGTAACGACAGGTAGTAGCCGTCCGAGTGTCTGGATTGTTACTGGAACTCCGATTCAAAACAAAATCTCCGATTTGAAATCATTGTGTTATGTTCTTGGATTCGGTATGTGTGATTTGATATCAGAAGAAAAGAGGCGTATCATTCGCGACGAGTATGTATTACGAAGGACAAAGGTGAGTGTGGGTATGGTCGCGGATGCGACGGAGGCAGCGACGGAGGCAGCGACGGAGGCAGCGGATGCGACATGTACTCCGCGTCTTCAATCTCTCAAACATTATAAATCCCAAGTTCCATGGGGGTCAGAAAACGAGCTCGCGTTGAGTCGCGAAATTCATCACCAAGCCAGGAATACAAGTGACCGCGCCGAGAGATTGAAGTTGTATACTCGGATGCGTCAGATGTGTGTGTGGCCTGCGCTGCTCGGGGCGCCGGACACAGAATCATCATCATCATCATCCTACGGTTTATCAATAGAAGAATACAAGGCTGGCGTTTCAAAACAGAGTAAGATAGACCGTGTCATCGCGACGATGGCGGCGGAAGCTGCGGTGACGGCGGACAGGAAATCTCTCGTGTTCTGCCATTACCACCGAGAGATGACACGGTTGCGCGATATGTTGTTGCGTGACGGCGTTGTTGCCAGCGAAGATGACGTCGCGATTATTGATGGGCGGGTCACTGCGCGCGAACGTGAGCGAATCCTGGCCGCTGCGCCAAAGGTGCTGATTCTCCAGATTCGCACGTGTAGTGAGGGGTTAAACTTACAATCGTATTCGGATGTCTATTTCGTAAGTCCGCACTGGAATCCGTGTGTTGAAGACCAGGCCATCGCTCGTTGCTATCGGATGGGACAGACCAATGGAGTTCGGGTGTTTCGGTTCTATATGACGGATTTTGTGCTGGAGCAATGCGGCGGCGGCGGTGGTGGCGGCGGTGGTGGCGGAGAGGAGGAGGAGGTGAGTGGAGGAGGAGTGGCAGGGGCGGCGGAAAGCATTTCTACGCTTGACCATAAATGCGAAGAAATACAAGAAAGAAAGAGGGTGTTGTGTAATCAGTTTCTGTGCGGTGGGGTGTGAGTGGGGGGGGGGGAGTCAACATTGTTTATTGTTCTGTTGGATTATCTATCCGTTTCAGGAAGGTTCGTAATGCTCTTGTAATATCTTTAATTATTTTGTTCAACCACTACCGCCATATTTTTTGTTAATCACTATTTCATTGTATTAAATTCGGCTTCGGTAAGAAGAGTACCATACATTTTCTCAAACTCGCCAGGTTCCTATATATCTTCTATGTCACTATACCTTATATTTAAGAGCAATCTGTTGTTCTGTCCACCCGTTTGCTATCAACTTTTTTTTTACGTAGGCTGTTTTTAGTTGTATAGCTTTAGATACTATAATAAAATCACAAAATTCTATTAGTCTTGATATCATATGATTATTTACTTCATGAATTGGTCCACTAAGAAAATCTGATGTTACGTTTATTGACCCGTGTCCGCCGTACGTATATTGTCCTTCGTCATTCATTGGTCTACCAGGAAATTCCGTATTAGACTCATGTATGTTTCTTGGTAGCATTCCGTAGATATAGTCACACTTTTTGATTCCGTCATCATTTACTTTCGCGTGCTTTTCATCACTACAATAATCGTCGTACTTTGTCGGGGAAACATACGGCATAAAAAGAATGTCGCCGTCTTCGACGTTAATCTCCTCGGATGATTCTACAACCATTTTAATCGTAGGTGCTTTGACAGGAGTAATGAGGATTTTCTGTGGTTTCCCTATTTTTAGTTTACCTCTTTTTCTGTTAATAACTATGTCCTCTTTAGCCCAGATGTCACTACGATCTTGCGACTCGGTGGTTTCTATGTATGTGTCTTTTTCTCTAGTATATACAAGACTTGTTAGCTGGTGAGTTCCTTCTCCTTGTATACCATAAGTAATGATCCCTTTTTTTTGTAATCTTATACAAAGTGAATGATTATCCATTTGTGTAAAAAAACCTTCAGGAAAATCAATACCACTACCACTACCACATAATTGGGTTATTGCTTTTTGTATAGCTTCTGAATTATCAACAACACTATCGGATTTTTCTAATTTCATCTTATACGGTGGTATTTCTGCATCATTATGTTGTCTTAACTTCTCGTCCATATCTTCCTGTGTATCTTGGGGCAACATATTATTAACAATCACGGATTCTTCATATTCATAATTAAGCCCAGAAAATACCCATTCATTTTCGTCTTTTTGATATAATATTCCAATTATGTTTCCTACATCAAGTTTGCTCATTTGTTTTACAAATTCTAATTTGTTAGCATAAATGTTTGGTAAAGTTGTAAATTCGCTGTCAGTACTGTCAGTACTGACATCACTTATTTTATGTTTACCTTTTTGATATACGATATATACTTTAATTGGTGATTCTTGGGTGACACCTCCTTTTTGTTTTAAAACTGCTTTTTTCGAGTATCTTTTTGATACACTATTTTTTTTAGATCGTAATTTATTATTTATTTTTCGTCGGTGTAATAATGTTCTATGACATTTTTTAGATGTTCGCTTTAATGTTTTTACCATCGGTAAATTATTAGGTTTGTATATTATATATTATATATTATATATTATATATTATATATTATATATTTGTATTTGTTATGGGTTCAGAACAATCTCGTTCTCGGTCGTCTCGTTTGTCTCGGTCCTCGCGTGGCTGGTCCCGCATCGCGCCTAAAACCGTCGGCGATCGTTCGGCCTTGTTGTATAAATGCGGGCGGCGTCGGTGCTTTTTGGGTCCTGGGAAAACATTTCCGATTTGTCCGCGGTTGGGGTCGGGGTCGCGTTCGTGTAAGGTCGACCGGCGTGGTGTAGCCGCCGCGTATTCCCGTGCGCGTCAATGGGCTTCGATTACCGCGCGGAAGAAGCGGACATCCGCGCATCGCAGATATACCGCGGTGGCGCGTAAGGCGCGTGTGATTCTAACGAAGTTACACCCCCGTTGAACCAAATCCGCCTTGTCCGCGCGCGGTGGGCGGGCTTAACTCATGCTCGGTATCGACGATATGAACGAGGAACGGCGAGAGGTCGGGCGCGCATACCTGGAAATACCGGTCGTATTTTTTGATGGGGGACAGGGTTTCTTTCCAGATTTGCCATATATCCGTGCTTCCGAATACTCCGATAGAGTCCACTGCGGCAATCAGGTCGCCTCGGTATCCCGCGTCGATGATGCCTACCGAATTCGCCAGACGCATTCTCGTCTTACTTATGCTTGACCTAGGGTAGAGGTAAAAACCGCACGGGGCGGCGGCGGCGGCGGATGGGAGGTCTGTGGCGGTGACGATAGGCGCTGTAGTGGTGGTGGTGATTGAGACTGGTTCTGATGCGGTGGAAGTCGTCGTCGTCGATACGGTCTGGGCGGCGGTGGATACGCGCATACAGCATTTGACTCCGAGATTAAGACCTCGTGCGCCATCTACGTCAACAGAGCTTGTAATACCCGGATTGTTAATATAATTACGCGATAGTAGATTTTCTACACCATAACCGTAGTCTGTGCCGTCTGTTGGCATAAAAAGGTCGAACCCGGAATCTGGGGCGGCGGTGGCGATTTTCTGATTATGTTCGCGGACTTTGTTTCTGTATCGTTGTGTCCATTCGGCGTCGTCGCTGTTTTTTGAGAGATAGATATAGAGCTGGTATTTAGTCATTAGCGGACGGCGTGTGTGTGTGTATAATACAAAAACAATGTGTTTATATTATATAATATCGCTATCACTACTATATATATATTATTATTATTATTATTATTATTATTATTATAAAGATGTCTATCGCAGTTATGCGTCGTAAAGTTCGAGAGAATCACCCTCGGGTTGCGCCTATTTCGGGGCATTTGCCTGGCGGTGACGGGCAGACCGGTGTAAATGATTCCAACCGTGCTGGGTTTTCCATCAATGGCGGGCACAGGAACTTACGCGGTATCGGGAATGTGCGTATGGTGGGGTCTGGCGGGTGGAGTGGCGGTGGTCGCGGGGCGGGGCGGATTGCGGGAGGGAATTCTTCGTGGTATTTTTCCGCCAATGACGCATCTGTGGTGAAACGGTCTTCACGGGGGAATGCTGCGATGATTAATATGAAATACCGCTGGATTAAGGGGGCGCAGTATCCGCGGTCGTGGTATAAGGATATTCCGTCTGCGACATTGGAGGTTCGGTCTCAGTCCGAGTATATTAAGAAGCGTGTGGCAACGGTGATGCGATGCGCGACAGTGAAGGTCACTACTGTGAATCCGTGCGTAAGTAAGGTGTGTTCTGTGTTTGTAGGAACGGGGGCGTTGAAGAAGAAGCGGGTTGCGTGGAAGCCTGTGACGAAGACGGTCACGGAACGGGTGGTGAGTCAGAGCGAGTATGTCGAGAAGGGTGGGCTGAAGAGCGGTCGCCGCAATTGCTTGTCGTTGTCCGAACCGAATAAGTATACCCACTTTCCGATGTATATTCGGCATATGGGTTGTGATGTGAATTATCTGACGTGGCAGGAGGCGGTGGCGGCGGGGGCGTTGCCGGCTGGGTATCTCGGTAGCTCGTGATAAAATGTTTTCTTCCGGCCCCATCCGGGGCCAGCACCAACATTTTATGACTCGCTGTATTGGCCGATATTCAAATCCATATTATGGCTGACCATATTGAAACTTATGACTCGCCGTATTGGCCGATATTCAAATCCATATTATGGCTGACCATATTGAAACTTATGACTCGCTGTATTGGCCGATATCGAAAACAATTCATTCTCAACATTATTTTACATGTACCGCAATTATACCGCGAGTTTTATAATGATGGTTCCGGCCATCGGCTGGAAGAAATCATTATAAAACGAGCGTCACACACAAATATATCGGCGTTCTGTCGGGTCTTCTTGTAATACCTGCTTCAAAAACCAATATATTTTTGTATTCATAATGGGCGCGAGGATGTCGTCTAGGGCCGGGGCGGCGGCAGTGGCCGCAGTGTCGGCGCTACGCGATACATAACAATGTAAACATAACAATCCGAAACTGTAATACCCGGATTTGAAATGGATTTCGTATGGTATTGTTTTTTTGGAGAGGAACTCTTTTAGTTCGGGGGAGTGGAATGCCTTTGGTTTCTCTTTAGGATACGGCGTCGTTATCACGAGATTGTTTTTGTCGTTGATGTCGTGGATTTTATCCTCATTGGTGATGGCGAAATGGACCGCCGTGGTCGCGGTCTCATTGGCGTAAAACACGGTGATATCGTCTATATTAAAACTGGAAATCCCTTTGTTTTCTCGTTCTAGGTGTTGTAATTGACGGCCGATGGAATCGATGAGTTGTTCCATGAGTTGATATTCTAGGTGTTTCTTATTTCGTTTTAGTAGCGTGGATAATGGTTCTATCTTTACTGCGGTGATTGTTAAACTTGAATTGTCTGGGCCTTTGTGTGATATCATTGATTTGGGTAAGGGGCAACTTTGTATAAGTGGTTCGGATGAAAAATGATACGACATTGTGTCGTGTGTCGTGTGTCGTGTGTCGTGTGTCGTGTGTCGTGTGTCGTGTGCGTGTATTATATATATCGTATCTTATTTATTTCATTTCGTGGTGGTGTAGAAATTCGCAGCAACGCATCTCCAGAAAATCGGTGTCGGTATCGTGTTATGGACGATTTTAATGGATTGACCGTTGATGATATTATCACGGTATTGTCTGACAGTTGGATTGTCTATATTCCATTTTTTGAAATAGATGTAGATGTTGTTGTAACATACCGTTTGCGGGGCGTCATCGTCGGGAATGGTTCTTTCCCATCTTGGAAGAACGAATTCTTTCGGCTTGATGATAATTTTGTATACTTCTCCTAGTCCGGATTTATTGATGATTGATTTTAATTCGTCGTGGGTTATTTTACCTAATCCACGAGGAATACATAATGCGGGGTAGTCGTATGCCGGGGGGGGTGCGCCCCCCAACGGCGCTATCCTGTTCGGTTTTTGCCCAACTAGTCGAAGGGGGGGTGCGCCCTCCAACGGCGCTATCCTGTTCTGATGCGGGGGCAGCGTCTGTGCTCGGATGTCTCATTGTTTGTTGACGTGTTGTTGCTGATGTATTGTTATTTAGTTCAATTTTATGTATAAACAGTATAAACATTATTTGTTGACAATATGTAGCAGAGTGAATCGGTCGTGCGTGATATGTCATCCAATCGTGATATAAATGTTGTATCGTCGAGTAAAAATACACGCAGACGTATTCAGCAAAAACGAACTCGTAATAAAAATGGCAATGGCAATGGCAACGGCGGTGGCGGCGACTTGAAAAAAAACGAGGATAAGCCTAACCATGTAATTGAAAGTTCAAATCCATTTTTTATTGCGGTGTGTTCACCTGAATCCTATAAACCGAATAATAATAATAATAATAATAATAGGATGGGCGGCGGTGGCGGCGGTGGTCGCCGTCATAATGAACCTGCGCACAATTCTATACGAACAAAACCGAATGTTTTTTTACGACAACCTTCTCGTAATTCATCGTATGAAACTAGCGGTGGAGGCGGAGGCGGAGGCACGAGTTCGCATCCAAACCAGTTTATTCATCATCCTCGTCTTCAAAATGATCGTCAGAGTGTTCCGATAACCGTGGCTAGACCTGTCGCAGTAACTACAAATATCCACGACACTGAACAGTTTCCAACACTATCGTCTGGCTCTACTGTATTGAATACTTCTAAATTGAACTTTAAAGAAATGGTGTTGAAAAATACGACTGCGACTGCTGCGACTGCTGCGACTGCTGCGACTGCTGCGACTGCTGCGACTGCTGCGACTGCTGCGACTGTTTCGCCAGTGGAAGTGATGCCAGTAGCACCGCAAAAGTATTATTCCCCTGTAGTATCTCAAAAAACATTATCTTCTGGAAATATATTTTTAAGTGCCTTTTATGGGTCGTCTGGTGGTGGCGACGGTGGCGACGGTGGCGACGGTGACGACGGTGACGACGGTGGCGGTTATGACAGCTTCGGCGGGGGTGGCGGTGGCGTCGTGTCGTCGTCTGTTCTCGTAGATTCGTGTGACAGAAAATATGATAATTTATACAAGTATTGACGCGTATCTTTATTTGTTATCCTTTCGTATCGTTATATAAAATTCTATATAACGAGATATAAATTTCTATATATCGAGATGACTGGTGATGTATATTATAGTCTCATTGTAGATGACGACGACGGCGGTAGTAGTGACGACGGCGGCGAATTGTTGTTGGATACACAATGGATTCGTGATTATGAAAATCAAATATTATTCAGCGAGTATGAAATGTTTTTGAAATCGGATATTACGCGGGTTTCATTTCGGTTTATTTATTTAGACCGCGATAAGAAATGTGTCGAGTTTGCGATTCCGGGGGGGTCGTATCCTTTACAGCGCGTGAATCAAATCACGCAATCCGAAATATTTCAAATGATTCATCGTCATCAAAATATTGCGAATAATAAGAAAAAGTATTATAATTTTCATTCCTTATTGTTGTATGATTTTCAGTTGGGGGATGACAATGTGTCTGTGGCGGAATATATATCGTCGCCAGCGGATGTAGATTTTGGGCGTATTATTGAATATACAAATATTCTGTCATTTGACACGATTTATTTTCAGCCTTTGATTGCGATGTTTCATGACATGATAGGGTTTACGGTTGTATTGTATGAAGACTAAAAGCTGCCGCTCGCGCATTCCATTCCGCTACGCGCATTCCATTCCGCTACGCGCATTCCATTTCATTCCATTTCATTCCATTTCATTATATGTCATCAATATCCACTTCTTCTAGTTGTCTGTGATTCGACGACGGTTGTGGTTTTTTGGTGGATTCATCCGCGGTGCGGACGTGGACGTGGACGTGGACGTGGGGGGCGCTGTCGTCTCCACTGTCGTTCTCGTCGTCGTCGCTGTCGCTTATCTGGTCGTATATCGTATGGTAGCTCGTTGATGTAGATAGTTTCGACAGTTTCCCGCCTTGCGCTACTATTTCTTGATATTCCAGCGTCTTCATGTCTTTAAATTCGATTGTCTGTTTTGTTTTGAATTCATCGTCACTGTCGCCGCCGTCACTGTGGCCGTCGCCGCTACCTTCTTCAATGATGTCCTGGAATATCTTTTCTTGGACGCGCAGTTTCTCTCGTTCAGACGCAGAGTAGATTTCCAATAGGTCGCATTTCTGTATTTTTTTGTCCGTTTTTGATACCTTTGCGAATTCTTTGTCCGCATCCCATTGTCGCACACCGATAAGCACCCACGTGCCTTGTCCCAGAGCGTTTTCCCTTTTGGATCGTCCTGTGAATTTCCCGCGGATATGGCATAATCTCTCATACCCGTCGACACATTTAACTAGGCACATTGAGTTGCCTAGCAGACGAACAATGTACGCATATATTTCGTCTTTTGACTGCGATACGCGCAGAAATTTGTTGGCTTGTTGCGACGAACCATTTACATGCTTGCGCGCAAGATGTTTCATTTTATTACCACCTCCTTCATTGCGAACCATTGTGACCGAGTGAATGTGTTATATAGAAAGACGCGGAAGATTTAATTCAATTTTATTCAAGGGGGTTGCGCCCCCAGCGACGCTAGCTACGCTCGATAAACCAGGGGGGGGGT
>Ga0222714_10004997_pt1 | contig 12768 bp, 15 predicted proteins | sample C33_3DmetaG_FD_165048 | JGI IMG/M metagenome (GOLD analysis project Ga0222714, IMG submission 165048) | Estuarine water microbial communities from San Francisco Bay, California, United States - C33_3D | ecosystem: Environmental > Aquatic > Marine > Unclassified | place: USA: California... | reverse complement strand
GAATTATTTAACACCCAATATTTTACAGGTGATGGTTCAGCTTCAACTTTTACTTTAAATGTTTCTGGTATTTCTACAGACCAATTAGTTGTGTATATAGATGGTGTCAGAAAAACGGCATTTACGGATTATACAGTATCGGGTGATACTTTAACTTTTCTTATAAAGCCAGCAAATAGTACATCTATCGTAGCAGCACAAAATAAGAAAAGATATAAAAATAATGATAGCGACAAATATCAACAATTTAAATATTCAGATAATTCCAGTACAACTTATCTTATAAATAGTAGTAGTGGAGATTTGGTAGAAAGAACAAACGCTTCAGTTTCCAGAACAGCTGAGAGTTCAGATGATTTCGATACTTTTGAAAGTACGGCTTCTGTTAACACAACAACTTGGCAGTCGGCGGTATAAACTGATATAAATAGTAAAAATAAGGTAAACTATGGCAGATTTTAAACTAGGTAGAATTAAATTTAAATGGAGAGGTGATTGGGCTACCTCTACAGCTTATGTAGTTGACGATATAGTTAAGTATGGTGGTAACACATATGTTGTTACTGAAAATCACACTTCTCAATCCACATCAGCAGCTTTCTATTCAGACATTGCAAAATATTCAATTCATACTGAAGGATTATACTTCAAAGGTGACTGGTCAGCAACAACTCATTACAAATTAAACGACCTAGTTAAATACGGTTCTTTTCAATATAGAACAACAACTCAACATACCTCAACATCTACTTTTGATAACACAAAATTTGAAGTTTATGGTGAAGGTTTCCAATTTGAAGATACTTACAATCCTGCTACAACATACCAAGATGGTGATGTTGTAACTTATGGTGGTTACTCATATGTTTATGTAAATTCTACACCAAGTGCAGGCCAAACACCTACAGACAACGCATATTGGGATGTTCTAACTACAGGTTTTAAAACTACAGGAACATATTCACACGGTACAACATACAAAACTGGAGATGTTGCACAATACGGCGGTAACTCTTATGTGTGTGTTGCAAATCATACAAATCAATATCCAGCAAATACAGATGGTTCTACAAACACATCTTATTGGAATTTAATTGTTGAAGGTTTTAGTTATCAAGGTGCTTATAGTTCAGTAACAACCTATAATATAGGTGATGTTGTTAGATATGTTTCATCTTCATATGTACAATTAAAAGATAGACAATCAAATGTCACTCCAGGCACAGACGGCACAGTTTGGCAAATTATTGCACAAGGAGATACTGGTGCAGTTCTTAATATAAGAGGTGATATAATTGTACAAGATGCCTCTCAAGCAACTAGATTGCCAATTGGTGTTGTTGGTTCAGTTTTAACAACGGACGGCACAGACCCTATTTGGTCAAACGCTGAAGGCCGAAATGTTTACTATGTTGCAAACTCTGGTTCTGACAGTAATCCAGGTACACAATTTTTACCATTTAAAACAGTTTATCACGCATTATCACAAGCAACTTCGGGAGATGTTGTTGACTTTAACTCAATTACAGGTGGTACAGGCGGTACTCCAGGTACTTACGATATTACACAAACAGGTACAACTGGTTCAGGTACAGGCACACAGGCAAGAGTAGTTTTGGATGGTTCATCTACACCAACAGTTACAATTACAAACGGCGGTTCAGGCCACGCAGCTGGTGATGTCATTACATTCTCAGATAGTGGTTCACAATTAGGCGGTGCAACTTCAATTACAATTACTGTAGTTTCTGCTTCAATTGGTGATATTGTTTATGTTAAGAACGGTGTTTATAGAGAAACTTTACCTTTAAGAGTTCCTGCTGGTGTTACAGTACAAGGTGAAAGTTTAAGAGGAACAGAAATTAGACCTGCAAGTGGTACAGGTCATCAAGTTAAAACAATTACAACTTCATCTACAATTTCAGGTGCAACTGCTGGATCATATAATTACAAACAAGCATCTACAACAAGTGGAAATGGAACGGGTTTTGTAGCAAATGTTACAATTGATGTTTCAGGTAACTTCTCAGGAATTACAGTTTACCACGGCGGTTCAGGTTATGTTGCAGCTGATACTATTACATTCTCGGTTGCAGATTTAGGTTGTGGCGGTTCAGGTTCATTAGTAGTAACTGTTGCTTCACTAGAAGACAATATCGCTTCGAATATGTGGTTGTTAAATAATACAACTAACTTGTTTATGATGTCCTTTAAAGGATTGACTGGTACTCCAGGTGCAGGCGCAACAGGAAAAGCTGCAGTTTGTTCGTTAGACCCTAGTGGTGCAATTACAACTACATCACCGTATATTCAAAACTGTACATCATTAAACGCAAACGCAACTGGTATTCAAATTGACGGATTGTTACATACTACAGGTAACAAATCAATTCTTGCAAACGACTTTACACAAATTAACTCAGACGGTAAAGGTGTTCACGCAATTGGCGGTGGCCGTGGTGAGATGGTGTCCGTCTTTACATACTACAATGCAATTTCATATCACGCACAATCAGGTGGTTTTATTAGAGCTCTTAACTGTTCATCTGCTTATGGTGAACAAGGTGCTGTTGCAGACGGTACATTAGCTTCAGAAACTCCTATTAATGTTATTTCTCGTGGTGAAATGTTAAAATATGATGCTACTGCTTTCTTAGGTGGCGCAACGGAATCAGATATTCAGGATTCATTAACAACACAAGGTGCTGGTAATGCTACAATTGTGGGCGACACATCAGGCGCTACTGCTACAATTTTTAGATACAATATTTCATTAGATTATTTACACATTGAAAATAGAATAGGTAACTTCCAACAAGGTGAAACTTGTACAGTTACAAAAGAAGATAGTTCAACTTTCCAATTAACATTATCAAATTCATTTGGAGATAGTTCAGCTGCTCAAACAGGTCAAGTTGGTCCACTTATTGCATTATACGGTTCTGATTTAAGTTCAGCAAATGCTATTGAAGTAGGTACTAACTTAAAATTCACAGGTGATAGTAAATACTATAGGGTATCCCTAGTTTCTGAGGACCAAACAGCATTTGACCCAGCAGGTCCAGTGGGTACAACAGGTATTGCTACTGTCAGATTAACTGAAAGTATTACTACATTAAATGCAAAAGCAGCTACAACAGCTGGTACAGTAACACAAGATTTTTCAAATGTTCGATTAACAGGACACGACTTCCTTGATATTGGTACTGGTGATATTGCAAGTACAAATTATCCAGGTGGTCCTTTACAGGCTGCTGACCAATCAGACGAAGTTACTGAAACAAACGGTGGTCGTGTTTACTGGACATCAACTGACCAAATTGGTGACTTTAGAGTTGGTGACCTATTCAGAATTCAGCAATCAACAGGTATTGCAACTCTTAACGCAGATGCGTTTGACCTTTCTGGTCTTTCTGAATTGCAACTTGGTTCAATTGGTGCTGAGTTAGGTGCAACTATTAATGAGTTTAGTACCGATCAAACTTTAAGTGGAAATTCAAATACTGCCGTACCTACTGAAAACGCAGTATATGGACACTTACATAATGGGTATGCAGGTACAGACGCATTTAGATTGCCAGCAGGTACTACAGCACAAAGACCTGGTTCGCCAGTTGCTGGTATGTTAAGATATAACACAACTATTGCATTACACGAACAGTATGTTGGTGGTGCGTGGGAAAAAATTGATACAAAAACCACAGGTAAATCAATAGCTATGGCAATTGTATTTGGATAAAAAAGTATTATAAATATAAATAAATTTAAAAGGATAAAAAAATGGCAGCACCAAATCTAGTAAATGTTTCAAGTGTTTTAGGTAAATCACTTGGTATTGCTTTAACTACATCATCTCAGGATGTGTTAACAGCTGCTTCTGATAAATTATACAAAATCAATTCTGTGATTTGTGCTAACATTGATGGTACAAATGATGCAACGGTTGATGTATTATTTAATGACGGAAGTACAAGTTATCATATCGGTAAAAGTATTAATGTAGCTGCAGGCGATACTGTAGTTATTGTGTCAAAAGACGCACCAATTTATTTAGAAGAAACACATATACTAAAAGCTCTAGCTTCAGCCAACTCAGATGTTGAAATGGTTGTAAGTTACGAAATTTTAGATGACGCATAAAATTAAAGGGTAGGTTAAAATGGGTATATACAAGTTAGGAACACCAACGGACAGAAACCTTAATCCTGATAGTCAAGCAGGTAAGGGTTCATCTATTATTCCGTCTGGTACTACCGCACAAAGAAGTTCTATTGCTAAAACAGGCCAATTAAGATACAACACTACTTTAAGTAGATTAGAAATGTTTGATGGCACAACCTGGCAAGATATGGCTTTTGACCTATCTTATCAAGCAAATGTATTAATTGTTGCAGGCGGCGGTGGAACACCATACGATAACGGTGGTGGCGGTGGTGCCGGAGGTTATAGAGATTTAACAATCACATTAGATTCAGGTAACACTTATCCAATTTCAATTGGTGGCGGCGGTTCAGCTGGTCCTCCATCTATTCAAGGAACAAACGGTTCTCCAAGCTCTTTTAGTTCAACTTCATCAACAGGCGGCGGTACTGCCGCTGGCGATGGTGTTGCTTGGGCTAGACCAGGCGGTTCAGGCGGCGGCGGTGGTCGTGCTCCAGCTCCTGCTGGTTCAGGTAATGCAGGCGGTTATTCTCCTCCAGAAGGAAATCCAGGAGGCGGTGAAGTGCCTAACGACCCAATTGGTTATGGTGGTTCAGGTGGCGGTGGTGCAAACGCAGCTGGTCAAGCAAGTCCTTACGGACCGGCAGCTGGCGCTGGTGGTGCCGGCAAACAATGGCCTATTAACAGTTCATACTACGCAGGCGGCGGTGGCGGCGGTTCAACACAAGGTGGTTCTGACCCTCGTCCAGGTGGTGCTGGTGGTATCGGTGGCGGAGGCCGTGGTGGTAATGACAACGCAGGTTCTCCAGGAGGTCAAAACGGAACAGCAAACACTGGTGGCGGCGGAGGCGGTGGCGGCCAAGGTGGTCCAGGTTTTAACGGCGGTTCAGGTGTAGTAATTGTAGCGTATCCAACTTCAAGTGCTCCAGCAACAGCTGGTGGAGGTACGTTAAGTATTTCTGGTAGTTATACATTACACACATTTACAAGTCCAGGAAATTATACAGCATAAGGCATAAAAAGGAATTAAGATAAAAATATGGCACATTTCGCAAAATTAGGTATAGACAATATCGTATTATCAGTTGTTAGAATGGATAATGTTGATACTGTTGATAAAGATACTTTAGTAGAAGATGAAAATATTGGTATTGCTAAATTAACAAATGAAACTGGCCACGAAAGTTGGAAACAAACTTCTTATAATGGTACTTTTAGAAAAAAATATGCAGGTATTGGTGACACATACAATTCAGATTTAGATATGTTTATTTCTCCAAAACCTTTTGCTAGTTGGACTTTAGATGAAAATGGAGATTGGCAACCACCTGTGGCAAAACCAGCAGGTTTTGTAGCACACGAAAGAGGTGGTTCTCATATTTGGAATGAAGATACTCAAACTTGGGATACTAATCCAAACTACTAGTAATCTAAAAATTGACATTATATAAACTAGTATAAATACTAGTGTAAAAAAAACTGAGGATATTATGTGGCTTGAAAAATCATATGCCTTTTTTGAAGGCGTCATACCTGAACGCATCTGTGATGCTATCATTAAAACTGGTTTAGAAAAAAACTGTTTTGAAGCCACAATTGGTTTAAATAGTGACCTAGATAATCTAATATCCAAAGAAAACAAAACTCAAAAAGATTATGAAGAAATTGAAAATCTAAAACAAAAAATTAGCTCTATTAGAAAATCAAATATTTCTTGGATAGAAGACACTTGGGTAGCCAATTGGATTGAACCTTATGTCAAAAAAGCCAATTCAATGTGTAATTGGAATTATGATTACGATATTAGAGAGAGTTTTCAATTCACACAGTATAGAGGTGATTACAAAGGTCATTATGACTGGCACCAAGATAGTAAAAATGTATATACAGAAAAAACACATAAAAACCCTAACTTTTATGGAAAATATAGAAAACTATCAGCTGTAGTTATTCTATCAAGTAAAGCAGATTATGAAGGTGGTGATTTTTTAATATCTGAACCATTTTCACCAGAAAACCCTCCAAAAATATATAGAGTTGATGCCTTTGATAAAAAAGGTAGCGTTCTTGTATTTCCTTCACACCTTTTTCATAAAGTGGCGCCTGTGACTTGGGGGTTAAGATATTCATTAGTTAGTTGGTTTTGCGGAAGGACATTTAAATAATATGGCAGATAGTACAAGAAATTATTTTTGTAATTGGGGACCCTTTGTTATGAGAAGAACAGCAGACGATATGCTGGGGGAAACAATTATAAATCAAATTATAAAATTAACAAATTTAAAAAAATCTAAAAAAAATAAAGTTACCACTTTAGAAGATTGTTCTTCTTTTTATGATGAATTTATTAAACCAAATATTATGTATTGGTGGGATGGATTTAACAAATATAATGATATACCTTTAGAAAAGTATAAAATAGATTTAAGTTATGTTGCTGATGCTAAGGTTTATCATCAAGGTAAAGATGATTTTTACATTTGGCAAAATGAAGACACCGATTTGACAATTGTTGCTTTTCACAAAACACCAGAAGATGTTAAAAAAAGTTCAAATAAAGCATATAATGAAGGTGAAACAATTTTACCTGGAACTTTAGTTGTAAATTATGGAGAAAAATTGCCATTATCAATAAACAAACATATGTGGCTGCCAGATGATTATGCTGTATTTGTTATTCCTTCTCATATGAAAATTTATTTACCAGCTTTAAAACTAAATGTTAAAAGAGATGTTATTAAAATAAGAATGAAGTTTGGTATGTCACCAAAACAAATTGGTGAACAAAAAGCCAGAGAATATAATTATGTTATTGAAAAAGCATTAAATGTGTCAAAGAAAGAGGAAGAAAATGAGTAGCTTTAAAGATAATGGTTATGCTGTTGTTAGAAATGTTTTAACCAATCAAACAGCTAAGTTTTTAGAAAAGTATTTTTTATTAAAAAGAAAAGTTTACGATACTTTACAATCAGCAAACTATTTACCACCAAATGAAACCATACACGGTTATTACCAAGACGGGCAATGTAAGGAAGATGTATTTTGTATATATGGTGACCCAGCTTTTGATAATTTGTTCGATATTGTTTTACCTGTATTAGAAAGAGAAACTGGTTTAAATTTGTTGCCCACATACACTTATGGCAGAATTTACAGAAAAGGTAGTGTATTAACAAGACATAAAGATAGACCTAGTTGTGAAATATCAGCAACAATGAATTTAGGTGGACCTAGTTGGCCAATTTATTTAGATGTAGATAAAACTTCTGGTTACTTTGATAAGAATGATAATTATTATGCAGGTAATAATAAAGGTATTGAAATAAATTTAAATCCTGGCGATTTAATGATTTATAGAGGTTGTGATTTTGAACATTGGAGAGAAGAAATAAATGAAGATGATACTTGTCAAATCTTTATTCATTTTATAGACGCAACTAAAGAAAATGTAGATTTCAAAAATGTTTTCGATAGTCGACCTCATTTAGGATTAAATAATTGGTTTTCTAAAAAATGATACAAGTATTAGATGATGTTTTACCAAAAAACTTGGCAGATTTGATTGAAAATACAACAACATCACCAAACTTTCCTTGGTATTTACTAAGAGATATAAATTATGAAAGTTTAAATGATGAAAAATTTACGAGAGCTTATACAGACGACTTTATTGTAAATACTATTCAATTGGGTCACGGTGTTTATGCGGAAAATGATGATACTATTCAATCAACATTTTTTGATGTTAGTAAACAAGTTGTAGATATGGTAGTATCAAAACTTAATATGAATTGTCATTTATTAAGAATTAAATATAATATGTTATTTAATCATACAAATAATGTAGGTGGCAAGTACAATACTCCTCATATTGATAATGAGTTGCCAAACAGTTACAGTATGATTTATTATGTAAATGATAGTGATGGTGATACTATAATCTTTGACGAAATATGGGATAAAAACAAAAGACCAGAAAATTTAAAAATATTACAAAGAATAACACCAAAGAAAAACAGAGCTGTAGTTTTCCCAGGCAATATTTTTCATACTAGTAGTAACCCTATTAATAATGAAAAAAGAATTATAATGAATGTTAATTTTATTAATGAGTGAGTAAACAATGATTGAAACATTATTTGGCGTACCAATTTATAAAGCACATATTCCATCAAATAGTTATGATAAAACTAATATCATAAATGACATCAAGTATAACTTTGATAAAAATAATTTAAGAGATACAGAAAAATTTGGAAACTTACATCATTCGTATAATGATGATGAAAATCCAGAATTTAAAAAAATAAACTTTGATAGTTTAACTCCACATTATAATAATATTGTTAAAGATTTCTTTGAAAAGAACATTAAACCAACAAATGTAAAACAATTTAAATATTCATATTACATTGTAAATTATACAGCTACAACTAAAGACCAATATATGGACGCTCATTGGCATATGCCTGAGTTTGATTTTTCTGCTGTACATTATGTCAACTTAAAAGAGGGTATGAAGTCAACAAACTTTATAAGTCCCTATAAACAATTGGCCAAATCTGTAGCTTGTATGAGGTCTGATTTAAATAAGTCTGTAAATAAAAAAGATTTAATGTTCTCTGGTTATACACCAGAATATTACTTGAATACTGAAGAAGATGATATAGTAATTTTTCCAGCTTGGTTAGACCACGAAATTAAACCATCTATTGTTGAATATAAGGAACCAAGAATTACAATAGTGCTAAATATAAAATATGAGGTAGTTGAATATGTTTAAAGTATTAACAATAGATTTAGATTATATCAAATCTGGTATACATCTAAGAGAAGTGAATGAATTATTTTTTGATAAAGTCAAAACATCTAAAAAGGTAGTCTTTGGTAAACATCATCATTTAATTATTAGGGATTTGTGGGATAAAAATGATATTGTATTGCACAATGTAGATAACCACCACGATATTTATTATATCGACTGGCAAAGAACAGATATACAAAATAACAAATCATCACACGGTTGCTGGGTTGGTAATTTATTACACAGTAGAAAACTTAAATCATACACTTGGTATAAAAATATTGATTCCACGCCAATAAAACCTAATGAATATGGTGCAGAATTATTATTAAGTTATCCAGTAGAATTTAATGTAAATGATGATAATTTAACTGAAGCCTCTTACTTAGAATATGATTATTTGTTTGTTTGTGATAGTCCTGAATATATGGTGGAAAGTTTCAAAACAGTTTATAACATATATAGAGATTATTGTAAGATTAATCATCCAGAAAAATTTAAAGAAGCAAGAATAACACCAGATGTTGCAAATGCTAGGATTACATTAAGCTAATGAGTAATCTTTATCCTATTTTTTCTGTGCCTATTAAAATTGTTGATATTGACAATATTGACAATGTATCAATTATCAATTATTCAAAAGAGTGTAATGAGAAGAAATTAAGTTCGGATATTCCAAAAAATAAATTCTTTGATTGGAAAAACGAAAACTTAATTAAACTTAATACTGCTGTTGAAGAAGAGGCCAACAAACTTTTTTCTGAATTAGGTTATAATTCAGATGATTATGATTTTAAAATAACAAATGGTTGGTGTAATGTTGGTGTAGATGTAACATTGCAAGTGCCACATATACATAGAAACTCTTTTTTTTCTGCTGTATATTATGCAGAAGCACAAGATGGTTCTATAAATCTTTTAAATCCAAATCAAGCAATTGCTTTAACTCATAAAGATGAAAAGGTTATTAAAACGCCTAATTTTTTTAATGGTGATGTAACAGAATTTTATCCTAAGACTGGATCATTAATAATGTTTCCTTCATATCTGTATCATTATGTTAAAAATACAAATATGTTTAGATGTTCTATTGCTTATGAATTAAATATCTTTGATAAAAATGGAGTACAACATCAATGAAATTTATAAAGACATTTGAAATTCCTATTTACGAAACTTTAATTTCTAATACTATAGAAATTGATAATATGATTAGATTTGTTTTAGATGAACAAAAGAAAAATAATCCAGAAGGTGTACACAAAAGTAATAGTGGTGGATATCAAACAGATTTTTTAGAACATAAAGATATAATGAATAAATTTATATCTTTTATTTCTCCTCATATTGACGATTTATCTAAACAAATTGGATTAAAAGAAGGTTATCAAGTTGATTTGAATGGCCTTTGGATTAATGAAAACGGTATTGGACATTCTAATATTCCTCATACACATCCTAGATGCAACTTTTCTGGAGTTTATTATTCTGAAGTGCCTGCTAATAGTGGCAAATTGTGTATATTAAACCCCTTAACAGAAGCAGTAATGGAACAAGGGCATAGATTTTCTTCTTCAAGTGTCTATGACGGCGAACATCATTTTACTCCTTGTAAAGGATATCTTGTAATCTTTCCTGCTTGGTTGTGGCACTATGTACAAGAAAATCGAGGCAATGACAAAAGAGTTAGTGTAGCCTTTAATTTGGCAATTAATAATTATGTTGCATAATCTATTTTCCACACCTGTCTATAAAGTAAAACTTAATTTAGATAATAAGGTTTTAAATGATTATGGGCAACTATTATTAAATCAAAATTATCATAGAGATGAAAGTAATAAAGGTGGGTTTCAAAGTGACGATATTTTGAAGTTGCAAGACAGGCCTTTAGAAGTATTATCATTAGAAAAAGATATATTATTACATAGTAAAAAATATAAAAATCTTTTACAAATTAAAGAAGATACCACAACTTTAGACCAAGTATGGTATAATATAAATTATTTTAAAGATATGAATAGTACACACTTTCATATGAAATCTAATTTTTCAGGAGTTTATTATTCACAAACACCTAAAGATTGTGGTTGTATTTGTTTTCATCATCCAAGTCCGATATTTGAACATACTTGGAATGATAAATCTTGGAACACAATAAATAAATTAGAAAGAAAAGAATGGACTGAAACAAATTCTATTACTTATAGATTTGTTCCTGAGGCTGGAGATTTGTATATTTTTCCGTCTTGGTCACAACATTCAGTCGATATGAACAAAAGCCAAAAAGAGAGGATATCAGTCGCCTTTGATATAATTTAATATGCTTGATATAAAAGAATTAACTATGGACCAGCACAAGAATGCTGAAAGACAAGAGTTTGTAAGGACTCTTATGTCTGGTAATATAGACCATAATCTATATGCCACTTATCTTTACAATCAATTACAATGTTACGCAGAATTAGAAAAATGGGGTATGCACAATGCCTTGTTTAGACAAACACCTGGTTTACAACGAGCAGAAAAAATACATAAAGATTTTTCATTGTTATGGTCTAAAGAAGATAAACCTGTAATTACACAAAGTACAAAAGAGTACATAGAACATCTTAATACAATTTCAGATGATCCAGAAAAAATATATGCACACATATATGTTAGACATTTGGGTGATCTATCAGGAGGTCAAATGATTTCTAAAAAAGTACCAGTAAGAAATTATTATGACTTTGGTGCAAATGGACAAGAGTGGAAAAGAATTGTAAAAGAAATAATTAATCAATATTTAAACACATATCAAATAAACGTAGTTGCAGAAGCACGATTATGTTTTGAGTATGCTACAAGACTATTTGGAGAAATGAATGATTTGGCAAAGACTTATCAAGTGTAAAGACGAAATTATAAACACATTAAATCAAACTTGTGAAGAATACCAAGAAGAAGGTATGGAACGATTTAATAATGAAGAATACGGTTGGGTCAATCGTACTTGGAAAAACAACAATATAAGACGTGCTCACGTAGATGTCGTTGATGTAAGAGAAACAAAAAAACTTTGGATGATGCACGTTTGTTTATTTCCAGAGTTAACTAACGGTGGACCTATTTACGGATTTGATATTATTGCAGGAGAGAAAAAAGTTACTGGTGCATTCCACGACTTTTCTCCACTTCTTAAAAAAGAACACCCATTAACACGTTGGTTTTTAGAAGAAACTAAATGGTTTAAACCGAGTAAAGAGAGAGAATTACCAGATTGGGCAAAGGCTATCTTTAGTGGAGGTATGATAGCCGCTGGTAATGTACAAGAAGAAAAAGAATTAAATCAGATTTGTACGCTCGCCGTAAGTAATCTAAATAACTATATAGATAAGATAGGTGATTTTAAAGGTGATAGTAAACAAGAAGATGTCATTAAGGCACAGAATTATTATTGTGAACATCAACAGCAAAATCCACATACACCAAGAGTAATGCAATCTTTAGGATTGCCAGAGGAAGATATTAAACTGTTTTGTGCAGATAATCTCTTTCCACTAATAAAGGAATAAAAATGAAAAAACTACTAGTAATGTTTTTGTTAATGACTTCTTTCGCATTGGCAGATGAAACTAAAATAAAACAATTAGAAGAAAGAATTGACAAATTAGAAAACAAACAAATATCTATACCTGATGGTTTATTCATTAATGGTGAAATAGAATTAATGTATGATGATAAATCATATGATAGTGGATGGGATAGTCGAGGTGATTTACAATTTGGTGTAAAACAATATTTTGACAATCCATATTTAAATT
>Ga0222714_10004994_pt1 | contig 12772 bp, 13 predicted proteins | sample C33_3DmetaG_FD_165048 | JGI IMG/M metagenome (GOLD analysis project Ga0222714, IMG submission 165048) | Estuarine water microbial communities from San Francisco Bay, California, United States - C33_3D | ecosystem: Environmental > Aquatic > Marine > Unclassified | place: USA: California... | reverse complement strand
CTCCTGACAATTCCCCCAGGTGTCTGGTTCGCCTTCAAGAATGAACGTCCTGATGATTCACTCATCGCCAATTGTTCGTCCATGCCACACGACCCAACACAAATAGATCGACAGGAGTGCGAGACTTCCTCCATTCCCTACCAATGGCAACATTGAGTGGTTGACACAGAGCGCATTGTCATCACTGGTGCTGGCGGTCACGTAGGTGGACGATTGCTCAAACACTTTTGCACTGCGACGCATCACAGAGTGCGACCTCACTTCCGCACCGCGCCGAATATGCCGCCGTGGGCGAGCAATTGTGACCCAGCACTTGGCGATCTCGGTGACGCAACTACTCGACGAGCCGTGGTGAGCAGCGCCGACATAGTTGTTCATCTCGCAACTCGCGGATATTCTTCGCTGCGACCTCCTTCGACAGATGAACTGGAGGCTGAGAATGCCATCACCACAGCGCTGGTCCAGGACTCTAAAACGGCGGGTGTCTCACAATTCATCCTCATTTCATCCATCCATGTATTTGGTGATGCCCTCGTCGGTGATGTCACTGAGCTCACGCTGCCGGCACCCTCAAGTGACTACGGTCGTTCCAGGCTTCGATTGGAGGAAAACGTGCATGACTTGAGCAGCACCTCCACGATGAATTCGCTGGTACTTCGAATGACCAACACATTCGGTGCGACGGTCTTTCCTCAGAACGCCACCTGGAATCTTCTCATTCACGACCTCTGCCGTCAGGCCGTAACTTCAGATCGGCTCGTGCTGAACACCAACGGTTTGGGATATCGAAACGTGCTACCGCTTCATGATGCCACGAACGCCATCGCCGAGATTTCCACCAGAGCACTCCCGTCGGGGACGTATCTTCTTGCCGGACCGAAGACGTATCAGATACGTGAGATTGCGAGCTTGGTGAAAACTCGTGCAGAAGTCATACTCCAGAAGCCGATTGCTCTCGACTTCGATCATTCCGACGTGACCGCACACCGATACTTCACGGTTCACTCAACATCATTGGGAATCCACGGCGTAACCATCGGCGATTCTCTGGTCAACGAGTTGGATGAGCTCATTCGCACGGCATATACCCAATTTTGCAGAGTGTCCACATGAGTGACGTACCGGTCATCTTCGATGTCATCATTCCCACCTACAACCACGCACGGCTACTTCGCGAAGCTCTCACCTCCGTGACTGCTCAGACTCTCGGTAACTGGCGTGCTTTTATCATCAACAACCACTCAACCGACGACACTGCCGAAGTCATTGCATCGTTCAATGACTCTCGGATCAACCGGATTGACTTTGCAAACCACGGTGTCATCGGCGCATCGAGAAATGTCGGCATAAATGCCGGAGTCGCACCATTCGTCGCATTCCTTGACTCCGATGATGTCTGGTATCCGCACAAACTTGAGGTTGCACGTCAGAAGCTCACGAGTGAGGTCGATGTTTTCTGTCATGCCGAGCGATGGGTGGAGCTCGATGGAACCTCGCGTGTCGTCAAGTACGGACATCGTGGAGTAATCTCCTTCGGCTCCCTTTTGTATCGTGGTAATTCTCTCTCGACATCTGCGGTGATAATGCGGAGGAGTCTCCTTAACCAGATTGGTGGATTCGATACCGACCCCGCTGTGGTGACGGCCGAGGATTACGAACTTTGGCTTCGAGCGGCACACACTGGCGCACGGTTTGCCCTCACCGCGACAGCGCTCGGAGAATTTCGACGGCAACCTGGGAGTGCGAGTTCACGAGTCGACAAGAACGCTGCTGCTGAGCGAGCGGTTCTGGCCAAGCACTTTCCGAAGACACCAACCATCGCCCACAAGCTGCTAATCAGACGCCGGATGGCACTCTCCCACTATGGGGCAGCACGGGGATTTCAACACGCTGGCGACTCTGCCAAGTTTTGGACGTCAATTCGGTGCTCACTCAGCACCTTTCCGTTTCTCTTGCGACCGTACGCCGCGATCTCCCTTGCCATCAAGGGTCGGCTCCAGAACGGAAAGTCACCGTCGTGAGTTCTTGGAAACGTACGTACACCTCCTTTGCGCGATTCGCATTCGCCGACGCACTGGACATCTGCGGCGTACGTTCTGGTGATTCGGTGCTCGTGCCCGCATTCATCTGTCGGGACATCCTCGCGCCCATACGAGAGCGGTCGGCTGAGGTGGTCTTCTACGACGTTGACAAGACCTTGAAGCCAATCGTTACCAGTCAGATGCAGGAAGCACGAGCGATACTGGCGGTGAACTACTTCGGTTTTTCCCAATACCTTGATGATCTCCGGGAACTCGCGTCAGGCACAGGTGCGGTCATTATCGAAGACAATGCACATGGCTACCTCAGTAGAACCGAGTTCGGCGTCGATCTCGGCAAGCGGACCGGAATTGGATTTACGAGCTTTCGCAAGACCGTGCGCGTATTCAACGGCGCGTATCTGGACGTGGATCTCGATCAGTTTCCAAAAGCCAATGCGCACGGTTCCGATCGGCACTCGGTCGATACCTCGCCCTTGCCGGCAGGTTTTCGTCTCAGAAACTTGGCGAGCAGCGTTGAACGAACTACCGGACTTCACCTCATGAACTCGGGCCGCAGCATCGTGAGAACGGTTCGAAAGATGAGTGGTCGACCCCCAATTCCTGCATCACACGAGTCGGAAACGTCGTTGCCACCCAGCCGTGTCATCCACTCGACGGCGCTCATAACTCTCAATTCCTTGGACGAAAACAAGGAGCGTGAGCGTCGTCGATTGCTCTTTGCACAAGTTTCGCAAGAGATTCGTGGATGTGGACATCACCTCGTGTTTGACGTACTTCCAAATGGAACGATTCCGTGGTGCGTGCCCTTTTATGCACATCCGAGCGACACGACTCGACTCCGCCGACGGTTGAAAGCACTTGGGCTCGAGGTTTTTCTCTGGCCCGATCTTCCGGATGCAGTGCGGGGACGATGCCCCGAGCACTACTCGCAGGTACATGCCGTCGGTATGATGCTGTAGTGTTTCGCATTTCTGCGGCTTCCAACGCCGAGTGGAATTCGCAAGTCGACAAAGTCGGAGCTTGGACCCCGCACAATTATTCAGGATGGGCAGAGCTGAAGAAACGTGATGGATGGACCCCTCTTCGTGTCGTCGACACCAACCAGCGTCCCGTAACGCAAGTTCTCGCGAAAACGGTCGGCAGGGCACTCACCATCGCATACTCCCCGGGTGGATTCCTGACCGATTTCGGCGTGGACGCTGGAGTATTCACCACATTCCTCGGTGATACCACAAAGTCAAAGCTGCTGTACTGCCGTGTACACATGCTCACACCCACCCACCTCAAACGGTCGCCACTCAACGAAACCGGTTGGGAGAGGGTGTGGCGCACCATGAGTTCCGGCGAGTCGTTGGAGCTCCGTCTCGACACTTCACTCGAAGATCGTGTGGCACTCCTTTCGTACAACTGGAAGCGCAATCTTGCACGCGGCGAAAAACGTGACAACCACGTCGAGGTGATGGAGAATCCCTCTGCTGACGAAATCGCAAAGTCGTATCTGGAACTTGAAACAATCAAAGGCAAGCATGTAAACATCTGGGAATCCAGTGTCCCCCACGTTCGTACGGTTGTCGCAGAGTTTGGAAGGCAATTGGTCGTCGTTCGATGCAGCGGACCAGAAGGTCGCATTCGTTCGCTTCGTGGCGCAGTCATCACGGGGGGTGGTGCCAGCGCGTTTGATTTTTTGGCCACCACCACGGAAGATGGACGAAAGCACTATTCGTCATACGTTACGCTCTGGCACCTTGCGAATGAGTTGTCACGTCGTGGTGTGATTCGTTACGACCTGGGAGGTGTCGACCGCATCGCAAACAAAGGGGTATATGACTTCAAGAATGGAACCGGTGCCACACCGATCTCCTATGGGGGTGAGTTTGATGCAACTGTCCCCAAACTCTTGCGAACATCGGTTAGTCGTCTGGTGTCACGAGTTGCCTAGGCACGTCTGACTCGCAGCCATCACATGCGCCGAATCAAGTATCGCCTTGCCGACACTGCGGGGTACGTTCTTGGATTTCCCGGTTCAGTTCGCCAACCACGCGGTGTCCGGGTGCTGATGTTTCATGGTGTGGACGATGACGTTGATGCTGATCACGAGTTGTACAACCATTCAATTGACCGATTTTGTTCGCACATTCTCGCCGTTTCGGAATGGCTTTCCGACCACGGTCAAACGTTCGTGGCACTTCATGACACCAGTACCAACGGAATCTGCCTGACTTTTGACGACGGCTACGCCTCCATCGCGCGTACCGTTGGCCCGTTCCTCATCGATCGGGGGATTCCGTTCCATGTGTTCGTGCCAGTGGAACTCTGTGACATGCAGTCGGGACTGCATCTCTCACGAGCCCAGATCCGAGACCTTGCCACCGAACCGCTCGTGGGTATCGGCTCACACGGTTATTCTCACGTGCCCTTGGCAGGGCTAGCCGCTACGAAGCTCCGGCATGAGTTGACGAGATCTCGCAGTGAGCTCGAAGAATTGACCGGAAGAGAAATCACTTCGATGTCCTACCCCTTCGGCTCGTTTGGCGATGAGGTGTGTCACGCCGTCCGAGAAGCTGGCTTCACACGAGCCGCAACGAGTCAACCCGGGATTCTGGATTCGGCGACCGACCTTCTTCGAATACCACGAACCGACATCTGGGCAATGGACTCCAATCGAACCGTCATCAACAAGATTCGCGGTGGCTGGGATTTGCTTCTATGAGTTCCGTGGACGTATCGGTAGTGATTCCCTGTTACAACTCGGCTCGTACCCTCGGCCGTGCCCTCATGTCCGTGGCCAATCAAACTCGACCTCCACGTGAGGTGATCATCGTGAATGATGGGAGCAACGACGATGTGCGTGGAGTCGTCGACGCAGCACTACAGGTCGATCCCCCGTTCAAAATTCTCCTCGTTGAACGACCCGTCAATGACGGAGCCGCAGTTGCACGAAACAGGGGTTGGGAAATCGCAACGTCACATTTTGTTGCCTTTCTCGATGCTGACGATGAGTGGTTACCCCACAAACTTGAGCGACAGTACGAAGTCATGCAGAGACACCCAGAGGCAGTCCTCTCGGGACACCTCCTCACACACTCCGAAACCCCGTTTCATCAGCCCTTGGAAGCACCGATATCGAAGAGGGTATCCCTGGAGCGACTTCTTTTTCGTAACGTATTTTCGACACCTAGTGCCATGATTCGCCGCGATGTTGCAACAAGATTTCGCGCCGAGTGGACGCACTCCGAGGATTACCTGCTCTGGATGGAGACCGTTGCACATCATGGGCATGCGCTGCTCATCAGAGAGCCCCTGGTTCGGCTACATAAAGCCGCGTATGGAGAAGCAGGATTGAGCGCCAACACCCACGCCATGCAGCAAGGTCAAATTCGCGCGTTTCTGCATCTTCGCTCAACCGGCGTCATTTCTCGTCCCTGTTTGGTGGTCGCTCTGACGTGGTCATACGTCAAGTATGTTCGTCGTCGCATGGTACTCCTTACGGGATTTCGGTAGGTCGTTTTCATGAGTTACTTCTTTCAGGTTCTCGTCCTCGTTGTGATCGCCTCAACGTTCTTTGGTCCACATCTGCGTCATACTTGGTGGTACTGCTCCATTTGGGCCGTCGTGGTCCTCATCATTCGATTTCGATATGGAACGAGTGGGGAAGTTCTGTTCTATTCAAATGATCAGCGTTACCACAGTGTCGTCACCAGTGCTCTCGTGGAACTCGGGTTGTCGAATGACTGGAATTACATGATGAGGAGTGGTCGTTTGGCCTACACACTTCCTGCTGCACTTCTACATTGGGTTGGCTTCGATACGGTGCTGGGCTTGAAGTTCGTCTCTCTACTCTGCCTCCTCGGCACAGGGGTCTTGGCGACTCGGATGTTGAACGAATCTGGAACGGACGACAAGGTCCTCTTCCGGTATCTTCTGCTTCTTGGTCCTGTGGGTCTGTTTTTCTCAACCCTTGCCCTTCGGGAAACCAGCATGTTGTTCCTCACTACGTTTTTCTTCCTCACACAACGTCCAGTGATTCGCGCATTTGTACTTTTGGCGGTCACCACGCTCAGACCCCATCTTGCCGTTGCCCTGATGGTCGGACTACTCCTTGCGCCCTTGGCACAGTTTGTTGCGCGCCGGCTCTACTATCTTGCCGTCGCTGTAGTGCTCTTCGTTCCGGCAACCCTCGGAAACGCAGGTTACTCAGTAGGTAGATGGGCGATCGACGGTGGAGATTTTTCACTCGACAGTAAGTGGCTCTCCTCTGAAGCGCTCACTCGAATATTTTCGAACCTGATTGGTGTTCAGTTCCTTACAGCCGACTCCAGTACAACCGAGCTGAATTTTGCAGACTTGATGCTCGCTCGAATCCCATTCTTTGAAACAATCCTGATTCCCATCCTGTTCTCCATGACCATGCTCCTGGCTCCACGGCTCTCCATTCTTCGATGGCAAATATTCGCCGCATTCAGTTTCTACCTCGGTCTCGTTACAGTCACTGATTTCAACTCGTTCCGACAAAACGTTCCGTTCATGACGTTGTTCGGACTTCTGGTTGTCACCGAGGCCCTTCTTCCGTCCCAATCGCTAACTCGGGATGAAATGGTGCAACGCGTCGAAACGTCAAGTTGAACCGATAGTTACCCGTCGATGAGTGCAACCCGCGTCGCAGCGTCCCAACTCCATGAAATGCAAGACGTGACTCACCACCTAATACGACAACATCGCCATGATGGAGTCTGACCTTGCTCGTAGTAGCAGTTCGAGTATTGCCTCCAAAGTTGAACGTGATAGGCAATCCAAGTGACACCGAGACGATTGGCTGGGAGAAATCCATCTCGTCTCGATCTTGATGCAGTCCCATTTTGCTGCCAGCCGCATATCGATTTATGAGACATACATCGGGATGAAAAGCTCGATAGCCGGCTTGGGTCGCCCAGGTATGGGCAAACTCCACGAAGACTCCGGGCATCACGGGCCAGGTCCGACCAGTGATTGGGTCGACTCGCTCATAGCGATACCCCGACCTATCAGATACCCATCCCGCCTCTCCACAGTTGGTCATCTCAACGGACATCGGCCTGCCCATCGGGGTAACCACCCGACGAAGTGGAGATTCGGCGATTACTTCATTGACCGCCTGCAAGAGTTCATCAGCGAGCGATGTCGCTACGCCCCGAAGAAGTATCGCTCCAGGGCCAATGGGCACCGTCTCAGTATCAGAAAACAGCATCTCTCAAAGTTACGTTCATAGTTCGAAGCGATACACGTTGGTATCGCGTCGAACGAACCCAAGTCGCTGATACAAGCGATTCGCCGCTTCGCGACTTGGACGCGACGTGAGATCCACAGTCTTTGCACCACGCTGACGAGCCATGGAGAGTGCTGCGCGATTGAGTGCCTCTCCAACACCCTTTCCTCGAGCACGATCGTCTACGACAACATCTTCGATCCACGCCCGCAATCCCGTGGGTATACGGAACATCACCAGGGTGAGCAGTCCAACTATCAGCCCGTCGGTTCGGGCTGCAAACAGAACGATGGATGTGTTGCCGACGATCTCATCAAGCTCCGTCATCGTCATCGGTGAGCTGGAGGGTGACAGCTGTGGAATGAGCCGGTGAAATGCTTCGAGAACCTCGTCGGTTACCAACCCGACGGGCGCAACCTGAACTGTCATCATTCTGTTTCAACTGTACCTGCTGCTCGGATAGCGTTCAGACTGTAATGACAATCCCAGCGTCAGTGCATTGGTTGTCGAAGCCAACTCTTCGCAATCCCACTTTCGTATGTGCATTCACCGGCTGGAATGACGCTGCTGATGCTGCGTCAAGTGCAGTACAACATCTCATTGGCGGTTGGGGGGCGACTCCCTTGGCAGAAATCAGTCCCGAGCCGTACACCGACTTCGCCACGATTCGTCCACAAGTTCGTCTCACCGAGGCTGGTGAGCGAAACATAGTGTGGCCCACGGTCACGCTGTGGCACGTAGCCGGGGCGGGGGGAGATGTGATTCTGTCACTGGGACCCGAGCCGAGCCTGCAGTGGAAACGGTTTGCTGGGGACATGTTGGCAGTCGCCGAACACTTTGGCTCCACGTTGTTTCTCACACTTGGCGCTCTGCTGGCCGATGTGGCGCATCGACGTCCGGTGCAGCTGATCGGTACTGCGACTGATGCCGACCTGATCGAGCGCTACAACTTGAGGAGGTCACGATACGAAGGGCCAACGGGCATCATCGGGGTCCTACACGATGTATTTGCGCGGGCTACCCTGCCCTCCGCATCGCTATGGGCGGCGGTTCCTGCATATGCATCCCAGGTTCCATCCCCCAAGGCTTCGCTTGCTCTGATGCGTCGAACATGCGAAATCATCGGTACGCCGGCGCCGGTCGGCGCGATTTTGCACCTGGTCGAGCATTATGAGGAACAAGTGAACACCTTGGTCGGCGAGGATGAGGACTTGATTGAATACGTGGATCGACTGGAAAATGCCATCGATTCCGGAATGACCTTGAGCGACGAGGTAACCGATGACCAACTGCAGTTCGACTTCGCTGAAGAAGCATCTGACGCGCAGGCTGCCGAACTCGTCGATGAGGTCGAGCGCTTTCTACGAGAACAAAATTCCGACTAGGTCTGCGCAGTTTAGATTCCTCTTGCACCTCGCCAGACAGGCGTTCGCGGTACATCAAAGGTTGCGGCAAATCGCTCACCATCAATTGCGGAAAAGGCGCGATCCTTCCACCACTCAGCTCCTGCCGTAGACGGCGGCAAGTTGGTCCGAGTAAACCAACCGCAACCATCCGTTTCCAGCGGATGTGGATCCAGTTCGCCACCCGTCGCGCGACAATGAAACAACAACAGATACATTCCGAACTTCGTGAATCCCATTCGCATTCCGTCAACCACACTCAGTAGTTGTACGGGCTCGGCATCGATACCGGTCTCTTCCTTCACCTCTTTCACCACCACTTCGGCCGCGGAGTAACCAACATCGGCCCACCCAGTGGGGTACAACCACACACCACTTGTTGGCCGTTTCACCAGAAGCAGCTCACCGGCGTCATTCCCGACGATTGCGCCAACGGCCACCTTGGGGGTCACGTATCCGGGAATACCTTGACCAATGTTGTCCAACCACTCCTGGACGAAGTGGTCATGCTCACGCCGAGATTCGCTGCTCTCATCTAGTGATGCCTTGATGTCCGCGGCGACGTGTAGGACCTCTTCATAACGCTCGCGCTCATACAAATTCTGTGTGAATGCCAAGCCGGTTCGTGCAATCGCAGCCAGAGTCTCACTCCAGCGGGACAGATGTGTTTCGAGTGCGAATGGCTCACTGCTCATGCGGACTCACCGTACCCGAGATCGAATGATTGTGCGTTGAGTATTGCTTCTTCCAGACCTCGTCTGCGTTCTGCGCCTCGTATCTTTCTCCCATCACGCTCGCACAAGTAGAACGTATCTACGACATTGTCACCGAGTGTGACGATTCGCGCATGGCGGATGTCGAGCTCGTGTTGCATGAATACCCTGGTGATGGCTCGCAAGAGACCGACTCGATCTGGCGCATGAACTTCCACCACGGTCGCGTTGGACGAAGCCTCGTCATGAAAGAACACCGCTGGTGGCTGCGGCCCCAGAGCCGACTCCTGTTTTCGCCGTGAGTATGTTGCTGCGCGCTCACCCAGGCGAGCATCAATGTCCAACTCGGCATCGAATGCCCGATGAATATCGTTGAGCACTTCTGCCCAACCGTCTGCTGGTGCGATACGTAGATGAAAGCGCGACGCAGCCATTCCTTGTTCGTCACTATGGGCTTCGGCACTGAGGATGTCGAGACCGTGTACTGCCAATACACCGGCAACTGCGCTGAATAGTCCCGGCTGATCCGGACACACCATGGTGACGGTGCAGTCTCGTGCCTGAATGTGGCGTATTCGCTGTGCCATTATCTCCAAGGTTTCAGCGTCGGGAAACAGTCGCCAAGTTGCGGAATCGATGGGATTACCAATCAAAACGTGCTCGGTACGTTCGACGAGCGTGTCAACGAGTTCCGCCTTCCACGCTCCCCATGCTGTGGGCCCAGTTGCAAGCGCATCGGCTTGTGTGAGCGCATAAAGCAGTTGCAGTGTTGTGGTCGTACCGACGCATTTCGCTACGTATGTGATCGTGGCATCGTCCGCAATGTCGCGCCTCGTTGCGACGTCGGGCAACAGCAGGTGATGCTCAATCAACGTGGTCACGATGCGAACGTCCTCGGCATTCAAACCCATTCGCGGACCAATCTCGTGGAACAACATGAGTCCAGCCTCCGTATGGTCGCCCGGATGGCCTTTGCCAAGGTCATGAAACAATGCGGCGAGCACCAGAAGGTCGGGACGAGTCACCATTGAGGCCAATGTCGCTGCATTGGCGGCGGTCTGCCACAGGTGTCGGTCCACCGTGAATCGATGAAAGGCGTTCCGCTGCGGCTTGCAGCGCACTGCACTCCACTCGGGTAGCACCCGACTAATCAGATCTCGCTGTTCAAGGGCCTCCCAAACGGGTATAGCTCGCTCCCCTTCGAGCAACAATGCAACCAGATCGTCACTGGCACCTGCTGGCCACGGTGCGGGCCACGTACGCGAGAAACGTCCCAGCCGATCAAGCGAGTCGCGATCGATTCGGCATTGAGTGCGAGCCGAAGCAGTGGCGATACGCAGGACGAGCGTGGGATCTGTCGTGGGGTCGGCGTCATCGGCCAGATGGACTTCACCGTTGATCAGCGCCACGCCCGGCGCGAGTCCCATTGTGCGGAGCCCGTTGGTTGCCGGCGGATCAAGTCGTGCCCACATTTCATCGGATATCCACATCACCTGGCGAGCAACGGTGGCAATGGCTGCCATGAGCTCATCGTCGCTCGAGAATCCCGCTTCGATGGCTACTGATCCTTGATCTTGCAGATGCAGGACGTCCCCGGCTCGACCCGTGACGAGATGGAGTGCGGTCCGAACGGTCAGCAAGATTTCGTTGCACTCATCAAGCCTCCGCAGGTCGGCCTCGCTGACGCTCAAGCCGATGGCGTGCGCCCAGCGTATTGCTTGTATGTCTCGCAAGCCACCACGACCGTTCTTGAGGTCCGGCTCGAGTAGATATGCCACTTCACCGGCAGTCTGATGACGCTCCATAACACGCGCGCGCAATTCACCGAGCCATTCGCGTCCTTGCTTTCGCAGTTTGGCAGTCGACTTCTCTATGACTCGTCGACCAAAGAGTGGGTCCCCGGCCACAACTCGAGCAGTAACGATTGCCGTCGCAGTTTCTAAATCGGATCGAATCATCGAATACGTTTGCTTTGGCGTTCGCACCGCGTGACCGATTTTGCGACCAGAGTCCCACAGCGGGTACCAGAACGAATTCAGAAATGCTTTGTCAATCTTGCGTTTCTCGTGGATGAGCAGAATATCAAGATCGCTGAACGGAGCAAGTTCACAACGTCCGTATCCGCCAATGGCAAGTACGGCAATCCGTCCTTCAACCTGGTTGTTTTCACACGCAACACGGAATACGTCTTGCACAAATGCATCGGTCGCGGAAGTTATGGCCGCGCAATTTCTGCCGATGGTTCTCACATGCACAGGCGTTTTCTCCATTGCCGACTCCATTCTGACGGATACCCCTGCAATAAAGCGAAGTCGTACACTGAGGCTCGTGGACTTAGAACGCGTCTATCGGCAGAGGTTTTCTGGCGTCGACTCTTCCGCACGACGGGTTGTCTGGGATGAAATCACTCGATATCTGGAACGACGATTTGGGATTCCGAACAGGCTTCTCGACGTTGCCTGTGGGAGCGGAGAATTCATCACCGCTTCAACTTCGGCAGAAAAGTGGGCACTCGACTCGATGCCAGGTCTCGATGTTGATCCCCGGATTCGCTTCAAACAAGGAGAATATCTCTCCGTGGATCTTCCGGAGAAGTACTTCGACATGATTTTCATGTCCAATATTCTGGAACATCTCAATAGCCGGGAACATGTGTCTCAATTCTTGGCGCGTGCATTCCAGCAATTGGAGCAGGCTGGACATCTCGTTGTCCTGGGGCCGAACTTTAGATACACGATGAAGCAATATTTCGACTTTGCAGATCACAACATCATCATCACCCATAAGTCCATGGTGGAATTTCTCATTGGCGCTGGCTTCGTGCCTCAGACCATCGTTCCACGCTTCCTGCCCTACTCGTTCAGGTCTCAACGCGCCCTACTTCCGGGAGCGCGCTATCTCACACGTCTCTACCTTCGATTCCCTCCCCTATGGCACCTCATGGGACGACAGTTCCTGATTGTTGCCATCAAGCCGTAGGCGTCAGCCGATTTCAACGCGGAGTCGCTTGTTGCCCTTGCCCTTGCTCTCCGTTTTCACCACCCGAAAGGTACCAACCTCTTTGGTCGAGCGCACGTGCGTTCCGCCATCTGCCTGTTTGTCCAATCCCACGATGTCGACGACTCGAATCTCGCTTACCTGCTCTGGAATGAGTGACACTTTCGTACGAATGAGATCGGCATCTTGCAGCGCGAAATTTCTGGGCAAGAACGACACTTCGATCGGATAGTCGCGAGCAATTGCGTGGTTCACCAATTGCTCGACCCGTGCCGCAAAACCCTCGGGAAGTGGATCGAATTCGAAGTCCATTCGCGCCGCGAGCGGCTCCATGTTCCCACCGGTGACGGGCACCCGCCATTCATTCCAAATGAC
>Ga0222714_10004991_pt1 | contig 12781 bp, 12 predicted proteins | sample C33_3DmetaG_FD_165048 | JGI IMG/M metagenome (GOLD analysis project Ga0222714, IMG submission 165048) | Estuarine water microbial communities from San Francisco Bay, California, United States - C33_3D | ecosystem: Environmental > Aquatic > Marine > Unclassified | place: USA: California... | reverse complement strand
ATCACAGAGCTGGGCCAGCTCGTTAACCAAGGCAATGTTGACACTGCGAAAAATATTCTCCAGCAGCTTCTCCATCTCTGCTACGCGCGGAGACGATACGGCGACCACTTCCGAGATGATGCGCTTGTTGATCGCCACAGCTACCTCGGTACAGGCCGGAGTCACACCCCCAACCACCACGGGCGTGTTCGACGTGTTCCACTTCTGATTTCCCGGGTCGATGCGTTCTGGAGAGAAGGCTAGGAAGTAGTCCGTGCCGCATCGCAGCGACGTTGCGTCTAACAGGGGTTGAACATACGAGTCCGTTGTACCTGGAAACGTCGTACTCTTGAGGATCACCAGATGGCCCTTGCGCAGGATGCCGGCAATGGCCGTCGTAGCAGCCACGATGTGGGAGATGTCCGGATCTTTATTGTCGGTAAAGGGCGTGGGTACACAGATGTAGATCACATCACATGTGCCCAGCTCATTGAAATCAGTCGTAGCCGAGAGTGCGCCACTCTTGACGACAGCACGGATCTCGGCCGAACTCAGGTCCTGGATGTAGTTCTTACCCTTCTGCAGGGAACTCACCTTGCGGGAGTCCACATCAACTCCAAGGGTTGCCACACCGGCTTTGGCAAACTCCAGAGCCAACGGCAAGCCAACGTAGCCCAAGCCTACGACGCCGACTCGACAGGTTCCGTCAGTGATGGACCGCAGCAGCTTGCGCTTTGAGGCTGTATTCGATGTGGTAGCGACTTTCTTCTTCGTTGGCATGTCGTCTTCCTAAAACGTCGACTGATAATGATGTTCGTAGTACGATCGGTAACTGCCATCTCGCACGGCAGCACTCCATTCGGAGTGCTCCCGATACCATGCAATGGTGGCGGTAAGTCCGGTAGAGAAGGCCACCTGCGGCGTCCAGCCCAGTTCCTGACGTGCCTTGGTGATGGCCAGTGCATACCGACGATCGTGACCGGGCCGATCGGCAACGTACTGCAGGAGTGAAGGCGAGCCCCCTACCTGCCGGATGATCTCGGTAGCCAGCTCCACGTTTTCAAGCTCGCTTGCACCACCAAAATGGTACACCTCTGCGGATCGACCACGGTTCATCGCGGCGAGAATTCCTGCACAGTGGTCGTCCACGTGGATCCAGTCCCGACGTTGCTTGCCATCGCCGTAGATCGGCAGCGATCTGGCTTCCATGGCGTTGACGATCATGAGAGGAATGAACTTCTCCGGGAACTGGTAGGGGCCGTAGTTGTTCGTGCAGCGGGTGATGATGGCATCAAGACCGTACGTACGTACGAAGGCCTGTACGACAAGATCTGACGCAGCTTTGGAAGCGGCATACGGTGATGATGGTCGTAGTGGCTGGTCCTCGGCATAGGGTTCGGCATCCAGTGGGACGTCGCCGTAGACTTCATCGGTGGAGACGTGAACGAACCGGCGCACAGAGAGGTCGCGGGCAGCCTCCAACAGGACGGTCGTACCGCCAACGTTGGTATCGATGAAGGGCGTGGCCGAGGCAATGGATCGGTCAACATGCGATTCTGCGGCAAGGTGCAGGATGATGTCGACCTTGTGTTCTGCGATCACCTTACGCACGAGATCGCGATCGGTAATCGAGCCACGCACGAAGACGCACTGATTCTGATCTATCATCCCCTCTAGATTGCGAAGATTGCCGGCATAGGTCAGCGCATCAAGCACAACCAATGGGCCGTACCCCTGCGCCCGCATCATGCGAACTAGGTTACTCCCGATAAAGCCTGCCCCGCCGGTGATAAGGATCGACATTGCGCCGAAATTACGACTTTCTGCCTCAGGACTGCGGCTCGCGACCAATCAGGCGCAGGACACTTGCCGCTAGGGATGGTACGGTATCGGAGTAGGTCAGCAGGGTGCAGTCTGCAGCAAGATCCTCTACGCCATATGGGCTTCCGGCTGCCACCACAATGCGTGGCCGGCCCGCAGACAACGCGTCAAGGACCTCTGGCAGGCGTTCTAGACCTGGCAACCCGCCGGCGACACCACCACGATGGGCTACGGCGCGACCGAAGAAGGCAAACACCACAACATCGGCCTCCTGCGTTCCTTCGATCAGACCGGCCAGGTCGTGATCGCTGATCGTGCCATCGATGTATCCCATGTCGATGTCCAACTCTGTAGCCTGCGCCAGGTAATGAAACCACGTGGTGGCCGTGTCTGCATCGCGTTCATCGATCACGGCAAACACGGCCACACGGTCGTATTGCAGCAGTGGAAGCAACGCGTCCCGGCCCGTAACGCGCGTCGCCAAAGATGCTGCCTGCAGGGCCATCATTGCATGCGCCTGCTGATCTACCGGCGCGGCCGGTTCCGGTCGACCGAATGTACGTCGTGCGTGCTGCCACCGACGTTCGCTATGCTGCAGGCGTTCCTCGGTGATCCGTCCGTCCAGCGCAGCTTCCACAAGAGCATCGATGGCGACGTGAGCATCTTCGGGAAGGAGGACAACGTCGCAGCCGGCCTGCACAGCACGTACGGCAGCATCTCCGGACGACCACATTGAGGTAATGGCTCCCATGTCCAGCGCATCGGTCGTGATCAAGCCATCGAATCCCCACTGCGTGCGAATCAATCCCGTGACGATGTGCTCCGAGAGCGAGGCTGGCAGATTCGCGTCGAGTGCAGGGATCATCAGATGTCCCATCATCAGCGAGCCAACGTTCTCAGCGATAGCGGCACGAAACGGCTGAAACTCTCGCGACTCCAAGAGCGGAAGGTCAAGGTCAAGCTCCGGTAGTGCCAGATGGCTATCCACCGTTGTGGCTCCATGACCAGGAACATGCTTGACACAGGCCAAGACTCCCCCACCTTGTAAGCCACGCACGAAGGCCAGTACGTGCGGGCTCACCGCTTTGGAATCCTCGCCAAAGGCGCGCGTATTGACAATCGGATTGTGTGGATTGGAGTTCATATCAGCCACGGGTGCCCAGTTCCAATGCACACCCAGTGCTCGCATCTCTCGGGCAATCGCCGCGGCGATATGCTCAGTGATTCCCGGCGATGTTGCCCCCAGCGCCATGGCTCTGGGAAAGGCAATTCCTCCCTCCCGTAATCGCATTGGCAACCCATACTCATAGTCTGCACCGAAGAACAGGCGCTGTGGACTGTACCGTTGGAGGTCGGCAATCATCGTGGCAGTCTCGGCAAGGGTGCCGGAAAACAGTCCAAAGGAGCTAACGCCACGGTCGATCAGGGCATTCGCCGCTTGGCGGTAGGAGGCGTCGTGCCAGTGATCAGCGTCAAGGCGCGGCATCACGAGGCTGGCGAGTCGGGATTCTAGGGTCATGACACCTAAATTACACTCGTTCCTCGGCTGGTGTGTAACATCCTCCCGAAGACCTCGTCACTGCACACGGATGGATCCCACACTCACCATGCTCGATCCTGCGGATCAGGACCTCTTCTGCCAGTTATCCGCCGGTGATATCCAGGCCCAACGGGCATTATCGGTGCTGTATCGACGATACGCCCAGCGTATCTATACGTACTGCCGCAAGATCATCGGAGATGGCCAGGTTGCGGAAGACCTCCTGCAGGATACGTTCGTGAAGTTTTTCGAGGCCGGCCGTCAAGGACGCTCCGTAGAGAACGTTCCCGGCTACCTGTTGACGATCGCACGCAACCTGTGCTTTACGCATCAGGTACGGGCCAAGCGCCAGTTTGTGCCCTTTGAAGACGTTCACTGGGTTGATACTGATGCTCCGTATGAACAACGAGAGCTCCTGCAACTCATCCAGGCGTCCCTCGAGCTCCTGCCGGACGAGTATCGCGAAGCGTTTGTCCTGCGTGAATACAATGGCTTGAGCTATGCCGAGATCGCCGACGTGATCGGACAGTCTGTTGACCTTGTTAAGGTGAGAATCTTTCGAGCCAAGAAGAAACTGCGAGAAATCCTCGCCCCCTACCTCCACGATTTGAATCAACCGTAGTTGTCGTACGAGCATGAACACACCCCATCAATTTTCCCCAGAAGAAGCTCTTGATGCCTACCTCGATGGCGAGTTACCGGTCACGAGCGAGCAAGATTTATTCGATGAACTGCAATCGTCTACTGAGCTCCGTACAGTGCTACGAGATACACTCTCGATTCGCAGGGCTGTGCAGAGCGACTCCATGATTCCTCCCACCGGAGGCGAGGCCGCACTCCTCTCGGCAATTGGACTCGTCACCGCTCCAGCAGCCGCTGCAGTGGTCCACGGCACCGGTGCAGCCAGCTCATGGTTCGGCTCCAATCTTACGCCACTACTGACGGCTGCAGGGGGCTTGGTGGCTGGATTCTTTCTGGCATTGTCCCTCAAGAGTGGTTCAAGTGGTGAACCTCCCACAGCAACAACGTCGTCTGCCAGTGTGGTAGCACCAGGACCGGCTCCAGCACTTCCGGTGGGTCCTCCAGTACCGGATACGGTCTACGCCGTACGATATGTTGCCGTGCAGGTACCGCAGCCGGTGGAAGCTCCAGCAACGGAATCGGAGGCGCCAGTCGCGATCTCGGCTCTGCACTTGCAGCAGACACCCTCGTTGAGCGTTCCCCCATCGACAACATTCTCTACATCCGACCTGGCACCATCGACGCCACTGGGCACCACGTCCGCATTGTGGTCTGCGCCCTCGGCCATTCCCGTCACGTTCCGCGCCAGAGCACTGGCCAGTGGTCTCTCCTCAACAGAGCCAACGCCGGCCTCCGTGCGCGATGCGGTTCTCCCCAATACGTCATTTGGCCTACTCTTCCCCATCAGCCAACAACACGCTCTTGGCGTGGAGATGGGGACAGAGTCGTTCCGTCAACAGTTCACCGGAGCGGCAGAGGACCGTCTGGTGCAGTACACGCAGACACCCGTGCTGTTCTGGATGGGAGCCACCTACCGGTGGACGCCACTGGAGTTCTCCTTCCTGCCGGGCTTAGCACCGGTTCTTGATGCTACCCTTGGCGTTGCCGTTCAGCAGGGCCCCTTAGCTCGAGCCAGCGTGGGCCTGCAATACCAGCCCGTTGGCCCCCTGCAGATCTCCGTGGGTATCGATGCTGCTGCGCTGATGTACCGTCATGATGGCACGTGGTTTTCATCCACCAAATGGGGACCCACCATCGGCCTCGGCTTCAATCTGGGAGCACTACGATGAGCGTGCTATACCGGTCGATGATCTTAGCTCTGGCACTTGCCTTCATGTCGTGCACATCTCCTCTCGAACTCGATGTTGATCGAGATGCGACATTCATTGATGGTTCAACACATCCCAAGCGCGTGTCGGTGTACTACCATTTTGCGGACAGTGCCTACGAGGCGATCATCATCGACCCCACATGGCTGGAAACCGTCTGGATCGAGCGAGCGCCCGTTCCAGGAGGCAACGCTGACACCTATCGATATGCGATTTCCATACCGCAGCTGGTGTTCGAGGTTCCTCAGACTGTTCGGCCATCCAAGGAGCGACCAGTGATGGTACACAGATTCAGCCTCTCGTGCCGGCAGCAACCAGCAGATGGTCAGTTTCGCTTCTGTATCAATCCCAGTTCCTGGATTCAGGGGCTGATCTTTGACGAGCGTGGTGGAGACCCTGAATCGTTTCAGTGGCTTGCCGACGAGCGAGGTCGGCAGCTTCGCCTGGCGTTCTTCGCCGTCCCTCAGCAGAGGATCATCAAGGGTTCGATCCAGCTGGCACTGGTTGAGCCACGTGGACAACGGTACAGCACCTACCGGGCGCTGATCACGATGGAGTACTAGACCGCGACGTAGTAGACCACGACGTAGTAAACCACGACGCACTAGCCAGCTGACTCGGTCTCGTCTTCCCAGCGTACGTTCTCTCCTTCAAACTCACGCACCAGCTCGCGGTAGGCATCCGGAATACGCTCCGGACGATGTGTGGCCGGGTTGAGGTGCACCAGAACACCCCGCGCTACGGCCAGCAAGGTGCCGTTGTCGTGACGAATCACGTGTTCGAATCCAAACGAGGAGTTGCGAACCCAGGGGATACGTGTAAACACTGTGTACGGATCATCGAACTGGGCCGGTGTGTGGTAGTCGATTTCGGCGCGCACCACGACGAAACGGTGCTTGGTAACAAAACTTTGACGGTCGATCGGCACGCCAATGTCGCGGAAGTACTCGATCCGCGCAGCTTCGAGCCAGTATAGATACACGGCGTTGTGGACGATGCTCTGACGATCAACGTCGTAGGACCGCACACGGCTATGAAGCCGGTGATGAAACTGACCATACCCCTCAACATGCGTGGACTGATGGTCGATCGTTGCTTCGTTCTTGTCAGCTATTGCCATGGTGCAAAGATAGGATGTGGTGTACTGCCTCAGCTGCCGCTGTGGTGTGATGATCGGTAATCTGGTGATGGAACACGGCACGCAGCACTCCGGGCCGGATCTGGGCCATGCGTATCCCTTCGTGATGGAGTAGCGTTACGAACTCCTCTGTATCGGCGTTCACACGGAACATCACGATGTTCGTTTGCACGCGGTCAAGGTTGACGTGTACGAGCGGATGTCCAGCGATGGCCTCTGCAAACGCCCGAGCACGCCGATGATCGTCAGCAAGCAATGGCAGGATGTGATCCAGTGCATACAATCCGGCTGCCGCCAACATGCCAGTCTGGCGCATGCCCCCTCCCAGCATCTTCCTCCAGCGCCATGCTTGATCGATGCGGGATCTCGTAGACAGCATCAGCGAACCCACGGGAGCACCGAGACCCTTGCTAAGGCACACGCTCATCGTATCAAAGATGGCACCGTACTTCTCCGGTGGCGTGGTGGTTGCTGCCATGGCATTCCAGATGCGTGCTCCGTCGCAGTGCAGACCAAGACCACGGTTCGTGGCAAGTTCGCGCAGCTCATGCAGGTACTCCAGATCCAGAACTGTTCCGCCGTGACGGTTGTGGCTGTTTTCCACAGCAATCACCGCCGTCCGAGGATAGTAATACGCATCGGGGCGGATGGCCTGCTCGACAGCTTCCAACGGCATCGCCCCAGTAAACGACGGCACGGCATGGATCTGGGCACGTGCGATGACGCTTGTCGCAGCGTTCTCATAGTGCAAGATGTGCGCATCTGCCTCGGCGATCACTTCTTCGCCAGTCTTGGCATGGAGAGCCAAGCAGATCTGATTGCCTTGCGTTCCACTCGGTACAAACAGGGCAGCCTCCATACCGAACATGGCTGCAACACGCTCCTGGAGAGCATTGACCGTTGGGTCCTCGGCATAGACGTCGTCCCCAACTGGTGCCACGGCCATCGCCGCTCGCATGGCCTCGTCGGGGACAGTTACGGTATCACTGCGCAGATCGATCATGTACGAAGTTACGCGACGATTCGTAGAGCTCGTAACTTCGCGCATGCTGGATCCCCGGACATCAGCCGTGCGCACGGTGCACGGCATTCTGCCTGAAGACGCTCCCACATCGTTTCGGTCGTGGGGAGCAGTCATGGCATCGCAGTATGCCGCCAATTTGGAAAAGCCGTGGCTGATCTACCACGATGAACACGGCCAACGGTCGGTGTGGTCGTATGCCGTGTTTATCGACACGACACAGCGCCTGGCCCAGCTTCTCACCACGCATGGCGTACAGCGAGGACATCGGGTGGTGATTGCCAGCCACAACCATCCCGACACCATTCTGGCCTACATGGCCTGCTGGCTGCTCGGTGCCTGTGCTGTTCCGCTGAACATGACCGAGGACCACCAGCGACTGCGCTACATCCTAGGAGCCTGTGGAGCCACCACGGCGCTATGTAGGCCGGAGTATGCCGCACACCTGGCCGACGATCTGCAGCTCTCGGGCTACCAGACGATTGTAATGGATACCGATGATGCAGCTCGCTCTACGTTCTACGATGCCCTCCGCCATCAAGCACCCTACCCCTTCCCCACTCCAGAGTTTGATCAGCGGTGGGATGAGTGTTTGATGGTCTACACCAGCGGAACGACGGGGCATCCAAAGGCCGTCGTGCTCATCCAGCAGAATCTCTTCGCCGACGGCGAAGCGATCGCTGCCTGGCATGGCATCACGGCCGATCAGCGCATGATGTGCGTCCTACCAGTGCACCATGTAAACGGCACCATTGTCACACACGTGACGCCGTTCCTTGTTGGTGGCTCGGTGGTGCTGCATCGGAAGTTCTCGGCGCGTCGATTTTTCCCGTCGATTGTAGCCGAGGACGTCAACGTTGTAAGTGTGGTCCCGACGTTGCTTGCAATGTTGCTCGAGACAGATGCTTCCGCCGACGGAATTGACGCAGTTCAAGCAGGGGGCTTGCGGCACATCATCTGTGGAGCTGGACCTCTCACCTGCGAGCTCGCCGAACGATTCGAGCACCGCTATCACATTCCGATCATCCACGGCTACGGCCTGAGCGAAACCACGTGCTACTCATGTTTTGTGCCCGTAGATCTCGCTCACGAGGAGCATCGTCACTGGATGCAGGACTACGGCTTCCCGTCGATCGGGGTGTCGATTCCAGCCAACGAGATGGCCATCCTACGATCGGATGGGTCCCCGGCAGAAGTAGGTGAGCGCGGAGAGATCGTCATTCGCGGTGCCACCGTCATGACGGGCTACGATCGTAATCCTGAAGCGAATGCGACGGCCTTTGCCGGTGATTGGTTTCACTCGGGTGATGAAGGGTTCTACGTTCTGGACCATGTCGGACGGGCATTCTACTTCATTACCGGTCGACTCAAAGAATTGATTATCCGTGGTGGCGTGAACCTTGCGCCGTTGGAGATCGATGAGGTCATCAACCGCGCGCCCGGCGTTGGTGCCGGCATCTGCGTGGGTTTTGAACATACGCTGTACGGTGAAGAAGTGGGTGCTCTGGTGGTGCGATCCTCATCGCAGGTCACCGAGGAGGATGTCCTGTCGTACTGCAGGGCCCATCTTCCCTTCAGTAAGTCCCCCAAGGTTGTGGTGTTTACCGACGCCCTTCCTGTGACCAGTACGGGCAAGTATCAACGCAACCGCGTCAAGCACCTCTTTGCTGAGTGGAAGGATGCCCGTTTCCATCCGTAGCCATCGTTCGCCGAGGGCTGCCCAGGGCTACCGAGGACTACTGTACGTCCCGCGCACGTAGACCTGGCCGAGGGATGGCAAATGCCACCTGATGTGCCTCAACAAGCTCTGGATGGATGTGATCGGCCGGTAGGACAGCCCGAACAATCCAACCATGGGGCACCTGCAAGAGCTGTTCGGTAGGATCGGTGAGGGCAGGATGTCGGTACTGCACTTCATCGATCATCTCCTGGGAGAGTACAGCCGTATCACCCGGAACGAAGAAGTGGTAGAGATAGGTCCGCCGTCGCCTCTGGTCGAGCGACCGTTGTTCGACCTGTCGACGCGTAAGCGCTTCAGCTACCTTGAGCAGGTGGAGGGAGTCATACTCCGCCACTTCTACAAACAGAATGGACGTGTGCTCCACACCCAGGGTGTCCACCACCACATCGGCAACCTGATACGTTCCACGGACATCTCGGCTAGCCCCATACCACCAGATATAGACAGCCATCAGCGTCAGCCCAAGGCCAACGAGGATCGCCAGGATGATCGCGGTACTGCGTGACTGCATGTTCGTTATCGGTTATGGAAGCAGGTGAACAAACGACGCACTCTGCAGAAGGTGGGTTGTCCACTCTCCCATCATGAGCGTGACAGCAAAACTAAACGGGATGGTGATGTTGTCGTCCATGTGGAGGCGCACACTAGCGGCTTCTACAATACTGCTCACCACTGCTGCTACAGCCCCCCAGAGCACGTAGGCCGCTGGCAGCTGGTACACGATAGCGTAAAAGACCACCACGGCCATACCGCTGACGGCAAACGCAACGGCCCCGACCAAGGATTTGTCCAGAAAGGGACGGCGCCCGAAACGCCGGCCGATCAGAGCAGCGGATGTATCGGATACGATCAAGACCGTAAACGCTGTAACGCCAACAATGGTGGGGAAGGCACTCAGTGTGAGCGTAGCCGCAATCAGCACCCACGTTGCCCCCGTCAAGGTGAATCGACCGCCATCAACTTCGTGGGCCCGTAACAATGGCCCCACCATGCGTGTCAGGAGCTGGCGCGTAGGCGCATGGTAGTGACGGCCAACATCGATCGCCAGCGAGACAAGCGTCATGGCAACCAGAATAGCAATGCCGGTGGCGTGCTCAATGTGGAGGTAGATTGCTGGGATGCCTAACGACGACAGATGAATCGTCTTTCTGCCAAGCTCGCTGTGATAGCTAATTTGCTGCGTCAAATTGCGCCTTCCTCTCTTTATCGTGCATCATATGCCCCAGTTCCCTACCATCCGCGTCGAATCATGTGCGAAGCTCAACCTTGGGTTATCGATCACCGGCACAAGAGATGATGGATTCCACAACCTTGATTCTGTCTTCGTGGAAATCAACCTTTGTGACCACATCACGATCGAAGCATCTCCTGATCTCAGTGTCGTGAGCATACCCGAGGTGACGGACTCTCCGAGTGACAACATCGTCTACCGTGCCGCGGCGATGCTCGCCCACCAAGTTGGTGTTCCCGAAGCGGCAAAGATAACCGTCCAGAAGCGCATCCCTACGGGAGCAGGACTGGGAGGGGGCTCCTCGAACGGCGCCTGCGTGCTGCAACACTTGTATGAAGCATGGACGGGCCTCCCCTACACAACCGCTGAGGCACGTGCTGTGCTAGAGCCCCTTGCCCTTGAACTCGGGAGCGACGTCCCCTTCTTCCTGTATGGTGGAGCTGCCCACGTTGTTGGTCGTGGAGAGCAAGTTACCCCCCTACCCGTGTACCTGCCGTGGTACTTCCTCGTGGTACTGCCGGGCGTACATGTGTCCACGCAAGAAGCCTATCGATCTCTCCGATCATCACTGAATCTGCCTGCAACAGGTGCATGGCAACAACCAAGCACACAACCAGCTGCCACGGTGCTGCAGGCCTTGAGCAACAGTGAAGTGTTGAAGAACCTGCGCAACGATTTTGAGCCGTATGCCTTCAAAACGTATCCACAGCTAGAGCTACTCTGCCAGACACTTCAAGCACGCGGAGCGCTGTATGCGGGCATGAGCGGCAGTGGTTCAACGATCTTCGGCATCTTCCGCTCTGCGGCGGAGGCCCAAGACGCCCAGACCGATCTGGATGTTCCATCCTATGTTTGCAGGCAGCGCGAGTAACGGGAGCACCGATGAACATTCTCCAAGTGTCAGCCGAAGTAGCACCCTACGCAAAGGTGGGTGGCCTGGCGGATATGACGGGCGCGCTGCCGCGGGCCTGGTCGGCCGATGGTCACCATGTTGTACCAGTACTGCCCTTGTACGGCACGATCGATCGCGAGCGATTCGGCATTACCCCTACGTCCATCGTGTTGTCGGTAGCCTGTTCAACGTGGACGGAGTACGCTACGGTGTACACCGGCACTCTACCGGACTCGGACGTCACAGTTTACTTCATTCGTTCTGCCGACTACTTCGATCGTCCTGGCATCTACGGCTACCACGATGGCTTCGATGACAACGACCGACGGTTCATGTTTCTCTGCCGCGCGGCATTTGAGTTGGCAAAGGCCATAGAGTTCCGTCCCGATGTGATCCACACGCACGACTACCACACCGCCCCCATGATGGCGATGCTTGCCGTGGAGTACCGGCACACGCCACACTTCTCGAGAACGGCTGGGGTATTCACCATCCACAACATGGCCTACCAAGGCATGTACGAGCCAGGTCGAGCCATGGATCTCGGTGGTTTCCCAGCCCAGGACTTCTATCCGGGTAGCTGGTACGAACATCACGGGATGTTCAATGCCATGAAGACGGGCATCATGTTTGCGCAGAAGGTCACCACCGTGAGTCCCACGTATGCCGAAGAGATTCGCTGGACACCTGAAGGGATGGGATTGCAAGGAGCCCTGCAGGCACGTAGTGCAGACCTCATCGGCGTCTTGAATGGGATCGACACCAACGTCTGGTCACCAGCCACTGATGCGCATCTTGCCGTGCCGTATACGGCGGACGACCTTGCCAAAAAGGAGGTAAACAAACGAGCGCTCCTGATGGAGTGCGGACTTGATCTCGGCGAGGCCTCTGCACCCCTTCCCCTCATGGGCATGGTTACGCGACTCACAGAGCAGAAAGGACTTCAGCTTCTGCCGGATGTGCTGCCCTCCTTCTTCGAGCGCAATCTCGTTCGCATGGTTGTCCTAGGCAGTGGGCAGTCGGATCTGGAAGAGGCCTTGGCTACCATCGCTCGTCGATACCCACAGCATCTGTTTCTCGCCACTGGCTATGACGAGTCGTTATCGCATCGGATTCAGGCGGCCAGCGACTACTACCTGATGCCGTCACTGTTTGAGCCGTGCGGTCTAACGCAGCTATTTGCCATGGCCTACGGCACGATTCCCATTGTGCGATCGGTAGGGGGCTTGGCCGATACCGTCGAAGAGTATGATCCGGTATCGATGCGCGGCACGGGATTCCGCTTTGGACCGTTTACGGCCGACGCACTGAGCACAGCCATTGAACGAGCGCTACACGTCTATCGGCGCGAGCCCCACTGGACAACCCTGCGCCAGCAGGCCATGGCCCGCGACTACTCCATCGAGCGCACGGCACGGCATTACGTCGACGTCTTTAGTTGGGCCGCACCGCCACAATCGTGACATCGTCGGGTGTTCCATCACGGTGATGCGCCTCTGCGGCCTGACGGATCGCCTCCACGATTACCGCCGACGTCTCATGATGGTGCCGCAGGACCAGGTCTGTCA
>Ga0222714_10004988_pt1 | contig 12787 bp, 10 predicted proteins | sample C33_3DmetaG_FD_165048 | JGI IMG/M metagenome (GOLD analysis project Ga0222714, IMG submission 165048) | Estuarine water microbial communities from San Francisco Bay, California, United States - C33_3D | ecosystem: Environmental > Aquatic > Marine > Unclassified | place: USA: California... | reverse complement strand
TCTTGTGCTCGTGATAGCGCAAAATCAACGCCTCTTCCTCCGTCGTCAACGCCGAGGACTCCACGTTCTCGTTCGAAGACTCCCCAGCTGCAGCGAGCTGCGATTGTTTCTCTCGCAGCGCACTCGCGCGCGCGTCGACGCGCGCCCGTTCGACGGTGGCCACGTCGGGATACAACCAGTGCTTTCGTGCGGTCGACGTGGGGTAGTTTGACATCGTCCCCGCGCGCGCAAGTTTGACGACCTGAACGCCAGAGCGAGACGCTCTCGCGAGCCGCGACGGTGATGATGACGATGTCTTCGACGCGCACGATGACAAGGACGACGGCGACGAAGATGACGATGAAGACGCTCGCGACGCGCACGTCGTCTGCGCCAGCGCGCGTGGCGCGCGCGCGCGCGAGCTCGAGTAGTTCGAGCGACGATAATAAAGGTGGTGGATTAGCGTCGCCCGCGGCGTTTAACGCCGCTGCAGTGGCGTGTGCGGCGGTGACAATGCCGACACTAGTGTATCCCACGACGCTCGTGCGCGATGGGCTCGGATTGGAGTGCGCGACGCCGCTTGCGGGCGAAGTGTTTGAGACTATTGAGTCGACGTCGCACTTTGCAAACGCATTCGGCGCCGACGCGTTCGCCGTCATCGCACTCGCGGCGTTGTATACGTTGAGTGATGCCGCGGCAAATTCTAGACTCAAATCAGAAACCTATCAGCGTTTAGCGCTCGCGGTTGTGCTGTACACGGGATCGCTTTGTGTCGCGTTCGATGGGGCCTATCTGGCCCACGCCGCCGGCGTGGTCGACGGGCCCGCGCCGAACGCGGTGACGGCCGCGGCGATTACCAGTGCTTTCTTGCCAGCTTTTGTGACGAGTATCAGCGCGATCCGCACGCACGGCCCTGGGCACGACGCCACGTGGGCGCGCGTCGGTGCTGACTTTGCGCTTGTGAAAAATCTTGGCGACCGCACCGAACAGGGAGGATATCTCGAGCTCTTCTACAAGGTGTCTTTTTGGACATCCATGGTTGTCGGCGGATCATTCGCATTCAGTCCGCTCTCGCCGTTGGCCATCGTGAACGAATCCGCCAACGTCAGCGCGCAGCTTGTGCAACGAAGCTTTGGCTTGAGCACCGTCTTCATGCTCGCGCCGGCCCAAATGGTTCTGATTGACGCGTGTCGACGCGGCCGCTTAGGTGGAGGCACGTTCAAGAAGCTCAATCTTTCAATCGCTGTCGCCATCGCCCTGATTGATTGGATGACCATCTACACCTTTGGCGAGGTTGTTAAATTAAGCCCGAGCGCCGAGCAACTGTCGACGGCGTCTGGAGGCATGGAAAACTATGTCGCGGCGTTGTCCGTGAGCTTTTCCATCGCCGCCGTGTACTTGTACCAAGGCGTATTCGCCAAAAAGTAACCTCGGCGCATCGCATTATCGATAAACCCACAGGCTGTCTTCCACTAGCGCGCACTTAGCACTGCATTATTTATTTAACCAACATTCTTTCGTCGTCAAAGTCTTGACATCAAAAAGTAGTTGCCGAGGACGTCACCGCGTCAAACATCGACGCGACTCCGCGACCGCGCATCCGCAACGCGCACGTGCGCAATGATGATCACTGCGAGTATACGTCGTCGCGCCGCGCGCACCGCGCTCGAACGCGCGTCGGTATCGGCGTCAACGCGCGGCGCCAACGGTTCCGGTGTCAGCGCGATCGGCGCGCCGCGGACGTTCACCACGCGCGCGGCGCGACGCGCGCGAGGCTTCGGCGCGATGAAACCGTCGACATCGTCGAGCGTGTCCTCGCCGTGGGCGCTGCGTGCGGCGGCACCGATGGCGACGAAAGCGCCGGCACCGACGCCGAATAGGGCGTTGCGCGATGACTTTTTAAACGCGTCGAGCGCAGCGTACTTGGACGCGTTGGAGGACCAGTATCGCGCCGATCCGAAGAGTGTGCCTGAATCATGGGCGGCGTTATTGCGACAGTTAGGTACGTGTGTTGTTTGATTCGCGATGACGTGTCGTATGGTGATGCGAGAGGCGGCTGTTGGATGGATTGCTTATGAATTGCGTGAATTGCGCTCCGAGCAGGCGCGTCGTGATCCGTCAACTCTTACTAACGTTTGTTTATGTATTGCTTCGTGCATGATTAGATTCGGGCGTGAGTGGACCTGAGATTTCAGAAATGTATTCCGCCGCGACGCATGGAACGGCACCGGTGGCGGTGGGTCTTCCTAAAGTTGATACGCAGACAATTCAAGAGTCGATGCGGTTGATGATGTTGATTCGCGCGTACCAAATTAATGGCCACAGCATTGCGAATCTCGATCCGTTGTCGTTGAATAATCACGAAGTACCGGTGTCGCTCGATCCGAGCTTGTATGGATTTACCGAAGCCGACATGGATCGCGATTTTTTTGTCGGTACGTGGCGCATGAAGGGCTTCTTAAACGAGGAACGGCCGATTCAGACGCTCAGACAAATCTTAACGAGATTGCGAGAGACGTATTGCGGCACCATTGGCTATGAGTACATGCATATTCAAGATCGAGATCAATGTAACTGGCTTCGTGAACGCATCGAAACAGAACGTAAGAAGCAGTACGCTCCGGAACGTAAGAAGATTTTATTGGACCGCTTGGGATGGGGAGAGATGTTTGAAAACTTTCTTTCGAACAAATATAGCGCTGCAAAACGCTTCGGACTCGAAGGTTGTGAAAGCTTAGTTCCAGGTTTCAAGGAAATTATCGATAAAGCGGCTGAGATGGGTGTTGAAGCTATCACTATCGGAATGCCTCACCGTGGACGTTTGAACGTGCTCGCGAATGTCGTCCGCAAACCGCTTCAAACGATTTTCAACGAGTTCAAAGGTGGACCGAAGCTTAAGGAAGAATTGGGTAACGAATCATCGTCGTATACTGGTTCGGGTGACGTCAAGTATCATCTTGGAACGTCTTTTGATCGACCAACGTTGCGTGGCGGTCAAATTCATCTCTCCTTGGTCGCAAACCCTTCGCACCTCGAAGCGGTGAACACTGTTGTGACTGGAAAAACTCGGGCAAAGCAGTTTTACAACAAGGATCCCCACGGTGATAAGTCGATGGCTGTCTTGTTGCATGGAGATGGTGCTTTCAGCGGTCAAGGTATTGTATATGAAACGCTCGATATGAGCAAACTACCAGAGTACGCCGTGGGCGGAACCATTCACATTGTGGTGAATAACCAAGTTGCGTTTACTACCGACCCAAAGTACTCACGATCAAGTGCATACTGTACCGACGTGGCCAAAGGTATGGACGTGCCCGTGTTTCATGTGAATGGAGACGACGTAGAAGCCGTCGTGTGGGTCATGGAACTTGCCACGGAATGGAGAATGAAATGGAAAACTGATGCTGTCATTGACATTGTGTGCTATCGTAAATACGGTCACAATGAAATTGATGAACCAATGTTTACACAGCCGTTAATGTACAAGGTTATTCAGCAACACCCGAGCGCTTTAACGATCTACAGTAACAAGCTCATCGAAGAAGGTGTAATCACGCCGGAGTACTATCAAGATATGCGAACAAATATTAATAATGTGATGGAGAGAGAGTTTGAGGCGGCAAAAACGTACGTGCCGAAACAAAGAGACTGGCTGGCTTCTCACTGGCAAGGTTTCAAAAGCCCTGACCAGCTTTCACGCATTCGCGACACCGGTTTACCAATTGAACACTTGCGGAATCTCGGTCATCTCGTGACGTCCATTCCGTCTGGATTTACCCCGCATCGCGTCGTCAAGCGCGTTTACGAAGCGCGTCGCGCCATGATTGACAATGGAGAAGGAATTGATTGGGCTATGGGCGAGGCTTTGGCGTTTGCATCGTTGCTTGATGAAGGTAACCACGTGCGTTTGTCCGGACAAGATGTAGAACGCGGAACTTTCTCCCATCGTCACGCATTGATCCATGATCAAATTACTGGTGACCGTTTCATTCCTTTACGAAATGTTTACAGCGGTAATCCCGGGCGACAAGAAAAGTTCTTTACTGTTTGCAACTCTTCGCTTTCCGAGTACGGCGTTCTCGGGTTTGAACTTGGATACTCCCTTGAACATCCTAACTGCTTGGTCTTGTGGGAAGCGCAGTTCGGTGATTTCGCTAATACGGCACAAGTTATCATCGATCAGTTCATCAGCAGCGGTGAGGCCAAGTGGTTACGACAAAGCGGCATTACGTTATTGTTGCCACATGGTTACGATGGTCAAGGTCCAGAGCACAGTAGCGCTCGTTTAGAGCGTTTCTTACAGATGAGTGATGAAGATCCGACAAAATTCCCAGATGCTATGGAAATGGGTCGACGTATGCAAATTCAAGAGGGCAACTGGCAAATTTGCAACGTTACTACCCCGGCAAACTATTACCACATGTTACGTCGCCAAGTGCACCGTGAGTTCCGCAAGCCGCTCGTCGTGATGAGCCCAAAGAATCTTTTACGTCACCCGAAGGCTGTGTCAAAACTTGACGAATTTGACAACTCTGACGCGAATGATTCACTCCAAGGCGTGCGTTTCAAGCGTTTAATCATGGATAAATCGTCAACTTCGCGAAGCTTTGACCCGCCAATTGAAGACAAAGTCAAACGCGTCGTCTTCTGCTCTGGCAAAGTGTACTACGATCTCGATGACGAGCGCGACGTAGCCAAAAACATTGACGATGTCAAAATTTGCCGCATCGAGCAACTTTCGCCGTTCCCATGGGATTTAGTCAAACGCGAATTGAGACGGTATCCCAACGCCGAGGTCGTGTGGTGCCAAGAAGAGCCGATGAACATGGGCGCTTGGTGGCACATCCAACCGCGCATGAGCACCATATTCAAGTACCTCGAGCGCGAAGGGGAAGTCCGCTACGCCGGACGTCGCCCCGCAGCCTCACCCGCGACTGGATACGCACAAATTCACGCTAAGGAACAAGCCGAACTCGTCAACCAAGCGATTCGTTAACGTCGCCGACGTTTGAGACGACGCGCGTCTGGCGCGTACGAAATCCCAAATCCACGACACGACGATGACCACGACGCGCACGCGAATGATTTTATACTCGCATGTAATTTTATACCCACATAGATTCTTCATCGCGACGACGTTCATCACGTACAACACCCGCTAATCGCGCGCGACTGACGACGAAACCGAAAAGAGCACCCAGCGGCGCGCGCTCGATCTCAAAACCTTTTCCTCGTTTCAAGGTTCGGGACTGTAGTCCTGGTCATGATTGGTCAAAAAATGACGTCATCCAAAAGTTCCCAAAATCACATCCCACGTCGATGCCGCTCGGCACACACGCGCGCGCGCGAACGAGTCGTTGGACGCTCGCACGACGACGACGACGAGTATTATGTTGTTGACTTCGACCACGATGGCGACGCGCGCGGCGACGGCGACGCGCGCGGGCAGTAAGGCGAAAGCATCATCGTGTGGCGCCACCGCGACGGCGTCGACGACGCGCCGTCGGCTCGCGACGACGACGACGACGACGACGACGGCGGTCGCGGTGCGAGGAAGCGCGCGATGCGCGGCGATGCGCGGTGATGATTTCGCGGATGCCATCGATGCGTTCGCGAGCGCGTCGCAATCGGCGTTGGCGAATGCGCACGCGACGATCGCGACATCCAGGTTGTTTGAGGTGGCGGACGCGGCGGTGGACGCGACGGGTATGACGAAGGAGGAGGCGGCTGCGGCGGCGAAAGCGGCGGGTTTACAGAAAGGTGGTTGGCTCGGACCTATTACTGATGGTTTAGAGTCGGCGTTGGAGGGTATTGATGGCGTGTTGGATGGGTTACACGTGCCTTACTCGTATGGGTATTCCATCATCGTCTTGACGGTTTTGGTAAAGCTCGCGACCTTTCCGTTGTCGAAGAAGCAAGTAGAAAGCTCGACGCAAATGCAAGCGTTGCAGCCGAGAATCAAGGAACTTCAAGCGATGTACGCGAACGACCCGGAGAGATTACAAATGGAACAAGCAAGACTGTACAAAGAAGCCAACTTCAACCCTTTAGCGGGGTGCTTGCCTGTGTTCGCCACGCTTCCGGTTTTCATCGGATTGTACCGCGCGTTAGGTAACGCTGCTGCTGAAGGATTGTTGACCGATGGATTTTATTGGATTCCGTCTCTCGGCGGTCCGACGTCGTTGGCGGACCGCAACGCTGGCAGCGGATTCGCGTGGCTCTGGCCATTTATCGACGGCCAGCCGCCGCTCGGCTGGCACGACACCATAGCGTATTTGGTCCTCCCTGTGTTGCTCGTCGGCTCGCAATATGTTTCGCAACAAATAATCAGTCCGCAACCGAAGACGGAGGACCCTGCGCAGCAACAAAGCCAAGCCATCTTGAAGTTTCTTCCCTTGATGATTGGTTTCTTTTCCCTCAACGTTCCGGCTGGTCTCACTTTGTACTGGTTCGCGAACAACCTTATCACGACGACTCAGACTTTGGTGCTTCGCCAAATGATGCCTAAGCCTGATGAAATTAAGCTTCCAAGCGCGCCGAAGGCTCCTGGTGATGCAACTCCGGTGCGCGTCGAGTACGTGCCCAAGTCGCAAAAGAGAAGCGGCGCAGCGATCCCGTCAGCTGCTGTGGCTCAAAGGCCTTCGCCGCCAAAGGTTGAACAAGTTAGCGAAGCGGTTGCTGCCGAGTTTGCCGACTTCGATGATGGTCCCGCGAATGTGGTCGAGGTGATTGAACCGGAAATAATGGATGTTCCTAACAGCGCGCCTCCGAAAACCAACTCCCCGCAAAACGCCCGCAAGGGACCTGCCGGCGGGTCTAGAAAGAAGCGTCGCGGATCGCGATAAGAAATATCGATGAGATTCATAACTCTTGAAATGCACACACAAACGATTTTTATACACTTTTTACAAACAACAAAGCGAAATAAATAATATTACTGCGGAACAAATTTTGCGTCGGCGGCGGCGCCGTCAATTTCCTCTTGCGTATACGACGCGCGGTCGAAATTTGTAACAGCGCGCGAGCCTCTGAATTTCAGCGCTGCTCGATCGTACTCCTCGGCGGCAGCACGCTCGGTCGGAAATGTACCGAGGTATAGATACCTGTTCCCGAGTACACGGCCAATTCTAGCCTCCCAGCGGCCTTTACTTTTCGAGGTTCCCGCGGTTCCTTTATGACTCGTGACGCCTCGATACGAAGACGTCCCTCGAGAAAATCCGCAACTATTTCTTCGCAGCTCCGCCACCCACTCTTCTTTGGAAAACAGAGCCATATCATGAACTACGTACGAGAACACAAACAGAATGGTCAGTTCAGAGAGTACAACAAACGGCAATGTCGAAACGTACTCTCTTTCGCGTAATTTGTGATGGGGAAATTCAATTCATTTGCTTTTGATTGACCAAAAAATTTGAGCACACCGAGATCGAAGACGCGAGCCGCGGCGAGTTCTGTTTGATAACCACCGAGATAAACTTGTCGGCCGCGTAGTCTTCCTTTCGTGCATCCATTTTTCGCCTTTGGACGCTCGTACGTTGCGTCCCATAAATGTGTCTCCCATTTATTTGTAATTTTATGTTTGGTCACGCCTTTCCATTTCGATGAACTCGAGCGCCGCACTTTTGATGATGCCACAGTGCGCGCGCCGGACTTTGCCTCGATGACATCAATTTCCTTCTTTTGTCGCATCATTTTGGTCTCATTCACAATCTTTTCAATCGATTTAAAGGGCGTATCCCAGTCATCAAAGTCGAATAAATCCATCGCCAGTCCCTTTTCCCAATCGTTCATCGGCGCTTCGTGCTGGAAGTCTCTAAGCGGATCCAAATCACCGAGGTCCTCGAGTGGAGGCCACACCGCATCGAACAGGGATGCAAGTTTTTTCCCTTCGCCATTCATGAGTTGAGGACAGTAAAAGTCGAGCCATACACGAATTTCTCGTGGACTGCGCGATGCATCGAGTTGTGCGGGTACGGCGGCCGTTTCAGTCGTGAAAACGCCTCGTTGTTAACAATAATTGTCGAGAATAAAATATCGATGTTACAATTCGATGCTACAAGTCTGAGAAGAATTTCGTGAGAGTCTTCTTTTTACTCTCCTTTTTGGCGTCATTTGGTTTGGATTTGCCACCCTTTGATTTGGATTTTCGTTTCTTTGTCTTGGCATCATCGTCGCTATCGTCAGAATCGTTGTCGCTGTTTTCTTCAACGTCCATGTCATCGGCGTCATCCCAAGCGCCCTCCTCTGTCAACCAATCAACTTTCCACAGCTTCACCGTGTGATCGTGGGAAGACGATGCTAGCATGTTTTTGTCAAAGCTCATCGATAATCGTTCGATTGGCATGTCGCTATGCTCGCCAACAAGACCAAGAATCTTATTTGGGAAGATTGAAATGACTCGAATCAAGCCGTCACTCGAGCCCGTGACAACCATGTCCTCCGTGACCTTGGTAATCGCATCCACGCTTTGTGGGTGTCCAGGATAGCGATCAGATATGTCTTCCCATTTGCCATACGAAAAAATGTTCAAAATCCCTTCTTGCGAGCCGGCGACAACCTTACGCCCGCCCTTAACGATTTCTACGCTGAGCAACTCGTCCTCCAAGTTGTCGCATTGCCCAATCATTTTTCCTGCGGTTAAGCTCAAGCACCCAAGCGTGCCATCGCCGCTAGAGATGACGATTTCATTCACGTGGTCTCCCGCATACTTCATATCCGAAACAAAATCGACGAACGGCTTATGCTCCCCACACGCACTTCGCGCGCGCGTATCCCAAATTTTCACTGTCCCTTCGTCATCCCCAGTCGCGATTAAATGCTCTTGCAACGTAATCAATCGATTTACTGGCGATGCATGAGCGTTTTCCAATCTCGCCACCGTTGTTCCCGTGACCACATCCGTCGCCACGACTGAACAATCTCCACCGCCGCTCAACAATGTCTTTCCACCATCCACGTACGCCAACGCCCGACACGCCTCCGTCCCGTGCACCTTTCGCAACGTCTCCATCTTCCGACACGAATCATCCGTGTGCGTCCAAAACTCAATGTCACCCGTGATGAGCCCTACGCCGAACACGTGCGTGGTCGGGTGGAACGCCACATCGAATGGTTGCTCGGCGCAAGTCGCCACGCACGCCGCGCCGCTCTCGTCCTCCATGTCGCCGCCGTCGTCGTCGTCGTCGTTCACGCGCGCTGACGTAAAATCCCGTCACGCGTATCGTCGCTATCGCTCGTCGCTATCGCTTTCGAACGTCGAACGTCGACACGCGCACACGGATGCGCGCGCGTACGAATGGCGGCGGCGGCGGTCCCGCATTGCGCCGCGTGCACAGAGAGAGGTAAAGACAGCGCGCCGAAAGTCGCGCGCGGGCGCGCGAACGATGCGTGCGCGATGAGAGCCGATGATGCACAATACAGCTACTAGAACTGACGCGCGCGGGCACGTTAACGCGTGCGCGCGCGCGCTGAAGTCATACTGTTCAATATGATGAGGCTCTCTGTGTTCGTGTACCGCGCGCGTGATGGGAATGCACGCCGACGCGCGCATGGTTAAGCGCGTGCGGTGTGGGTTTTGCAATGCGTGCGCGTCGCGTCGTACTGACGTCGATTTCGGGTGATGTTTGTTTCCGCGCGCAGGGGTTGCAGTCGCGAGAGGCGCTGCGGCGTTCTAGTTCTAGTTCTAGTTTTATGTACAGTAACAACACTACTTTATAGTCTATCAATGGCCTCTGTGGCAGCAGCTACGCGTGCACGCCACACTTCATCGGTGCCGGAGTCGGTGTCAGAGTCGGTGTCGGTGACGGTTGCGTCAGAGTTGACGCCAGTTTCGTGCAGCACGCTCGGCGCCGTCGCTTCGCGAAGCTTTGACCAATCCTTGATCTTGCCAAAGAATGCGTGCGATCGAATGCTCGACGAGTTTTCAAATCCTAAACGCTTTTTTGGCTTTTGCACTAAGAGCCTATCGATGAAATCCTTCGCATTCGACGACACGTCGACGCCGCCAGCCACTGGATATTCGTACTTGCCTTTCAACACGGCTTGCATGGTAAGGTATTCCGTTTCACCCTTAAAAGGCACGCGACCTGTGAGAAGCTGAAATGTCATAATTCCAATGGACCATAAATCCACAGCCGTTGTGGCTTCTTCTTTAGCGTCGAGGATTTCAGGCGCACAGTATTCCGCCGTTCCAACAAAGGAGGAGTTGCGCTTCTCCTTGCTATCTTTTTGTGACGTTTTGCTCGTATGTGCCGCGAGCAACGCCAACGCGCTCGTCGCCTCTGGTTTCAAGTCCAAGGCGCTACCAAAATCACACAACTTTACATGACCTTCGCCATCAAGCAGTACGTTCTCGGGCTTGATGTCCCGATGGATTACACCGCGGTCATGACAATATTGAACCGCATGCAACGTCTCGGCGATGTAAAATTTCACCTTACTCTCGGGCATGAATCCACCTTCAGAGCGCTTTAATTGCCAATATAAATCTCCACCTGGACATAATTCAAGACCCATGTACAAAGAATAAGTGTCTTGAAACGTGAAGCACAACTTGGCAACTCCCGGGTAGCCAGCCAACCGTGTGGCGAGTAACGTGCGTTCAGTCGCGACGTATTTAGCCTTGCGCTCTCGCACGATGTGAGACTTATCCATGATTTTCAAGGCATAGCGCTCGTGTGGCTTGTTCGCCACGAAAACTTCACGCACGTCCGAGTAAGATCCTTCTCCGATGGTGTCCACGGTGACGAAATCGGAAATGCTCAAGGACACAGAAGTCGAGGTAGAGGGCGCGATCTCGCTCGGATCGACATCAGCCGACCGCCCATCGTCACTTGAAGACATGAACAACGAAAGTACGTGAACGAGGTCGAGCGTCGAGTTGTGAATGGTTCGGTTGTTCAAGAGAGTTGGATTCTTCGCTAAAACGAGTACTAAGTCTTTGTATCACATTCTAGAATCAACTGATAAATAAAACGAATCAATCAGAAAAGCAACAGAATAAGCTAGATATGAAACTCTTTTTCGGTGGCGGCGGTGCCATATAAGGCAACTGCGGGAGTTCGACGATAGTTCGAGTACTCTTTGGTCGATCGACGTCGGTGAAATAATCAAAACGCTGAGGTAACGGAAGAAGCTCACCATCCTTGTGAAGCATCATATTCCCACTTCTATCATACAGGCATACCGCACAAATCTCATCATCGTTCACCCATGCTAAACGTTCCCCGTTATACTTGCGAACTTTACGCTGCGCTGGGAAACGTTTCAAAACTCCAAAGCTCGGCTTGGCGTTATCAAGTAAGGACCTCGACTGCCGGACGGCAATGTCCAACGATGCACGCACTTTAGTGGGCGTCTCAGATACTGATGTACGCATATCTAACATCGTTCGTAACTGCTTCAACTCAGTCGCCAATAAACGACTGAGATCCTCAACCTTGACGACGCGCTTACCTTCAATGTCTGCCTGCGTCATGATGGAAATGATATCGGTGTGCGATGACTTCACCCCAAACCGCTTCAATTTTGCCTTGAGCATATCGAACGTAATAATACCATCACCATCGTCATCTAAAACCTTGGAAATATTCCTAATCGCGGCAGTTTCAAGTTCTTCTTCCATTCGCTCTCGTTCGACGGCGGACGGAGATCCTCCGCCGTCGTTCAAGTCCCTACCCACGATTCTCGCGCGCGCCATCCCTTGATTGAGAACCTTCCCAATCGCCCCTATGCTAACTTGCCCGGATCTTCCAGCTCTCACGGAGAGCTCTTGATGAACGTCGAATCCCATCACATGACGTAAAGATCCCGCTTCTGGCGCCACAGTCCCGCGCAACGCCTCGAGCTGCGAAACGATGACGTCTACGCCCACTCTTCCATCGTCCGACGCGCCCTGTGTACAACAAACATAATCGCGAAAACAAAACGTCAATACACGCACTCGTTAACATCATTCATCACGCGCTGAATGATCCCAATCGATACGCTCGCGCGCGAACGCGCACACAAACCACTTACCCACGCCGCGACGTTGAGCACCATCGCAAACTCGCTCAACGAACACACCCCTTCATCGTCATCATCACCATCGTCATCCGCGTCATCCTCAGATTCCGACATCGACGCAAATCCATCTTGTAATATCGGCATCGCCGCCATCGACGGTTTCCGCGTCAACACCGACTTTAATTTACGCGGCTCGCCTTCTTCGCCCTCGACGCTCCTCGACGCCTCCTCCTCCTCCCCATCTTTCCCCCACGACTGCGTCGATGCGAATCTCCCCATCGCCTCGACATCCACACCAGACATCGACGACGATGACTCCTGTCGTGTGTGCGCGGGTGCGTCCGCCATCGCCTCGTCGCCGGCGTCGGCGTTCGACGTAATCGTCATCGACCGCGTGTAAAGGCGTCCCTGCGCTCGCGCTCGCGCTCGCGCGCGCGATGACGCGGCGGGCGACGGCGCGGCGGTCGACGGCGCGGCGGGCGACGAACGAGGTAACTCGAAACCTTGGCGCGCCGTGCGTGCGACTGCGTGCGACTGCGTGTGCGACTGCGCGCGCGCGACTGGCGACGACGCGCGCAGGACGCCAGGACACGACGAGGTCGACAACCCTCATCCGCGGAATTCGAGAGTCGGTTCGCGTGACGTACATTAGCAGCAAAACCGCTATGATGCGCCAAATGCGGGTGGTGGTTTGTATTTATGTGTTCGCGCCCTGTGGTTTTGGCTTTTGGATTCGATTGATTGATTGATTGCTGGATGGCGTCAGACGACGACGACGACGACGACGACGGACGGTATGAGT
>Ga0222714_10004986_pt1 | contig 12792 bp, 29 predicted proteins | sample C33_3DmetaG_FD_165048 | JGI IMG/M metagenome (GOLD analysis project Ga0222714, IMG submission 165048) | Estuarine water microbial communities from San Francisco Bay, California, United States - C33_3D | ecosystem: Environmental > Aquatic > Marine > Unclassified | place: USA: California... | reverse complement strand
TAGTATCTTTACTAATGCCGACAGGTGAGAGCGTTGGCAGATTGATGAGGGAGGGCCGCAGAGATGCGGCCTTCTTTCGTTTGCATCCTATCGGTTTTGAGTCACAGAATACTCATTTTGATGCAAAGTGAAAAAAGTTTTAGAGATAGCGTATGTTTTTGTTGAAATGTTTATATATTTGGGTATACCAAAAAACAAAAAACACAACAATCATGAATCAAGTCACTCTCACCCTGTCTACTCAAGAAGTTCTGATGCTCCTTAATTCTTTAGAATTCGTAGAGCCTACTGTGGTTAATCACCACAAAAATGGATTCTATGTCCTTCAGAATAAGGTGAAACTCGCACTACACGACTACAAGTATTCTATTCTCAAGTAATCCTCCTCAATCATTAACTACTTTAACGCTCTCCCAAAAAACAATACCATGAAAACAAATCTTTTTTTATCAGATATGCAAGTCGGTGCAAAGTTCTACACCGAAGGAATGGATATGCAATGCAACCCTGTACTTGTTAAAACCGAGTTAATAGCAAAAGAAAGTGGTCACACTTACTTGGTTAAAAGTGGAGGCATCACATTCAAGGTTTTTGACAACGAGCAAGTCTATCTTAAAAAGTAATCATGAACTACTTCAACGCTCTCCCAAAGAACATACAACGAGGCATCGCCTACGCTGTAATCTTCGCAACGCTAACGATGTTTGTCCTTGTGATGGACTTCGCTCTCTGGTTAATCAACACAACATTCGCATGACTTGGATAGTGTTCTTTCATGAGCATCCTCCTATCACCGTCTGGGCGCGTTCCTTTATGGATGCACGCCGAGAAGCCCTCCGACAGAGTGGCCTCAAAGACCGAGATATTAGGGGACTCAATATGCGCTCTGACTCTTAAGAGGTAAGCCTCAAAGAGTTACGATTGCACCGCTTGCAATACAGCGGGAAGGATAAACTACCCCCAAACATAACAGCAAACCATCGCACTCGGCGGTGGCTCTAATCAATCCCTCATCAAGAATGAGCAACTTCAAAGATGGTGTCAGCGCAATACTCGCAGGCACAACAAAATGGGCCAAGGTAACTGAAGCCACAGGCCCGAACGACCTCTCGGAGAAATACCAACTCGACCTCTACCTGGACAAGGCTTCAGAGGAAAGTATCCGAGGAATGGGTGCAGAGAGCATCCTCAAAGACAAAGGCGAAGGCGTGTACATCACGGCAAAGAGCAAGCTCCTGCCCAAGGTATACGATGCCAACCGCCAAGTCTTCACAGGACACATCGGCAATGGTTCTTTGCTGCGAGTCAAGGTACTCATCAAGGAATGGGAAGCCCTAAAGAAGAAGGGAATCACAGCCTACCTCAATGGTGTGGTGATAGTTAAACTTGAAGAATACAACAACCTCAATGACGATGCACTCTTCCAAGGTCTTGACAATGCGCAATCGGCTGGTACTGAATTCAGCGATGGCCTCCCGTTCTAACATTCACACGCTAACAGAAGCGATCCAAGCCGTGAGGAAGACCGAGGAGTTCCTTGGTCTTCCCGAAGGCTCGCTTGCCTCCAAGAGTCGTGAGAGGCGCTATGTCGATGCACGCTGTGTGCTGATGTATTACTTCACGAGATATCTGCGTCTGACCGTCTCATCGGCTGGAAGCATCCTCGGAAGGAACCATGCCACCTGCATCCATAGTGTCAAGACTTACCACGAACTCATGGAGACGAGCAAGGACTTCAAGCGATACGCCGAAGACATCCTCACGCACATCGGACTTGACCGCATGGAAGGTCAGAAGAAGATACTGCTCGAGGCGATTGAAAGCGTGGAGCAAGAACGCTCAAGGCTTCTGCAAGCATTAGAGTCATTACTATGAACACCACTCGTCTTTCTTTCACCGCTCTCAAGGAATTTGCCAAGAGTCCGAACCACTTCATCGCCTACAAGAACAAGCAGGTGATAGACACGCCAGCGATGCGAAAGGGTCGCTTGATTCACAAGCTTGTGCTTGAACCGCAAGACTTCGCCAAGGAGTTCGCCGTGGCACCCACTTGTGACAGACGCACCAAGATCGGCAAAGACCTCTGGCACGACTTCGAGTTCTTCTGCACCAACAACAATATCACGCCTGTAACTCAAACGGAGTACAACGAGGCGGATGCAGTTGCCAAGGCGATTCTTCTGAACCCAACGAGTCGGAAGGTACTGACCTCGTGCAAGGCATTTGAGCAGCACATCGAGGGCAGCATCTATGGCATTGACTTCCACGGCTATGTGGATGCGATGAATGATGGGATGGTTGTGGACTTGAAGACCACACAAAGTGCCGACCCCGATACATTCAAGCGCACGGTGGTCAACAATCGCTACTACCTCCAGGCGGCTATCTATTGCGAACTCACAGGCATTGACCGCTTCTTGTTCATCAGCGCAGAGACGGCCTCGCCTTACAATGTCGCGGTCTATGAGTTGTCTCCCGAATGGTTTGAGATTGGAAAGCACGAGCTTGAGAACTACATCGAACGCTTCAAGCGTTGGGTGGATGAAGGATGCCATGAGGCTTCCTATGTAAGCGAGGTCACGATGCTCACCCCACCATCTTGGATGCTATGAAGACGGCCTTCACCGAATACATCGCCGCCATCGAGAAGATGGCAGAGGATGCTCCGAGCGAATCAATGCGTGTTGCTTTGAATTGGCACGCGGGCGATCTAAAGAAGTTTGAGAAGTACTCCCAACTGATTCGGGCCGTTGAGCCAGAACTACACCGCAATGCTTTGCTATTCAGCGGCTTTATTGATACCGACGAAAATGACTGAGAAGACCCTGCCCACAAACCTCAAGGAGCTGCGCGAGTTCGCCATGCAACTGAACAAAGGCAAGTACAGCAATGTGCCTGCCCATGCGGTGCCAAAGCCTCAACCATTCAAGGACTCGTCTGCGAATGAACTGACCAAGAGCGTCATCTATGACCTCATCCATGTCAGAGGCGCAGCGGCCTACCGCATCAACAATGTGGGCATCTGGGATGCAAAGCGAGGAACCTACCGCAAGGGAGGAACGGTCAAAGGCATCCCCGACATCATTGGTGTCATCGATGGGCGCTTCATTGGCATAGAGATTAAGTACGGCGCGGATCGGCAGAGTGCTGACCAAAAGGTCGTAGAGCAAGAGATTCAAGGAGCGGGAGGCGTGTACTTCATTGCGAAGAGCTACGCCGACTACCTTGAGAAGATTCAAGCGATATGAAAGAGGACTGCAACAAGTGTGGGCAAACACATCAGAATTGCGAGTGCCACATTCCAGATGAAGTCAAGAATGCAGGCCTTTGGGAACTGCTTAATAAGATATTATGAGAGGGCGCGGCTTCGTGTGTTTTTGGTGTTTTTGGTTAGAGATTCAGAGCGTTGCTCTGGGTTTTACTACGGCCGCCCCTCTCTCTTTTAAACTCAAAGACCAAGTCGATGCGGCTCAAACTGTAAAGTAAATGAGCTACAAAGTGTAAAACGATAAGCCGAAACCTTTAAAACAAAAGAGAAATGAAAACACCAATGCAAGAGTTGATTGACACATTTGAAGAAATGCGCTCTCCTATTGATAGTAAAGTAGATGTAGACTTTGCTATATCACTTGTTAAATCAATGCTTGAGAAAGAGAGGGAAACCATCTGCAACGCTTTCAGCGATGCACGACACGGAGCAGTTGAATCAAGATGGACTGCTGAAGAATACTTTGAAGAAATATTTAAAACCAAATAAGATGAGCAAAAACAATTTATTCGTAACCATCGTGACCGCATTGCTTGTCACGCTGAAACTGACCTCCGTCATTGATTGGTCTTGGTTGTGGGTGTTCTCACCCGCTCCAATTAGTTTCGTGATTGGATTCATCAAAGGATTCGTTAAGTCAATAAAGAAGCACGCCAAATGAACCAACTACCAGACCTTTCCCAGCAGGTGGGATTTTGGAAACGGCTACAAATGTTTGTAGCAGATGTAGAGACCAACGATATGGCTGGGTTTGAAGAGAAGGAGGTAATCCTTTATGTATGCTGCAGAAAGATTGAAGAATTTAATGCTAAAGAGGAATGAGCCACAACCGTCACAAAAATGAGCCACAAGCGTGACAATATCTCAAATCGCGATGCGCGATAAATCAAACGAAACGACGGAAATTCCCACCATTAAACGCACAAACGCCGCTTAATGATGTCAAACGATAACCTGACAAACCCACCACTCAAGTCAATCTAAACCATGACCAACCACCTCGACTACTTCCAGGAGCACCCTGCTGCTCAAGACTCTAAGCGGCCCCTATCGTACAAGTACGGCTACCTCATTGGCATCATCAGAGGAGCCATGTACTTGAATAACAAGCAAGAGATAAAGAACGCACTCATGGAGGCACTTGACTATCTAGAGAGGCATGAAGGCTAAACAACAAGGAGCAATCGCCGAGCAACTATTCGCGACCCAAGCACTTCGCAGAGGCTTTGGAGTGAGTATGCCAATCGGTGACTTCCTTCCCTATGACCTCATTCTAGACAACAATGGCATCTTGTTCCGCGTACAGGTCAAGAGTACCACCTACAAAGAGTACAACTCCTACCACTTCAAGATTGGCAATGGTCACAGGACGAAGGAACTCTACTCGCCCGATGACTTGGATGTCTTTGCTCTGAATGTATTTGGATCGCGTGACTTCTTTATCATCCCTCACCAACACATCGGAGCGCAGAAGACCGTGCGCTGTAACCCGAACGGCACCCATGGAATGTATTACAATAATTGGAATGTCTTTCGATGAACCCACTCAACACAATCAAGGCGTATGCCGAACATCAACGAGCGAAGGGCTATCCTTTGCGCGATGTGGAAGAGGCTATCTTTGACCTTCAAAGCGAACTCCAAGAGCGCGACCACTATCGCGAGCTTCTCTGGAAGACCTTGCTGTTCTTTGCCAAGGCCGACTGCCATCCTTTGTACTACGACCTCATCCGCAAGGAGAGCGTGAAGTACATCGAAGAGCATGAGTTCTTTGGCGAAGACCTCGAAGAGTTCCGCAAGCGTTTCACCATCTGGTTAAGACCTATACAATGATTCCACCAATCGACAATCTCACCGATCCATGGGAGGTCGGCTCCTACCTTCTGATGCAAATGCAGAACGCCGAGGGCTTTTACACCAATGGTCGTTTCTATATGCGTGACGAGAAAGGTCTGTACCGCGAACTCAAAGCGCGTGAACTGTCTCTCATCATCATGAAGTGTCTGAAGAAGAAGGCAAACCAAAGCGCCATCAACCTCATCACCGAGCGTCTATCCATAGAGCTTGAGCGTGATGTGAACACAGACCAGGCAATCATCGCCTTCACTAATGGAGTTTACGACTTGGATGTCGAGCAGTTCATCGAGGGTCTCGGTGGTCGTGATGTCTATCAGTACATGCCTTTCGAGTTCAACGACTCGATGCCTCCTGTGCGGTGGCTCAACTTCTTGGATGATGTCTTTGACGGTGATGAGGATGCTGAGCAGAAGAAACTATGCCTACAGGAGTTCTTCGGCTATTGCTTCCTTCGCAATGTCAACTACCACAAGGCGCTGGTACTCTATGGCGATGGAGCCAACGGCAAGAGCGTGGTCTTGGACATCTTGGCGGACATGATGCCTGTGGTATCACGCCTGGAGTGGAGCGAACTATCTGACCAAAGGAACCTCGGCAAGCTCTCGGACTCTTGGTTGAATGTCTGTACTGAGATAACCTACCGCGACACCAACAGCACGACAGGCTTCAAGAAGGCTGTGGCAGGTGAGATGATGACCGCCAACGAGAAGTACCAGAAGCCCTATGACTTCCGATGCTTTGCAAAGTTCGTCTTCGCCACCAATGGTCTACCCATGACGGATGATGTGAGCAATGGAGTCTTCCGCCGTCTCATCATCATCAACATGAACAACTCATTCGTGGGGCGTGAGGATTGGACGCTGACTGAGAAACTGCGCAAGGAGATTCCCTACATCTTCTCTTGGGCCATGCAAGGAGCCAAGCGTCTCTTGGATCAACGCAACTTCACCCATGTGCCGAGTAATGCGAGCGAACTGATGGAATACCGCAGAGCCATCAACTCACTCCAATCATTCTATGACGAGGAGCTGTGCATGCGTCAAGGCGAGGAGTTGCCCTTCAATGACTTCTATTCCAAGTACCAAGAGTTCTGCGGTCAGACAGGCAACCGACCCTTTGCCCGCAACAAGATTCGGGCGCTGATTCGGCAGCTCGGATTGCGTTTAGATATGTATGTAGCCCAAGGGAATATCCGAATGGTGAGAGCGATTGAGGGTATCAATGATTTAAACAAGACTAACAATGATTTGCCTTTTTAGTATCATTTGGAACATAGATACCCCTATTCAGTTAACCACAGTTAACTACTTGGTGTTAAAGTATCACTTCATGGCCACTAACCTAACTGCTTGATAATCAATGAACCCTACCCCTTTAGTTAACCACATTAACCACTTATATAACAATAAGTATAGAGATATATATAGAGAGAATTCCACACTATTTTACAGAAAGTGGTTAACTATGTTCAAGTGGTTAACAACTACCACACTATCAAGCACTTACATCAATTTCAGTAGTTAACCATGACAAGCAGAGAGAAAGGAGACATTTCAGAGGCACGGTTCAAGAGTATGTGCCAACTCAAAGGGTGGCAGGTCTACAAGTCCACACCAGAGGAGGATATGTTCAAGCACATCGACTTCTATGTTCTCGCTGATGAAGGAGAGTGGAGTGTGGATGTCAAGCACACAAGTGATGTCGAGTGCATCTGGGTCGAACTCAAGAATGTGCGAGGCAACGAAGGATGGCTCTATGGCGAGGCCACACACATCTGCTTTGACACGCCACTCATCAACAAACTCTGCATTGTAGAGCGCATTGATCTCATGGAGTACATCCACGAGAACTGCGAGAAGACATTCGTGAAGAAAGAAGAAGCGTACCTCAAGCTCTACCAGCGACAAGGAAGGCGCGACATCATCACAAGCATCACCATCATCGACCTATTCTACCTCAAATCATTCAAACTATATCGCCATGAATCTATCTAAACACCTCACGCTCGGTGAGGTCATTCGCTCCGAGACTGCCAAGCGGCTCGGCATTGACAACTCACCCACAGAAGAACACCTTGAGAATCTCCAAGCCATCGCGGAGGCCATCTTTGAACCATGCCGCACCTTTGTCGGCAGACCTCTTGCCGTGACATCGGGCTACCGAAGCCAGGCACTCAACAAAGCCATCAAGGGTTCAAGCCCCACCTCTGACCATTGCCGTGGTGCAGCACTCGACATCGACTGCGATGTTCATGGTGGAAGCAACCGCGACCTGTTCTTCTTTATCCTCGACAACCTTGAATTCGGTCAACTTATATGGGAGTTCGGTCAAGAACCAGATAAGAGTGCTGAAGCCAAACCAGATTGGATACATTGCTCCTACTATTTGGATCGCCCAAACAAGAAACAAGTCCTTCAAGCTTACAGAGTGAATGGACGAACAAAGTACAAGACATGGATAGACCCAAGAGGTTAATCGTACAGGACATCTTGCAAGCGTGGCTCTGCATGGATGTCAACACAAGCGCCCCCATTCGTAAGGTGGAGCTGCTTGAACTACTACACGAGGCAAACCGTCACCCGATGTGCGGCAAGGCTATGCGAATCGATGAGACAACAATGAGACTCTATAAAACAGATTTGCTATGGATAGAAAAGCAAACAGGGCTGATTGTATAGATGACCGCGAGCAGTTTATGCGTATAGCAAACGCACGACTTCGCAGCATCTACCGCTTCATGCCCCAGAGAATCGCCGTGGCTGCGAGAATGTATCGCGACCACATTGAACGACAGCGCGATGGATTGGCTTAATGCGCCGAGCATCCGCTTCACCATCCACGAAGATTGGGCGGTGATACAAGACGGCACAGAGTTGTTTTGCAGCAACTCTTACGATGAATGCAATGAATGGAGAAACAAAAACAAAGACCGATGGAAATAGAAACATTGAAGCTCGTGGGCAGCATTCACCTGCTCCCATTTGTGAGCGTGTGCTTTGACTCTCGCATTTGCGAGCATGCCGTGACAATCGGCTGGCTGTATTGGGCGGTGGCTATCGTCAAGAAAAACGAGATGCACCTGTGATACAAATCAATCAACTAGACCTATTCTCTGGGATAGGAGGCTTCCACCTCGGCTTTGAGCGTGCTGGCTATAAAGTGAAGAGTTTCTTCTCTGAGGTAGACAAGCACGCCATCGCCGTCTATCAACATCAATTTAAAGACGCGAAGTATGTCGGATCAGTTACAGATGTTCGAGGAGAAGACCTCCCAAGCATCGACCTCATCACTTTTGGAAGTCCTTGCCAAGATTTCTCATTGGCAGGAAAAAGAGCTGGGATGGAAGGACAAAGGAGTTCTCTTATCCTCGAAGCAATTAGGCTCATTCACGAGTGCAGACCTCGTGTATTTGTCTGGGAAAATGTCAAAGGAACATTCTCCTCAAACAATGGCGCAGACTTTTGGGCAATTATCCAAGCCTTTGCCAACATTGGGGGCTATCGACTTGAATGGCAACTGCTTAATACAAGTTGGGTACTACCCCAAAATCGCGAGCGGATTTACCTTGTTGGATATTCTACAGCCCCCGAACGAGATTGGCGAGGAGTATTTCCTGTCGGAGAAGACCGTGGAGCGACTGATGAGTTACCGAGACACAACCCAAGAGCCAATACAATCACCACACGATACACAGGAAACGCCAACGGCTCGTTCATTGGTGAACATCAACAGCCTGCACAAGAAGTGAAGCAAATCGGAACCAAACTCGATTCAAATGGTGGAACACAACCATATCAACAAGACCGAGTCTACGATGCTGATGGTATCGTTCCTGCATTGAACCAAGGGAAGAGTGACCTAATCATCAAAGCGGGAACATGGAGGACTCACAAAGATGGTCAAGGCTTTAGAGAGGTACAAGATGGTAATGCTCCAACAATACCAGCGAGAGCGAGAGAAGATGGAAGTGGTCAACCTGTCATCAAGATAAAGACCGCCAATCAAAAGGGCTACCAGGAGGCCGAGGCTGGTGATGCTGTTCGGCTCTATCAACCCGATAGCAACACGCAACGCGGAAGAGTTGGCAAAGGGATTGCTCACACTTTGGAGACAACAGGACAGCAAGGAGTTGTTCAACCCAATTATAAGTACGAAGCGGCGAACGAATTAGTCAGAAGAAACACTCTAAACGAAGGAGAGGTCAAAGGTCTTGACTTTTACAACCAATCAGTTCGTGATGTGATTCCAACTCTGACCGATCCAAAGCACAACTCTCAGGGATTGTTCGATGGCTACCGAATCCGCAGACTCACGCCTATCGAGTGCGAACGCTTACAGGGATTCCCAGATGACCACACAGCCTTTGGCAACTACGATGGAGAAGTCAAGCCCATGAGCAACACACAACGCTATAAGCAATGCGGCAATGCCGTGACCGTGGACATAGTGTCCTTGGTCGCTGAACAATTAAAGCCCATATTTGATGCCTAACTTACCAAGAGGCAAGCGCAAGCCGTGGATTGCCAAGCGCAAGCCAACCTTCAAAGGAAACGACGGCCCAGACGCGGACTTCTACAACTCCAGACCTTGGAGAACCCTGCGGAAATTTGTACTACAAGGCGAGCCACTCTGCAGAGAATGTGGAGTGCCTGCCTCTGTAGTGGATCACATCCGACCAATCTCAGAAGGCGGCCCTCGTTTAGATATTGAGAACCTCCAACCTATGTGCGCACGCTGTCACAACAAGAAGAGCTCACGCGAGGGAAAAGAAAAGAAAAAAAACCAAGCCAACGACTGACTCGCATGGGTAGGGGGGGTTCAAATCTCACAGGGGATTGCTGTACATCGACGCAACAGAGGCGCACTCTCACATTGTCAAGTTGGGAGGGGTATTTGTTTAAACATCTAAAATTCTAAGAATATGCCAGGGCCACCAAAGAAACCGCAAGCCATCAAACGAGCAGCGGGAACATATCGAAACGACCGCGACGGCCATGGGCTTGACTTGCCCGCGCAGAAGCCGAAGACTCCAGATCATCTGGATGCCATCAGCCGCGAGACCTTTGACCGTCTTGCTCGAAGGCTCGAGCAGCTTGGGGTCATCAGCGACCTCGATGAAATCAGCCTCGAGATGTTGGCAGAGGCGTGGGAAGACTACAAGGCCGCGCGCTCCATCATCAAGAAGCTCGGGCCGACTTACGAAAGCGAGACTGCCACAGGCACCATTCGCCGACCCAACCCAGAGGTCGCCATTATGCAGGAGGCGTGGAATCGCGTCTTCAAACTCATCCAACATTTTGGACTCACACCAAGCAGCCGAGCGCGAGTTGGTAAGAGCGAAGAGGTGGAGGACATTGATGACTTATTGAAATGAGCAGCGAACGGGTGACCAAATTCATCGAGACCTTCTGCACCCATGTCAAGGGTGAGCTTGCTCGCAAGCCATTCATTTTGGATGAGTGGCAGAAGACCGACATCATCAATCCGCTCTACGGAACATTCGACGAGAATGGGCTGCGCCAATATCGGACAGCCTACATTCAAATACCTCGGAAGAACGGCAAGAGCAACCTCATTGCGGCGCTGGGTCTTTACCATCTCTTTGCAGACAATGAGCCAGGAACGGAGGTAATCGTTGCGGCGGCAGACCGAGCGCAGGCGGGAATCATTCACGAGATACAGAAGCAGATGGTTCTGAACTCGCCATTCCTATCTAAGAAGTGCAAGGTCTACCGCAACAGCATCGTGCTGAATAACGACTCGTCCTTCATTCAAGCCATCAGCGCAGATGCGAATACCAAACACGGATTCAATGCCGCGGCGATCCTATTCGACGAAGTCCACAGCCAACCAAGCCGAGAGCTTTGGGATGTTCTAACCACGGCAACAGGCGCACGCCGCCAACCAATCACTCTGGCCATCACGACGGCAGGACACGACAAGCAGAGCATATGCTACGAGCTCTATGACTATGCGCGAAAGGTCAGAGAGGGAAGCATCGAGGACAGCACCTTCCTGCCTGTACTTTATGAGATTGATGAAGAGGACGACATCCATTTACCAAGCACATGGGCAAAGGTGAACCCTGGAATCGGCTCAAGCATCAAACTCGAGTACCTCCAACAACAGAGTGACAAAGCCAAGCAGCTCGTTACTTATGAGAACACCTTCCGACGCTTGCACCTCAATCAATGGACAAGCTCCGAAGAGAAATGGGTAAGCGACGAGGACTTCATGAGTGGCTGCACCGCCTTCGATCCAGAGGACTACTATGGCCTGCCCGCTTGGGGAGGTCTTGACCTTGCCGCCACGGAAGACATCACAGCCTTCTGTTTAATCATTCCAGATGGCGACGAATTCAAGGTGCTGCTCAAGGCGTGGGTCACTTCGGCAGCCGTAGAGCGCCGACGCGGACGCACAGGGGCCGATTACGATGCTTTCGTGAAGAAGGGCCTGCTGACGGTGACAGACGGAAACTCTACAGACTACCGAATACTCCGCAGGGACATCCTTGAGATGTGCGAGAACTACGATGTCAAGGGCATAGCGTTTGACCGCTGGAACTCGAGCACATTGATTCCAGACCTTGTGGACGACGGCCTTGAGTGCTTTGCATTCGGTCAAGGCTTCGCATCCATGAGCGCACCTGTGAAGAATCTCGAGATATTGATTCGTGGCGCTCGCCTGGATCACGGCTACAATGAACTGCTTCGATGGATGTGCAGCAACATCCAAATAAAAAGAGACCCCGCCGAGAACTTGAAGTTCGACAAGAGCAAGAGCTCCGACAAGATTGACGGCATGGTGGCTCTGGCTATGGCCATGGGTCAGTACATGATTGACCTCGCAGAAGACGACGACGAAGATACCATCTACGGCGAGCGTGATATTTTAATACTCTAAGCAATGAACTACTTCCAAACATCCACCAGCCCCATCGGGCGCAACTCAGAGACCAACGAACTTCTTGAGAACGAACTGCAAAGGCTGCGCGACCTGTTCATCGAGAAGAACGACCAATACAATGATTCACTTCAGCACCCCATCAGCACCTTTCACAAGGGCGATGTGGTCAGCGGCATCTGCGCTCGCTTAGACGATAAGTTGGGGCGCATACGCCAATCGGGAATCACAGAGGACACCATTGACACGATTGACGACCTCGTGGGCTATCTCGTACACCTGCGCATCGCATTGCGAAAGAAAGGTCTTAAATGAAAAAACCCCGCCGAAGCGGGGTCTTGTTTATTGATTTATTAAATTGATGCGGTGATGGTTCTTTCGATATTTGTTGCCGTTCTGTTGTAGCCCCTTTTTGATGTTCCGTTACGCATTGAAAAACGCTCAACGAAGAATACATCGCCATCCATTAACTCAAGGAACCAATACCAGACATAGTTGTTTTTCCATTCGATGCCGATATACTTTTCGCCGTCTTCACCAGCATTTACTTGGATATTCATTCCTTTAGTGGTGGCGTAGGTGATGATGTCATTTGCTTTCATGGTCGTGTTGTTTTTTGTTTTTTGATATATCAAATATAGAAACTTTTTGACAATGAGCAAAAAATGTGTAAATCTATTTTAGTCAAATCATCCCGCTTTTTGGTATTTTTGCTAAGGACTAAATTATTAGCATGGAGCAACGGCCAACCCTCCTGCAGCGAA
>Ga0222714_10004984_pt1 | contig 12796 bp, 6 predicted proteins | sample C33_3DmetaG_FD_165048 | JGI IMG/M metagenome (GOLD analysis project Ga0222714, IMG submission 165048) | Estuarine water microbial communities from San Francisco Bay, California, United States - C33_3D | ecosystem: Environmental > Aquatic > Marine > Unclassified | place: USA: California... | reverse complement strand
TGGGTGCTGGTGAGTTAGCTTATTCAGCATTAGCAAACAATGGCTCAAATGGTGGTGACCGACTTTATATTGGTACAGGCACTGAAAGTGGTGGAAATGCTGTAAATCACGTTGTAATCGGCGGTAAATACTTTACTGATACAATTGATGCAGCTACTGCCGTAAAAGTTAATAACACACTAGTAAAACGTAACAATGCAGGCGCAGCTTACTTAGATATTGTTGGTAACGTACTAGGTAATGTAACTGGTGATGTTAGTGGTAATTTTACTGGCCCTGTAACGGGCAATGTAACAGGCAATGTAACAGGCAATTTAACAGGCAATGTAACAGGCAATGTAACAGGCAATGTAACAGGCGAGTTAACTGGTACTGTAACAAATACTTCTGGTACAAGCACATTTAATAATATTACTGCAACAGGTGTAATTACCGGTGCACAAGTAGGTAATGTAATTCCGTTCTATTATAATACTATAAATGATTTTCCGAGTGCTAGTACATATCATGGTGCTATTGCTCATGCTCACGATACTGGCAAAATGTATTTTGCCCATGACAGTAACTGGAACGCGTTAGCCAATGTCAGTGATGCTACAACTACAAACACGGGGAATAGAACTGTTAGTCGTGATGCAAGCGGTAACTTTGCTGCGGGGGTAATTACAGCTTCATTAACCGGCAATGTAACTGGCAATGTAACTGGTAATGCTGATACTTCTACCCGCTTGATAAATGCTCGTAATTTAAGTTTAACAGGTGATGCTACTGCTACATTAACAAGTTTTGATGGTTCGGCTAATGTTAGTGCGGCAATTACCTTAGCCAATGTTAATAGTAATGTTGGAAGTTTTGGTTCTGCAACAGCAATTCCCGTTATCTCAGTTAATGCCAAAGGTTTAGTAACTGGTGTTACAACTGCTAACATTGCAACTACACTGGGTATTGCAGGTGACACTGGCACAGATCAAGTTAACCTGTTAACAGATACACTAACATTCGAAGGCGGTAACGGATTAGTAGCCACAGTTACTAATAATAAAGTTACAGTTGGTTTAACAGGTTCTATTAACATATCTGCACTAACAACTGCTTCGGTTAATGCAGGAGCGCTAACAGTTACAGGTACAATTACTGCAGGCGATACAAGCACAGCAAACATCAGCGTTAACGGCAATGCAGTTATTACTGGTGACTTAACAGTTCAAGGTACAACAACCACTGTAAGTTCTACAACAGTTACAATTGCAGACCGAAATTTAAATTTAGCACCTAGTGCTAACACAGCTATTTTAAGTGATGGTGGTGGTTTAACAATTGGTACTACACTAGATGGATTTACTGCTGCAACACTAACATATTCTGCACTTGATAATCGTTGGAATTTAAACAAAGACTTAAATGTTGCTAATGTTTATGCTGAGTTAGTTGGTAATGCTGCAACCGCTACAAAATGGGCAACTGCTCGTAACTTGAATTTAACTGGTGATGCATCTGCAACACTTTCTAGTGTTGATGGTAGCGCAAACGTTAGCGGTGCACTTACTTTAGCAACAGTTAATACTAATGTAGGTAGTTTTGGTGATAGTGTAACAGTTCCTAACTTTACAGTTAATGCCAAAGGTTTGGTTACTGCAGCAGGATCTACAGCAATTCCTTATGCTAGTACGGCAACCAAAGGTTTAGCAAGTTTCGACTCTACACAGTTTTCAATTACGTCAGGTGCAGTAACTATTGTACAAGTTGACGGCGGAGCGTATTAATAAAAGGGAAACTTCTATAAGTTTCCCTATTCCTTTTTAGGGCTAACTATGGCAACAAATAAGATTATTCTTAAGAAATCATCGGTAGTAGGTAAAGTTCCTGTTACAGGTGATCTCGAGTATGGCGAGTTAGCCATTAATTATGCTGATGGCAGAATTTATTTTAAAGCATCTGATAATTCAGTAAAGTTTTTTAAAGATTTAGCTAGTACTAGCTTAGATAATTTATCAGACGTAACAGTCGCAAGCCCTGTCAACGGACAGGCACTAATATACAATGGCAGTAACTGGGTTAATAGCAACCCAGGCGGTACTGCTTTTAATGCCAATACCAGATACTATACTGGTAATGGAAATACGACTACATTTATAGTCACACCAGGAATAACTGCTGAAAGTTTCCTGGTATTTGTTGGCGGCATTGCACAAAACGCTAGCTACGACTTTCAAATAGATCAAGGATACATTTGGTTTAATATAGCGCCTCCTGCTGGTCTACAAATCGTTATCAAAGAACTAACAGGCCATTTAGTTGGCACAGGCTTACAAGGTCCCAAAGGTGATCCAGGCGATCCTGGTATTAATATTGCAGCTATAACTGGTAGCTTAATTCCTGCAACAGATCAGGTATATGATCTTGGCTCATCAACAAAACGTTGGAGAACTGGATACTTCGCTGCTAATACAATTGACCTTGGCGGCGTTCCACTCTCAACTGCAGACGGTTTCTTAGTTGTTGACGGCAACAGCATTGGCTACGGAGCAACTGGACCAACAGGTCCAACAGGCCCAGCAGGTGTTTCAGGTATTCAAGGTGAAGCATCAACTGTACCAGGTCCGCAGGGTGTAGAAGGCCCAACAGGTCCAGCAGGCCTAGACGGCCCACAAGGACCACAAGGTGTTCAAGGTGAGGTCGGTCCCACAGGACCACAAGGTATCCAAGGCGATATAGGTCCAACAGGTCCACAAGGTATTCAGGGTATTCAGGGCGTTGATGGTATTCAAGGCGTTCAAGGCCCAACAGGCGCTCAAGGTATCCAAGGTGAAGTAGGTCCCACAGGTCCAACAGGTGCTCAAGGCATCCAAGGTATTCAAGGTGAAGTAGGTCCTACAGGTGCACAAGGAATTCAAGGTGAAGTAGGACCAACAGGTTCTCAAGGCGTTCAAGGCGTACAAGGTATACAAGGTGAAGTAGGTCCTACAGGTATTCAGGGCATACAAGGTATCCAAGGCGTTACCGGTCCCACAGGTGCTCAAGGCGTACAAGGTATACAAGGTGAAGTAGGTCCTACAGGTGCTCAAGGTATCCAAGGTATTCAGGGCGTTACCGGCCCCACAGGTGCTCAGGGCATACAAGGCGTCGCAGGTCCTACAGGTGCTCAAGGCATACAAGGTGAAGTAGGCCCAACAGGACCACAAGGTATTCAAGGTACGCAAGGTGATACAGGCCCTACAGGTGCACAAGGTATTCAAGGCGTTACAGGTCCAACAGGTGCTCAAGGTATCCAAGGCATCCAAGGCGAAGTAGGTCCTACAGGTGCACAAGGTATACAAGGTATTCAAGGTATTCAGGGCGTTACAGGTCCCACAGGTGCTCAAGGTATTCAAGGTATTGTAGGTCCAACAGGTGCTCAAGGCATCCAAGGTATCCAAGGCGAAGTAGGCCCTACAGGTGCTCAAGGCATCCAAGGTATTCAAGGTGTAACAGGCCCTACAGGTGCACAAGGCATCCAAGGTATTCAAGGTATACAAGGAGTAACAGGCCCTACAGGTGCTACAGGTCTTGGATTTGCAATTGCTAAAACTTACGCAAGCGTAGCTGCACTAACAGCCGACACAGCTCCAACAGGAATTGTTGCAGGTCAGTTTGCTGTAATTAATACAGGCAACGTAGAAAATCCAGAAGATTCTAGACTGTATTTATGGAACGGCACAAGCTATACATATACAATTGATCTTAGCGGAGCAAGCGGTTTACAAGGACCACAAGGTACTCAGGGTATTCAAGGTATCCAAGGTGTTACAGGCCCTACAGGTGCTGTAGGGCCTACAGGTGCTCAGGGTATCAACGGTGTTATAGGCGTTGATGGTGCTACAGGACCCACAGGTGCACAAGGCGTACAAGGTATACAAGGTATTCAAGGTATACAAGGTGTCGCAGGTCCCACAGGTGCTCAAGGTGCAGACGGTGTTATCGGTGTCGATGGCGCTACAGGTCCTACAGGTGCTCAAGGTATTCAAGGTATACAAGGTCCTACTGGTGCTCAGGGTCCAACAGGTGCACAAGGAGCCGACGGTGTTATAGGCGTTGACGGTGCCACAGGTCCTACAGGCCCACAAGGTATTCAAGGTATACAAGGTATACAGGGCGTTCAAGGCGTTGCAGGTCCAACAGGCGCACAAGGTGCTGATGGAGTTATAGGTGTTGACGGTGCCACAGGTCCAACAGGTGCTACAGGTCCTACAGGTCCTACAGGTGCACAAGGTGCACAAGGTATCCAAGGCGTCGCAGGCCCTACAGGTGCTCAAGGTGCTGATGGTGTTATAGGGGTTGACGGTGCTACAGGTCCTACAGGTGCACAAGGTATCCAAGGTGTTGCGGGACCCACAGGCTCACAGGGTACGCAAGGTATACAAGGCGTACAGGGTATACAAGGACCTACAGGTGCTCAAGGCGTTCAAGGTCCCACAGGTGCTCAAGGTGCAGATTCTACTGTAGCAGGTCCAACAGGTGCTCAAGGTGTTACTGGTCCCACAGGTGCTCAAGGTATTCAAGGTGAAGTAGGTCCTACAGGCCCACAAGGTATTCAGGGTATTCAGGGCGTACAAGGCGTTGCAGGTGCAGATTCTACAGTACCAGGACCCACAGGTTCATTAGGGCCTACAGGAGCTACAGGTGCTACAGGTCCACAAGGTCCTGCAGGTACTGGTAGTCCTTTTGTTATTACCACAGAAACTTTTACTGGCAACGGCACTACTACAGCATACACAATCAATGCTGGATATGCATCGGATAACATCTTAGTAGTCCTAAACGGTACATTATTAAACCCAGCTACTGACTACTCAGTAAGCGGAACTACACTAACATTTACACTAGCACCAGGTGCTGGCGAAGAAATTGTACTTCGTGAAATGATTGGTGACGGCCCTACAGGTCCACAAGGCTTAATAGGTCCTACAGGTGTTCAAGGCGTTGCAGGACCTACAGGTGCTCAAGGCGTTGCAGGTCCCACAGGTGCTCAAGGCGTACAAGGTATCCAAGGTACACAAGGTACACAAGGTATTCAAGGCCCCACAGGTGCTCAAGGCGATACTGGAACAACAGGTGCTCAAGGTATTCAAGGACCAACAGGTGCTCAAGGTATTCAGGGCGATACAGGACCAACAGGTGCTCAAGGTGTTCAAGGAACACAAGGTGTTGCAGGACCTACTGGTTCTACGGGACCTACAGGCTCTGTAGGTCTACAAGGCCCAACAGGTGCTGGTGGTATTGGATTACCATTTACTGTTGTAACAGAAACATTTACTGCTGATGGTACAACCACTGCTTACACTATTAATAGTGGTTATACAACAGATAGTTTATTAGTAGTTGTTAATGGTATCTTACTAAAACCAAATACAGACTATACACTAAGTGGCACAACACTAACACTTACAGTTGCACCAGAAAACGGCAGCGAGATAGTAGTTCGTGAAATGCTTGGTGACGGTGCTACAGGGCCTACTGGTTCCGCAGGTAGCATAGGGCCAACAGGTGCTCAAGGTAATCAAGGCCCTACAGGTGCTCCAGGTACTTCAGTTAATATCAAAGGCGAAGTTGCTACTGTAGCTGCACTACCTACTAACCCAACTCCTAGTACTGGAGATGCTTATATTGTTACTGCAGATGGTAACTTATATACTTGGACAGGCAGTAGCTATTTAGATGTTGGCCAAATAGTTGGTCCAGCAGGTGCACAAGGTATACAAGGTATTCAAGGTATTCAAGGCGTTGCAGGTCCTACAGGTATTCAAGGTCCCACAGGTCCACAAGGTACTAATGGTACAATAGGTGTTGACGGTGCTACAGGTCCTACAGGTGCTCAAGGTATACAAGGTGCTCAAGGTGCTACAGGCCCTACTGGTGCTCAAGGTATTCAAGGTCCAACAGGTGCACAAGGTACTAATGGTACAATAGGTGTTGACGGTGCTACAGGTCCTACAGGTGCTCAAGGTATACAAGGTATTCAAGGTGCTACAGGCCCAACAGGTGCTCAAGGTATTCAAGGTCCAACAGGTGCACAAGGTACTAATGGTACAATAGGTGTTGACGGTGCTACAGGCCCTACTGGTGCTCAAGGTCCTCAAGGCATACAAGGTGTTGCGGGACCCACAGGTAGTCAAGGCGTACAAGGCATACAAGGTATCCAAGGCGTTACAGGTCCTACAGGTGCTCAAGGCAACACTGGTGCAAGAAATTATACTGTAACTAATAGCGGAGCAAGTGGCTACACTATAGATGGGTCAAATAATCCAACTATTAACTTGTTGCGCGGATTTACTTATACGTTTAGCGTTAACGCAGCAGGTCATCCATTCTGGATTCAAACTGTTACTGCTCCTTACAGCTCAGCAAATATTTACAATACAGGAATAACTAATGGCGGAGCAGAATCTGGAACAGTGACATTTGCTGTTCCGTATAATGCTCCTAGTACATTATATTATGTGTGCCAATACCATTCTTCAATGTCTGGTACAATTAATATAAGTGATGTAGGTCCCACAGGCCCACAAGGTACTAACGGAACTATAGGCGTTGACGGAGCTACAGGTCCAACAGGCCCAACAGGTGCTGCATCAACTGTGGCAGGACCCACAGGTCCACAAGGTTTAGTTGGTCCAACAGGTCCAGCAGGCTCAGGTGGTAGTGGAACTGGTGAACCATTCTCAATGGTTACCAAAAATTTCACCGGCAACGGTAGCACAGTAAACTTTACTATTGACAGTGGCTATACATTAGCTAGCCTGTTAGTAGCAGTCAGTGGTGTTTTGCTAGAACCAACCAGCGATTATACGCTGAGTGGAACTACACTAACATTTACAAGTGCTCCTGGTAACGGTGAGTCAATTGCAGTTCGACAGATGCGTGGGCAAGGTGCTAATGGTGCTGTAGGTCCAACAGGTCCGGTTGGTAGTACTCCAATGAGTACGGCCACAGAAACTTTTACTGGTGATAACACAACAACCAATTTTACTATTGCCAGCGGACATAGTATAAACACTATATTCGTAATAGTAAACGGTATTGTATTAAAACCAACAAGCGACTATACAGTAACTGGAACTACACTAACATTTGCTGTTGCTCCAAAAACTGGGCATGAGATTGTTGTCAGAGAATTATTGGGTGAAATCGGTATTGGTCCAACAGGTACGCCTGGTCCTACAGGTCCAGCAGGAACCGCAGGCACAGCATATATAGGAATTACTGCACCAGTCAGTCCTAGTGCAGGCCAGTTTTGGATGGATTCTGATACAGGCGAATTTTTTATATATAGTGGTAGCGAATGGGTAATTGCTGTTGGAGCAACAGGATTAACAGGTGCTAGTGGAGCTAGTGGAGCTACAGGTCCAACTGGAGCTACTGGAGCTACAGGACCCGAAGCTTCTGCAGCAAAAACTGTCGGCTATTCGCTGATATTTGGAGGATAACATGGCAGCACCAAATTTAATTGGAGCAACAACAATAATAGGCAAAACAAGTGGCAATAGTTTAACAACAACTAGTGCCACTAGTGTGCTAAGCAATGCAGCTAGTAGCGGTAAGTGTTTAAAAGTAAACACACTAAATGTTAGCAATACCACAGGTACTGCTGCAACCGTTACAGTTTCATACTATAATGCGGCAGCTATTGGTGGTACGGGTTTTGCAATCGTAGGCACTATGTCTGTGGCAGCAAATTCAACAATCAATGTAATTGACAAGTCAAGTCAATATTACCTAGAAGAAAATTCTAGTTTAGGTGTTACTGCTGGAACAGCAAACGCACTTGTAGTAACAGTCAGTTATGAGGATATAAGCTAATGACTAAAAGATACCTTGGCGGAGTCTTAGGTACCAGTACTTTGAGCTCTTTTGCTGCCAATGGTATCTGGAATACTACTAGAGCAGGTATAAAAGCTGTAAAAAAACTATCTGTTTCTGTTACAGTTGCCGCACTACCAGGGCAACAAGTATTTACAACACCAGGCACATATAGCTGGACTGCGCCAGCAGGTGTTACAAAAGTAAGTGTTTTAGCAATTGGTGGCGGTGGTTCTGGCAACCATGGCTGGGGCGGACATAACGGGTATACTGGAGCCGCTGGTGGTGGTGGTGGTGGTTTAGGTTGGAAAAACAATATTACTGTTGTTCCTGGTACTTCTTATACATTGGTAGTCGGTACTGCTGGAATAGATACTATTGGCGGAATAAGTGGAAACGGTACAGCAGGTACAGATAGTTATTTTATCAATACCAGTACAGTAAAAGGCGGTGGCGGTGGAGCAGCTTCTGGTAATACTCCTGGTAGTGGTGGTACATATATTGGTGATGGTGGTGGTAATGGCGGTACTGGTGGACCTCCTGCAGGCACATTTGTTTCAGGTGGCGGAGGCGGTGCTGGAGGTTATTCAGGAGCAGGTGGCACTGGTGGCAGCAGTGGTAACGGTTCAGATGGAGCTGGGGGCGGTGGAGGCGGTGGAGCCGGCGGTAGTCAGTGGGCAGCAGGTGCCGGAGGCGGCACTGGTATTCTGGGACAAGGAGCTAGCGGTGCTGGTGGGGTAGGCGGATACAATTTTGCAGGTGGAGCTTCCGCAGGCTCTGGTGGTACTAATGGTGGTGATCCTTCAGGCACTCAAACTACTTATGGTGGTATTGGTGGCAACTATGGAGGCGGAGGCGGCGGAGCAGTATTAGAATATAGTGCTGCTGTTGGCGGTGCTGGAGGTCCTGGTGCTGTTCGTATTATTTGGGGAACAGGTCGTGCATTCCCAGCAACAAATACATCAGATGTATTATAACAAAGGATAAACATGTCTTTTTCATTCCCACAAAATCCAACCCTAAATCAAACATATACTAGAAATTCTATTACTTGGGCTTATAATGGAAAAGGTTGGACTAAATCAACCGCAGGCGGAGCTTCAGTTACCTCAAGTGCAACAGCACCCGCAAGTCCCACAGATGGCTCTATGTGGTTGGACAGCGAAAGTGGCGACCTTTATGTATACGGTGGCGGAAACTGGATTTTAACAGGCGTTAATCCTGGGCCTAGTTTTAGTGGTAGTTATAATGATCTTACTGATAAACCTACTATAACTAGTGTTTCACCATCCGCTATTAGTGATCAGCCCAATACAAGCACCGGATACTTTGACTTACCCTCAGGAACAACTGCTCAGCGTCCCGTATCTGCCACAACAGGAGCATTAAGATTAAACACAGAAACCAATTACTTGGAGATGTACAACGGAACCGTCTGGGTAAGTTTACAGTATGCAGGCGCAATGATAGCTGCAACGTATACTGGAGCAACCGAAACTACTGTAGGAAACTATAAAGTATTAACATATACTAGCAGTGGTACTTTTAATGTTACAACTGCGCCTATAGGAGCAGCTATTGAAGTATTGATTGTAGGCGGTGGTGGTGGTGGTACAGGCTATGGTGGAGCAGGAGCAGGAGCAGAAGTACTCTCTATTCCAGCATACGCTGTGGCAGCTACAGGATATACTATAACTATTGGGGCAGGCGGATCCGCTAGTGGCGGCGGTGGTACTGGTCTAGGTATTAGCGGATCATCTACTAGTGCATTTGGCGAAATTGCAAAGCCTGGTGGAGGAGGTCGCGGTACCGACTACACTGGTACTGTACCTACAACAGCACAAGTTGCCAATGGTGGCGGAGGTGGTGCACGCTCAGCTCCGTATGCCGGAGCAGTAGGCACCAGTGCAGGCACAGGCGTTATTAGATACGGCGGTTACACTGGTGGTGCTGGTCAAAATTCACAAACAACTAGCGAGACTTATCCTTGTGGTGGAGGTGCAGGGGCAGGCGGCAATGGCGGAACCCCTACTTCAACAGTATCAAATGGGGGTAATGGCGGCATTGGCGTTCAAAACGCTATCAACGGTACAAACTACTATTGGGGCGGTGGTGGTGGGGCCATGCTTTACTACCCTCAAGCTCCTTATCGTGGTGGTAATGGCGGACTAGGCGGTGGCGGAGCAGGCTGGGGAGGTGGAACAGGCGGTTCCCTTAATGGTACACCAGGTTTAGGTTTCAACTCAGGTGGAGCAGTATCCGGGTATAATGCTGGAGCAGGCGGAGCAAACACCGGTGGCGGTGGCGGTTCTGGAGCTGGTGATGGGGCTGGCAACGCTGCTACTGGCGGTAATGGTGGATCTGGAATAGTAATAGTTAAGTATAGGTATCAATAATATGGCAATATCATTCCCTTCAAATCCCACATTAAATGACACGTATACTTATAATTCTATTACCTGGACGTATAATGGCAAAGGTTGGACAAAATCTCCCACGGCAGCCTCAGCGCTGCCAACACAAACAAACAACAGCGGTAAGTTTTTAACTACTGATGGCAATACGGCCAGTTGGGGTACTGTTACAACTACTCCTGCAGACGGATCCATTACAGCGGCTAAACTAACTGCTGGTACTGATTACATGCCTATGGCTGTTGGTACAACTGCTCAAAGGCCCGCATCCCCTATAGCAGGTAGTATGCGTATTAACACTACTAGTAACTATTTAGAAACTTATTTAAATTCTGCTTGGGTACAAATTTCTTCTATTGGACTAGGTAAATCTTCTACTAATCCCGCCACTTCTGTAGCTCAATTAAGAACTAATGGAATTACAACAGATGGAATTTATTGGTTTAGTACTTCCTATCTCCAACACCGTTTCAAGCTTATGTACGGTTTAATTATATAGATGGCGGAGATTGGTATTTATTATTAAAAGTTCATAGCCAGGGAGACATGACTTCTGGTAGTACGTATTGGACTAATACCTCAACGTATAACAGCTCTGATTTTGATTTAGTTTCTGGTACTTGGGCTAAGTATCAAACCTGGAATGCATTCTCATTTAATCGTGTAATGCTAGAAATGAAACAAGGTGGAGTATCAAAAATACCTCCTATTATGATATGGACTAATCCACTAAGTAGTTTTGCGGCAGCAATAACAGCAGCAGGAACTCCAGCTAATACTTCTGGTCTGCGTTGTGACTCAACAGAGCCTCCAATTGCAGCAAATGCAACAGTAGCAAACGTAACAATGAAGTCAGGTACTGCGTTTACGAGTACTCCAGGTACTGAGCCTATTATACAGCACTACGGTATTGGTTGCTGGGCAAATAACTCATCTAACTCAACCACAGCAGAAACTTTTGCAAGTATTGGTAGAGCTGGCGCCTGGATAGGGTGCCCATTAGATGAGCAGGGACATACATTCAATAACTATGCAGCGTCAGGAGCAGATTCTGGTTTTGGTTTTGGATGCGGAGCAGGAAATCCTGCTAAAACTACTAGTGCTGGCTGGGGCGACTGGACCGCCGGAGCATCAGTTAACACACTACCAGGATATGTCTGGATAAGATAAAAGGAAAACTCTATGAGTCATTTTGCAAAAATCGATCAAAACAATCGTGTTACACAAGTTATTGTAGCCGAACAAGATGTAATCAACACAGGATTATTTGGTGATCCTGCTAGTTGGATTCAAACAAGTTATAATACTCATGGTGGAGTGCACCTACAAGGCGGTACTCCACTACGCAAAAACTTTGCAGGTATTGGATACAGCTATGATCGCACAAACGATTGTTTTGTGCCTCCACAACCGTACCCATCCTGGACACTGGATACTAATACTTGCTTATGGCAACCGCCTGTAGCAATGCCCACAGATGGTAAAATGTATCGTTGGAACGAAACCACACAAGCTTGGGAAGATATCGAAGCTAACTTGCCCCAGTAATAGCCACTAAAGGAACACTATGAGCACAGCATCAAAACTAACAAAACTAGCACAAGGCTTAGACTCAAACGGTGTTCTAAGTGCAGAAAAAGGCGGTACTGGAACTACTAGTGGCGGTGGTGCGTCACTACCAGCACAAACAAATAATTCGGGTAAATATTTAACAACTGACGGCACTAGTGCAAGCTGGGGTACTGTGAGTGTAACACCAACAGCGGTTAGTGATCAGCCAAATACAAGTACTGGATACTTTGATCTACCGGCAGGAAATACTTCTCAACGTCCTGTTAGTGCTACAACAGGGGCTATGAGACTAAACACAGAAACTAATTATCTAGAGATTTATAACGGCACTGCTTGGGTTCAGTTACAGTATGCTGGTGCAATGATAACTGCAAATTATACTGGAGCAACAGCTACTACCGATGGCAATTATAGAGTATTAACGTATACTACAAGTGGAACATTTACACCTACCATTGTACCACTAGGCACAACTATTGAATATTTAGTTGTAGCAGGAGGAGGAGCTGGAGGCATAGGAGGAGGAGGTGCTGGCGGATTTAGAACAGCAACAGGCTTTAACGTTACTGCAGGTACTCCTATTGCTGTAACAGTTGGTGCAGGTGGCAGCGCTGCTTTCGATTCTATTGGCAGTTCTGGTTCAAACTCTGTGTTTGGCACTATTACTTCAACAGGTGGTGGTGCTGGCGGATATTATCAAGGCACGGTTAATGGGCTTCCTGGAGGTTCAGGCGGTGGTGGCGGTCACTTATCTGGAGGTACAGGCGGTGCTGCTACACCAGTAACCTCTCCTGTACAAGGCTATCGTGGCGGTAATAGCTCTGCTTATGGTGGAGCTGGTGGAGGCGGAGCCTCTGCACAAGGTGTAGATGCTACTACTAGTAGCGGAACCAATGGCGGCGACGGCGTATATTCTAGCATATCTGGTACTTCTACGGCCTATGCAGGCGGTGGTGGCGGTGGTGGTGCTGCAG
>Ga0222714_10004983_pt1 | contig 12796 bp, 16 predicted proteins | sample C33_3DmetaG_FD_165048 | JGI IMG/M metagenome (GOLD analysis project Ga0222714, IMG submission 165048) | Estuarine water microbial communities from San Francisco Bay, California, United States - C33_3D | ecosystem: Environmental > Aquatic > Marine > Unclassified | place: USA: California... | reverse complement strand
GTTGTACCAGTAGTATTAACCGCTAAAGCATTAGTACCTACAGCAGTATTGTTGTGACCAGTTGTATTCGCATCTAACGCATCCAATCCCACCGCCGTGTTCGTAGACACCGCCCCTGCGCCTTTGCCGACAGTGAGGCCGGAGATGGAAGCGTCAGCGGTCGTTGTGAAAGTCGTACCGTTGTAGGTTACCGCACTCCCACTCGTCGCCTCTTTGCTGCCGTTCAAGTACAACACGCCGTTGGCGGTGCCGCCTGAGAGGGTTACGGTGCTTGAGGCTGAGAGAGTGGTGAACGCGCCAGTGTTGGCCGATGACGCACCAACGGGCGTGCCATCAATTGCGCCACCGTTTACGTCAATGTTTGAGAAGCTGGCAGAGCCAGTAGATGTCAGCGTGCCGCCGACCGTGAGTGTCTTGCCAGAGCCAACCTGTAGCCCTACCGAGGTACCGTTTCCAGCATCCGCAAAGATGCCGTCGATGGTGTCTAGGTTGGTGTTAATCTTGCCGCCCCAAGTGTCAGCGGATGCGCCGACCTCCGGCTTAGTCAATGACAGATTGGTGGTGGTTGTGTCAGCCATGTCGTATCACCTCAAGCGGCTTCTAAGTAAGCCGGAAAAGTTTTTGTCGTCCAAGTCTCTGGCGTGTCGCTCACGGGCGTCCACGCCGTTGCCGTATCATCCTGCGCCGTCCACACCTCTGCGGTGTCTGGGTCTATCTCCCACTTCAAGCGCCCCGCGCAGCTCAACGTAGACGTGGCAAATAAGTGCGCCATGCCAATGTCAATCTGCTGGCCCACCACAAGCGTAGAGCCTTCCGCTAAGAAGAGCGACCCACTCTGGTGGATACGCTCTGCACTCGTCGTCTGTGTCGCCACCGCCGGAAGCAGCGCCGCACCCTGATGGATACGCTCGCTGTCGCAGGCCAGTGCCGCCGCAGCCGATAGCGCCGCAGCGCCTTGGTGTATCCGCTCGGCTACAGTCGTCTGTGTCGCCGCTGCCGCTAACGCTGCCGCACCTTGATGGATACGCTCGGCGTCTGCGGTTAGCGTAGCGGCTGCATTAAGCGTGGCCGCACCCTGCTGGACTAATACCCCCTCGCACGCCAAAGCCGCCGCAGCGGCTAGGGTGGCTTGCCCCTCCTCGGGGTCAATGCCGTAGTTGCCGACCCCGTATAGCCCAGAGCCGTAACCGGCCATGCGTTAGGCCAACGTGATATCTAGGTCGCCAGCCGGCACGCGGAACACGTCGCCAGAGGCTACAGTCTTGGCAGAGGTCAGTGCGCCGTGCGCCAAGAGGTTGCCGCTGGTCAAGGCGTCCAAGATGCCGACATGCGTGATGGTGCCCCACGCACTACCAGCAGTCGGAAACTCCACCGCTGACGTATTCGATGCCGTGTCAGCAGTCACGGTGAAGGCAATGGTCTGTCGGGCATAAGACGTGCCGCTGCACTCGGTGCCTGAGTTGTCATCGCCTGGGTCAGACGTGTACAGCGCTAGGTACAACGTGCCAGGCGCAGAATACGCATTGCCGCCAAACACATGGTCTAAAACCTTATTCTCTAGATAGTCTGAAAATGCACTCACGGTATTACCCTCGTCGGTTTAACGGTCATCGCCACACGGCCTTGGCTCACTGCGGCGCGTGAATCTTGTACCAGCATGTCCTCAATCGCCTGCGCGTACATCTGCCCCCACAGGGCCACCCGCTCATCGTCACGCAGATAGGGGGCGGCCTGCATCAGTGCGCCATACAAATAAACATCAGGATGGCGCGCCAGAATCCAGTTAGAGGTGTTGGCGTCAGAGAGTTTGGCAAGCGTGCCGATATAGGTCAGCTCTGCGGTGTATTCCGTATCAGGCGCAGGCAGCACCTCAAACTGGGTGCCGACCACGGTGAAATAGAGCGGCTTGCCGGTGGTGCGGTAGACGTATTTCTTGGCGTCCAGCTCATCCTCTGAGAGAAACACCAAAGGCTGCACAGGGGCCGTGGAGGTCAACACCAAAGACTTGGCCGACACAAAGTCAGACGGCACGGCCGAGAATGGCGTGTCAATCGTAGCGGTCGCACGCTTGACCATACGCTCAACCGGCAAGCGCCGCTCAAGCTGCGCCTCCGTCAAAGAGATGAAGTCAGGGATAACCGAGGTCAAATCGTCTCGGTTAAGCCAATCGGCAACGCTAGACTTCAACTCGCTGTATGACGTTAGTGCCACCTTCTAGCTGCTCCTTCATGGCCCACGCACCCTCATGTGAGTATTCAAGGGTGCCGATATGTTTGACGTGGTGGCTCAAATCGTGATCCACCAACACCTCAAACCCTGCCTCTCGCGCCTTGGTGCAAAAGAAAACGTCCTCACCTATGTAGTGGTCGCCCTTCGTTGAGTACGGAATGGCGAACCAAGGCTGCTCCATCTTCTCAAACACTTCACGCTTCACCATCATCACGCCCATGCCGACATAATCGACGGGCTGCAAGCCCTCAGAGTCGGGTGCCGTATACACACGGCCAATCTTCCCGTCCTCGTCCATCATGGCGACCGGCTTAACCGGCATGCGACGTGTCGCATAGTTTGCCGCCACAATCGGCTTGTCTCTCGCTATCAGGTGCCCGATGGTTTCTTTGGGAAACCGCATGTCAGAGTCGAGCCATAGAAAATAATCGGCCCCCTCTTTTAATGCTTGACGGGCAAGCTCTGTGCGTTGGGAGGCGATTAGCGTGCCGTGTGAGGTGTATAACATCACACGGTCATCTGTCATCGCGGTATGCGCCGACATGGCCCGCGCCATGTCATACGCAAATGAGGTCATCACAGTGTCCCGCGCTGGCACCAAGATGGCGACAGAGCGGCTCATACACGCCCCGGACGTGTACGAAACAATCTGTTGTCGGGGTCATTTAGCCAGCGCTTCATGGCCGCTGGGTCATCAACAATCCCCTGCTGCTTGAGGCGGTGAAATAGCGCCATCGGGATTGACGCCACCCTACTCCACTCGCCCCACTTTGCGCGTTCATCTGTACTGTTGAACTGCGCCTTGTTCTGCTCAATCAGGTCGCCAATCTGGAACTCGGTCTCAATCGTGGCCTCGTCCTTATCGGCATCGTAGTGCCACCACTTGGTGGTGCCTGTCTCTGGGTCGTAGTCAAATAATCTCTTTGACATGTTGCCTCGCTAGAAGGGCAGCGGCACCATTGCCGCCGCCCTCTAGTTTAGCCGACTTACGAGGTCGTGAGGTCAGCGGCGAGGCCGTGGGCGGCCTCGGTGTTCACCTTCAAGCCCCACTCGACCACGATCATGCGCTTCTCGGCGTCGCCGGTCTTCGCAAGCTCAACGGTCTGGAAGGGACGCAAGAAGGCAACGCTTGCATACTCAGGGTCAAGCACGAAAGCGTCACGCTCACGCTGGAAGCGGTTGGGGACAACCGACACCGCGCCAAAGTCGCTGACGTACACATCGGCCGCGCCGATGATGACCGCAGGGCCACGGCCCGGCACATCCTTACGGATTTGCGCGATGCCTTGGAAGCCAGAGACGCGTTGCTTGTTGACAGGGCCAACCATCAGGATTTTCGGCGTGCCGCCTTCCGTCCACACCTGCTGGATGACATCCTTGAGGATGACTTCCGTGAAGGCGCGCAGGTCGGCATTGGCAGCGTCCGTGCGGGTCGCGTTGGGCGAGGTGGTGTAGGACGGGTCAGCGCCGCCAGAGCCTTTGTTCGTGTTGGTCTTCAAGAAGGCCAAGAGCGAACCCGTCTTGCGCAACGCGGTGGAGACACCCGCCGAACCAGCGGCAGCCGCTTGGTTGGTGAGCATGGTGCTTTCCATGTCGCGCTTCAACTCGGCTGAACGCTTGGCAAGCTGATAGGCCAACTCAGAGCGACGGCCCGCTTTGTCCACCGACTCCAGCGTGCCGGAGAGGATGAGCGTCTTGCGGCTGACCTGCGTGTAGTTGCCAATGCGAGAGGTCGCAGAGGTGCTGTCGTAGGCCGACACGTCGTCGCCTTCGATCTGCGCGTTGGTCGTGGAGGCCGCGGCCAATGAGTCGGTCTGCCACTCAAAGTAAGTGTTCTTGACGTTCTCGCGGCCGATGTTCGACATGAACGGGGTCTCTTCCGGCGAGATGTTATAAATCACGTTAGAGAGAGACTCACGGATACCCTTCGCATTGAAGGTATCAAAAGTGTTACTAGTCTGAGACATTGAAGTTTACCTCAATCAATGAATTGCTCAAAAACGGCGGCGGCATCTTTGGCGCTGCCGGACTTGGCGAGTCTTGAAAGAGCGTCCTTTGACGTGCGTACCTTGGTCGATTGGGGCGAGCCAGCCGTGCCACCCTTCATGGGCTTGGCCTTCTGCTGGATGGTGGGTCGCATCTTGTCACGCTTTGACATCAGCTCATCAAAGAGCCATGCCTTGCGCAATGCGACGACCGCACGAGCGTCGTATATGTCAGAGATTTCCTCGGCGCTGAAGCCTAGTTTCCCTGTGGCATATTCGACAATCTTGGCCTTCTCGGCGCGTGCTTTATCGCTGTCACGCCAATCAGGCAACGCATCCAACAACTTCTCACGCTCTGATTCCAGAGTGCGAGCCTGCTGCTCTTGCTCCTCAACCTGCTGGCGCTGCTGCAAGGCTTGCTGCTGGGACTGTACCCACATCATCTGCTCTTGCCGCGTTCGTGCCAGCTCTCGCTGCCGCACCCACTCGGTGGGATTCTCTTGGTAGAGCCTGTCCCAGTCGATCTCGGGCGGCTGCATCGCCTGCAACTGCTGACTCAGCACTTGCAGCGTGGCCGCATATCTCTCCCGCTCTTCCCGCGCTTGAGTCAGCTCTGCCTCGGTCTCTTTACGAGCCTGGGCGATGGCTTGCGTCTTGCGCGTGTAGTCTGCGGTGCGTGAGTAGCCTTTTAGAAGCTCATCCAGCGGCACCTCGACCTCTTCCCCGTCAACCTTGACGCGGAAAGTCTGGGACTGCTGGGGCGCTTCTTCAGCCGCCTCATCGCTGTCGGTGTCCTCGGTTGTTTCTTGATCCGACTCGCCGTCAAAATCAAGCACAACATCCTCACCCTCTCCCTCTGGGGGGCTTTCTTGCTGCTCGTTTTCGCCGTCTTCGGCGGCGAGCATCTGCTCAAAAGCGTCCACTGGGGATGTATATTCTCCGGGGGGTGTACCCGTGCCGGTTTCACTCATTCTTTTATTTTGAAGGATTCAAGCGGTCAGCGGCGACCCGCGATGCGGTCAATATCGCGCTTGGCGATGACGCCACTCTCAACGACCACCCGCAGGTGGCGCTTGACCTCCTCCAAGACCTTGATGGCGAGCCATACCCGCTCACGCTCCTCAAGGTCAGGTAGCCCGCTGCTGCGCCAGTCGGCAAGGTATGCCGACTCCATCTGCGTAAAGGCTTCCTCCAATAACGGATTCTCTAGCAGCTCCTTGGCCTCATTGGCGCGCTGCGCTATCAGGTACGGGTTGCTTTCGCTCATGCCAAGAGGCCGCGCTTCACGCCGCGCATGGCTTTCTTGAGGCGGCCTGACTTTTTGTCGGCCTTGTTGAACTCTTTAGCCACCTTCATCGGCACGCCCACCCGCTCTGCAAACTCAGGGTCGTGGGCGGCGGCAGCCATGAGGCGGGCTTGTTTTTTGGATTTGCTAGGCATCGTGCTATCCTAATCTGTTATGAAAAAAAATCCATATAACGGGCAATTAGAAATAGAGCCTTTTAAGGCTCCAGTCCCTATTGCGTCAGGCTCAGAGTCTGAAAGATTTGCAAAGCACAGAGCAAGATTCCGCAAAGTTAAGTTTGATTTAGACCAAGAAAACAAAACAGCCGGGCTTTCGGCATTTAAGCTGTGGCATTGCAAACAACAACAGATAAAGCATCATTAAAGCCCGATTTCTCCTCTCTGTTGGTTTTGATATTCGCTATATGCAGCAGCTCCAATTGGCGTAAACAGCATTACCGAAAGCAAAGTCGCATCACCCTTTCTAAGCCTATCCTCCATTTCTTTTACGGTAATCCCTAAAAACTTTGCCTTATCAGAAATTAAATCATCAAATTGATCCGCGTACGACTTAGATTCTCCTCCAATTGCAGAGCCTTTATATTTTTGTCCAAAAAGCTCTGATTTGTTTTTAATTGTTTCTCTAATGCCAGTCCAAACATCCGCACTAAAATCTCTTGGCGAACGCCCGGCTTCTTGCGCTGCTTTTGTTACTGATGATTTTAATATTTGATATGCTTTTCCGGGCTCAATAATTCCTTCTTGCGCGGCAGTGAAAATACCTCTAACCGGGTCTTCCGCAAGTCTTGCCCAGTGTCTATCAAGCACAACAGCGCTCTGGTCGCCCATAAGCGCCATCGCCTCTTCTCTCACTTTGTCTTGAAGCAAATCATTAAGTTGCCCTTTTTCTGATTTTCTTAAATTGGCGGCCCTGCCTGTTTCGTTCCCAATTTGCGTTCCTTCTTTTCTGGTCATTTGACCGGCAGGCACTCTCCAGTCTGGCTGAACAATAGGCTCTTGCTTAATAAATCGCCGCATGTACTCGCTCATTGTCTGCAAATTTTCTCTAGGCTTTGACATGGGCGCAGTAGAGGCTATAAAGCCAGCAAGCTGAGTCAGCGATTGGGGGCCATAAACTCTTTCAAAAGAAGAGCCATGCATATCCCACCATTCTTTGCTGGCATGCTTGTTTAAGTAATCTCTGCCAACTTTTTCCATTTCCCTCATTCTGTCAAAAAATTCTGGGGAATTAACAAAATTTTCCCAATTTCCAACAGGGAATGATTCGCCTTTTCCTACGTTATATCCGGCAAGTTGCCCCGTTCTTTCGCCAAATTTTGTAGCTTGCCTTACTTCTGTTGGGGAGAATCTTCTTGAGACATCCATGTAAGTTTTCCCGGTTTCTGGGTCTCTCCATGTTCCCAAATAATTTTCTTGTCGTTGAAGAGCTGGTAGATTTTTTTGAACAAAGCTCTGTATAACGCTTTCAGAAATCGGTTGGTCTCCCTCTAAAACAACATTTCTTGGGTCAATATTTGAGTATTTCCCCATCATTAAACCTTCAGAGGGCAACGAGCCTGTCGGGAGGTTTACAGAATAACCCCCCCTTTCTGTAGCCTCCATAATTGCTTGAGGCGCTGTAGCCTCTGATGTCCCAAGGAGCTGTTGCGCCTGCTGGGCTTTAGTAGGCCCACGAGCAACTTTAACCGCGGCAGATACTGGCTTAGACAAAAATGGCGCTGCGCCTGCGGCTGCTTGTAAAGTTCCTAAAGAGACATCAAGAAGACCCCTTCCAATATTCCCTTGGGATAATTCTTGCGTGCCTTCTTGAGCGGCCATGCCGCCCTCTTGCACGTCAAAAATACCACCAAATACTTGGGAGGCGCGCTCTGCTGATGCTCTAGCGCTTGATCTGGAGTATCCTGCTTTTTCCAAAAGCGCTGCGGTCTCGTCAATCATGCGCTGACGCAGCGTCGGGTTATACGCCCTCATCTCAGCCATTTTTTCGCTTCCTATATTGCTCTAAGAGCCGCCGCCCCTTGGCGACAGCACTCGCCTTGTCCCCTCGATGCCCCCACGCCTCAAGGCTTAACTTGAGCCGCGTCTTGTCGCCGTCGTCATCGAACAACAGCCCCGGCATCGACCCCATGCGGGTCAAGAATGACCCTTTGCGCCGCATCTGCTCTGGCGTCTTTGGTGCGCCTTTGACGGGTGCTTTTAGCGTGCCGCCCGTCTCAGCCTTGTAGCTGGCACGGCCCTTTTCGTTGAGGCCGCCCGTCTTGGACTGCCCCTCTTTACGCTGCCATGCCGGTGTTTTCATTTTTGCTTCTTGGCGGTCTTTGCAGACGCCTTAAAAGCAGACGCCGTAGGCGCGCCCTTGCTGCCAGGCTTGCGCATCCGCTCACCGCTTCCGGCTGCGATGCGTGCGCGCTTGGCGTGAATGTTTGCGTAGAGTCCTTTGCCTGCCATTAAAAGATACCTCTCATGTAGGTGGGGGCCATCATCATTTGCCGCTGTATCTCCTCCGGCGTCACCTCACGCGCTGGCAACGGCGCGGCCATAAGCTCATCCATCGTCTCAGGCATAGACGTCAGGCCACGCGCTGCCAGTGCGCGCTCTGTCAGCATGCGCTGCATCGGCGTCTCTTGAGCAAAAGACGCGGGCGGCACAATGGACGCAGCCTCAAACGGCGGCGTTGCCGTCAATACAGGAGGCGCTGATTGTGGAGCGGGTGTAGCTTGCGCAGTATCAGCAGGCGTGCGGGCTACAGGCGAAAATTTAGGTTGCTGAGTGAGTCCCTAATCTGTTGGATTTGCTCTTGCGAAAGCTGCGGCGTAGAGGGCTGCGCACTCTGCGCGCTGCTCATGGTGTCAGGGGCCGTCACAGGCTGCGGCCGCATGCGGCCAAAGCCACCACCATAACCGCCGCCAAAGAATCCGCCGCCACCATAACCAAAGCCAGGCGTCTGGTACGGATTAAACGCACCGCCGCCATAGTATTGGTTCATCATGTACTGGCCGAATAAATCATTGACGCTCGGCTGCGGTGGCACTGGGAATTGATAGCCCATTGAGCCGCCACCCATCCCCATACCGCCAAAGCTCGTGGGATAGCCGCCGCCATAGCCGCCAATCCCGCTGCCAAAGCCCGACACAAACGGGTTGTTATAGCCTGACATGCCGCCGTACAGGTCTTGCATGCCGTACATAGAGGACGCGCCGCCATAGCTCGGCATCCCATAGCTTGGCATGCCAAAGCCACCGCCGTAACCGCCATAGCCGCCATAGCCACCCATAAAGGTTCCGCCAGCGCTATACCCAAACGGGTCTACGCTAACCTGAGAATAGGGTGAATACATTGCCTGCCGGCTACCAGAAAATGCGTTTGCCATGTCTTAACCCTCACCCTTACGGGTCAGTCAAATCCCAAAAAGAAAGTGCCCCAATACCATCGCCCGTGCCGGTGACGACACGAGCGGCCAATGTGTAAATATCACTCGTGCCGCCAATCGTGACGCCAAGTTGAGAGTCAAAGTTATACGAGCTGGCCTCATTTAATGCACTAGACGAAAGCACGCCAGATGACGTGAAGTCAGACCGTATAATCGTGCCGCCTGACAATGCCGTGGCGGCAGTATCAAATTCCACATTGCTGGACAAACTTGTGAATGAGGCCGAGGTCAGCGTTGGGTTTTTAATCACTGCCACCTCAAAGTAATCGGATGCCGAGGTAGGCATAAAAGAATACCCGTTTGGAATGACCACCGCTCCAAGGCTGGTTGACTTCAAGCGGATAGAGACAAGCGGGTAAAAAGAGGTGCCGATGCTTGTTGTGGCAGATGTCTCACGCGCCCATGTCAAAGCAGACTTTTGCTCATAGCCGCCCTCACTCATCACCGCGGAGCAGATTTGCTTCATGCTTTTGGTGCCAGAGATAGCGCCCTTGGTCGTTATCTCATAACGCATCGGCAAGATGGCCGTCTGCATATATACCGAGGACAGAGAGTTAGCATTGTGAAACGTGTGCGCCACAATGTACTGCCCATCAATAATAAAGCCACAGCGCACCGAGCCAACACCGAGCCACTCAAAGTCTATAAAGAGTATCTGGGTCTTGGTCTCGTCTAGTGTGATGCCGCTCGCTCCAGAGCCATCCAACTTGTCCCCGTTCCAATTGGCCTGCGTTATCTTGCGCGCATCACTGGCCGAGCCGCCAGTATAGGTACGCACCACAAACGCCAACTCATCATCGTCTTGCTCAAAGAAAACACCATTGTTGGTACTAAAGTACCCCACACGCTGGCGTAAGTCTTCCTCTCCCTCTGCCATCGCAAACGTCGCCAACACGAGCAAAGACTTGCCAGGCTGGTACGGAAACACACGCTTTGTTTGGCGAATTACCTCATCGCCAGAGGCAGATGTCACCTCTAGCTTGACTGAGGATTCGTTCGCTAAGTGCGTGGCCGAGCCTGAGCCGCTTGTTGACTCGTCAAATTGCACGTCCTTGCCGTATCGATTCTGTGAATCAAACAAGGTAAACGGTTCCGACACGCGCAACCGTCCAAAGGCGTCAAAGTTTGTTTTGCTGAGTAGGTTCAAGTTAGTCAGGCTGTTGATGAATTTGACAATCTCAAGCTGGTTCGCACTCAACGTGTTGAGGTACAGCTTGAGCTGGTTGTTAAGCTGGTTGTGATACTGCGGGAAGTATTGCTGCGGGGCCAAATTCGGATTTGGCGGCGCAGGGACAATAAGCTCTCGCATCGCATCACACCACTGGCGGTGGGGTCATGGGCGGCTGCCCTTGCATCAGCGGCGCTACAGGCGGGGCCATCCCCCTGTCAGGCGGCATCCTGCCCATATCAGGCTGCGGCGCTAAAGGCGGCTGCGGCACAAAGGGCGTAATCTCAGGCATGGGAGGATTCTGCACGCTGGGCGATGCCGCACGCGGCGCATCCATCATGGCCTTGATTTCGTTCATGTCGATTTGCGAGCCGTACTTCAACTGAATCTCGTAGGCCTTCAGCATGATGTCGGCCTCTTGCTTGTCGCGGTCGCGGTCATCCTGCAAGAGCGTCTGCTGGCGCTTCAGCTCCAGCTCGGCCTGCTTGTTGGTGATGTCGGCCTGAATCTTCTGCATCTCCACCTGCGCCAACATCGCGGTCGGGTCAGGCGGCGGCTGCGGCGGCGGCATCGGCGGCTGCATGGCAGGATTCAAGAAGAATTCATCTGGATTCTTGAAGCCCGACACCTCAGTGAGCCGCGCCAACGTGTTGCGATACTGCTGCGGGGTCACGATAGGATTCTGCGGCCCCATCATCTGCAAGATGGCCTCTTGTTTCTGGGCGATGCTTGTCAGTGTGGCGACCTTCTGCTCTTCGGTGCCACCGCCCAGCGCCACGTTAATCTCAACGTCCATCTCGCTCTGCCACGAGCGTGGGTCAATCGGCACCCACTGATTGCGTAGGCGCACCACCCGTGGGCGATCCTGATTCTCTACGACCAACTTGAGGATACCCTTGAACAGGGTGCGCATCCCGGTCTCTGCGAATATCCGGGCGATCAGCTCAAGATGTTGCTGCGAGGCGCTGACGGTCGCGGCGACCGCCGCACGGGTGGTGCTCTGTAACGCGCCGGGGTCAAGGCCCATCGATGCCTTGGACATGCCGGTGCGGGTCTCACGCACCTCGTCCAAGTAGGACAACATCGGGAAGGCCGCCTGCCCGACAAACGGAACCGAAAACGGCTGAACCATGCCAGGTGCGCGCTGTCTAATCACGCCCCCGACCTCTGTGTTCAGCACGTCATCCATATTGACCTGCCCCTCGACCACGCCCACTCGGGGATGGATAGCGAGGGACAGAGAGTCCAGCATGTTGCGCATGATGGCCGACTTAATCTTTTGCAGGTCGGCGGTCATGTCAAAGATAGACATACCAATAAAGGCATGCGGCTCTGGGTCTGGGCAGAAGGTGGCAAACGGGCGGTGCGAGCAAGGCTCGTTCATCACCACCTTGTAAGACGGGCCAATCGTGCAGACCTTGCGCAGCTCAGAGATACCGTCACGGTCGTAGTCGATGCGCATGTACGCCTCGACATACAGCACGCGCTTATCGTCCTGAGTCCCGCCTGGGCCGTAGCTCTCGGCGTACGGGTTGCGCGCAATGTATTCATCATTGCTGTCCAACTCATACGCGCCCATCTGCTCCTCAACCTCGTCCTTGTCATAGCCCAAGGCCACGAGGTCAGAGACGCGCATCATGCGGCGGTGTGCGATCAGGGTCGCGTCCTCCACCGAGGTCGCACGACGGTCAATCAAAAACTCTTCGGGCGGCACGGCGCAGACCTTCACGCGGCCGTCGCGGTATTCGCGCTTGAGTTCCACGTTATAGATTTGCGGCACAGGCGGCGGCATGCCCGTCATCGGGTCAAGCATCGGCTGCCCCGTCATTGGGTCAACGGGCGGCTGATAGCTGGGGTCATCCATTGACTCAATGGCACTGCCGACCACGTTAGGCTCATCCAGCAAGACGGTCAGGGCCGACTCGTCCAGCCCCGTGTACATCTCGGTCTTAACCTCGGCCTTCTCCTCCCAATAAAACTTGACGATGCCCAGCGCACCGCGCAGCGCATCCTTGAAGACCGAGTGACAAATCGTGAAGCCGTTGTTGTCCGAGTTAAAAATGTAGTTGACGTAATCGGTCGCCTGCTCGGCTACGGGGATATCCTCCACCGAGCGTGGCACAAACTGCACCACCGAGCGTGAGCCAAAGAAGACCCGCATAAGGGACGGCATGATGCCGTTGATGGTGTCGCGCACGTCGGTGCTGACCACCTGCGAGCGTCCCTCCTCCTCGTTACCAAACGGCTCGCCACGATAGTATTGGATGGCACGCGCTCGAACCGGCGACAACTCGGCGTCAATGAACGAGACGGCATCGGTCAGCTCACCGCCAACCAGTGCCTCTAGCTCCGAGTCGTCCATAGGCTCTAATAGGCCCATCTCTGCCTCGGATTGTTCGATTAATGAGCCTTCGTTGTAAGCCATAAGACCGCCACCCGTGCCGAAAAGGGGGATTCTATTATTCTGCGGCCAATAGGGCGTCAAATTCTTCCCTGACTAGCCTGACCAGCCACGCCTCGCGGTCTTTCACGCCAAACGACAGCACAAAGCCATCGCCGTGCTGGGCGAGTCCCGCGCAAAATTCCACTTGGTTGCCGCGAAAATAAAACTCACGCCCCGCATGGGTGGGGGCTAAGTTATCGTCATAGCGAACCAAGCGGTGGGCGTAATACACGCGG
>Ga0222714_10004981_pt1 | contig 12799 bp, 9 predicted proteins | sample C33_3DmetaG_FD_165048 | JGI IMG/M metagenome (GOLD analysis project Ga0222714, IMG submission 165048) | Estuarine water microbial communities from San Francisco Bay, California, United States - C33_3D | ecosystem: Environmental > Aquatic > Marine > Unclassified | place: USA: California... | reverse complement strand
AGCTTGACGTTGCCAAGTGGAAACGCCCGAGCCCCGAGACGATCCCAACGGCCGCGAAGGCCGCGGGCCTTTACATGATCTGCACCATGTCCAAGCACGCCGCCGAAGAGAAGGGCTGCTCGGATGCGATGTTCTTTGATTATCGCGGCTATGTGGCCGAAGCGACCGGCGCCAACATTTTCTTCGTCAAGGACGGCGAGGTTCATACGCCGCTGCCCGACGCGATCCTCAATGGCCTGACCCGTCAGACCGTGATCGGGATGCTGCGCGACCGACAGATCAAGGTCCACGAGCGGCACATCCTGCCGTCCGAGCTCGACAGCTTCGAACAGTGCTTCCTCACCGGATCGGCCGCCGAGGTTACTCCGGTCGGCCAGATCGGCGATTGGAAGTTCGAGGTCGGCGCCCTGACCCGTGAGACTGCCCAAGCTTACGACATGCTCGTTCGCAACTGATTTCGCCATATTAGAGACTGTTTTGGGGCCGGGCATTGCCCGGCCTTTTCCTATCCCGAGGGCGTCATCGCCTTACGCTGTTTGGCGCGTTCGAGGCCCAGATAGTGTTCGCGCAAGATGATGATGACGCCCGCCGCGATAATGATGCTCGCACCCAGCAACATGACCGAGGTCGGCACCTCGCCGAAGACGAAGAACCCTACGCCGATCGCCAAAATCATCGAGGTGTATTCAAACGGCGCGATCACGCTCGCATCCGCAAGGCGATAGCTCGAGGTGAGCAGGATCTGCCCGACCCCGCCCAGAAGCCCCGCGATGATCAGGAAGATCGCCTCACGCGGCGCAGGCACGACCCAGCCCCAAAAGATCGTCACGGTGGAAAGCGCGGCGGCGGTGACCGAAAACCAGAAGACGATGGTCGCTGTGCTTTCGGTGAGCACCAGCTTGCGCACAAAGACCTGCGCCAGCGAGGCGAAAAACGCCGCGCCAAGAACAACCGCCGCGCCAAGCGCCTCGCGCGCATCCGTGCTAGTCGTTCCAACGGTCATTCGCGGAGACAGGACGATCAGGACACCGGCCATCCCGAGCGCGACGGCCCCCAGCCGGTAGGCGCCCACTTTCTCGTTGAGAAACATCGCCGCAAAAATCACGACAAGGATCGGCGAAGCATAGCCAATGGCCGTGACCTCGGGCAGCGGCAAAAGCCCGAGGCCCGCAAAGCCAAGGCCCATCGATGTGGTTCCGATCAAACCCCGCCAGAAATGCCCGAGCGGATTGCTTGTCTTGACCCCGAGATGCAGCTCGCGCCGCATCGTGAGCCAGACCACGATGACCGGTATCGCGAAGAACGAACGGAAGAAGACCGCCTCGCCCGGCGGCACATGCCCCGCCGTGGCCTTGATAAGGCTGGCCATGGCAACGAAAACGCAAACCGAGGCGATTTTGAGCAGGATTCCGCGAAGGGGATGCATGGGGTCTCCGGTTTTCCCGAAAACCCTAAGCCGATGCTTGGGCAAGAGGAAGTGGGATCAGGCGGTCTGGCCGCGCTCGATCCGCAGATATTCTTTCATCACCTTGCCGGTTCGCGGCGCGTGCGCCCTTTGGAACCAGGGGTTTTCATGTTCTGCCCGTGCCTCGCGGCGGGCGATCACGATAAACTGTTTCAGGCGATCGCCGCTGTCATAATCCTGCGGCTTGTCGATGATGTGATGCTCCATGGCTTTCCTCCATCATTGGATGGCCATTCTAGCACGACAAGCCGGTCCGTCACCGATCAGATCGCCCGCAGGCGGATTGCCGCCCATTCGGCGGCGTCTGCAACAGCCGGATCTGGATCGCCAATCAGCCTAGTTATAGTCTCTAATAAGGCTGAATCGCCGCTGTTTCCTATTGCGTAGAGAACATTCCTGACAAAGCGATTGCGCCCGATCCGCTTGATCGGACTGCCGGAAAACATCGCGCGAAACCCCGCGTCGTCGAGCATGACCAGCGCGGCGAGCCGCGGCGCTTTCAGCGCGTCGCGCGCCGCATAGCGAATCTCGCGGGCCGAAATGGCAAACTTGTTCCACGGACAGGCCGCCAAGCAATCGTCGCAGCCATAGATGCGGTTGCCGAGAAGCGGGCGCAGTTCCGGGTCGACCTGGCCGTCATGTTCGATGGTCAGATAGGAAATGCAGCGCCGCGCGTCGATCTGGTAGGGCGCCGGGAAGGCCGCAGTAGGACAGACATCAAGGCAGGCGGTGCAAGAGCCACAATGGCTCATTTCGGCTTTGTCAGGCTCTAAATCGAGGGTCGTGAAGATCGCGCCGAGAAAGAACCAGCTTCCAAGCTCGCGCCCCAGAAGATTGGTGTGCTTGCCCTGCCAACCAAGGCCGGCGGCCTGCCCCAGCGGCTTTTCCATCACCGGCGCGGTATCGACGAAAACCTTGATCTCGGTTCCCGGCGCTTGCTCGATCAGCCAGCGGCCCACCGCCTTGAGCCGTTTCTTGACGATGTCGTGATAGTCGCGGTTGCGGGCATAGACGGAAATTGCCCCGCGGTCGCGCCTGCCGACAATCTCCATCGGGTCTTCGTCGGGCGTATATGCTTCGGCCAACATGATGACCGACCGCGCATCGGGCCAAAGCGCCGCCGGATCCCCGCGCCAGTTCATCCTCTCGGCCATCCAGCCCATCTGCCCGTGCCGCCCTTCGGCAACAAAACGCGCCAGACGCTCTTTCGCCTCCGGGATCGCATCGGGGCGGCAAACGCCCATCGCGGAAAAACCCGCCTCGAGGGCATAGGTGCGAATTGCCTCTTTCACCTTGCCCGCCCCGGGGCCAGCAGCGGCTTAGAAATCGAGATCGGCATAATGCGCCGGCGGACGAAAGCCGGGAATCTGGTCGGCAAGGATCGAGCGGAAGGCCGGGCGCGACTTGATCTTGGCATACCAGTCCTTGACCGCCTCGGAGCGGTTCCAATCGACGTCCGAGATATAGTCGAGGCAGGACAGATGCGCGGCGGCCGCAAAATCGGCCAGCGTCATCTCGTTGCCGGCAAGCCAGCGCCGCTTGTCAAGAAGCCAGGCCATGTAATCAAGGTGAAACTTGATCGCCTTTGCGCCCGCCTTGACGTTGGCGCTGTCGGGATAGCCATTGCCCATAACCTTGCGGAACACCCGTTCGCCAAGAAGCTTCGACGTCACCTCGTCGTTGAACTTGCCGTCAAACCAAGCCACCAGCCGCCGCACCTCATAACGCCCTTCCGGATCGCGCGGCATCAGAGGCGGGACCGGATTGGTTTCCTCAAGGTATTCGCAGATCGCCTGGCTCTCCGGCATCATCATATTGCCGTGTTTGAGAACCGGAATCATGCCCGCAGGGTTGCGGCGGAGGAATTCGGGCGACTGGTCCCAATACCGCTCTTCAACCAGCTCGACCTCGATCTTCTTTTCCGCAAGGCACAGCCGGACTTTTCGGGAAAACGGGGAAAGGGGGTAATGATACAGTCGGTTCATTGCATATCAGCCTGTCGGGTTTGGTCTTCAATGCCGCAAGGACCCGCGCGGATCAATCCCGCGCGGTGATTTCAAAGCAGGCGGCGCGGCCGTCTGCCTCGATCGTGGCGGCCCCATCGACGATCTTTCCCGCCTGAGAGCGAACGAAGCTTGAGGGATTGGAAGCCGACCGGTTCTTGGGATCGGGCAATATCGCGGCAAGGCGAGCAGCCTGCGTTGCGGTCAGATTTGCGGCGGAGATGTCGAAGTAGTGCTGCGCGGCGGCCTCGATGCCAAAGACGCCTTCGCCAAACTCGGCGACGTTGAGATAGACCTCAAGGATGCGCCGCTTGGTCCACACGGCCTCGATCATCGGCGTCAACAGCGCTTCAAGCACTTTGCGGGTCCAACTCCGGCCCTGCCAAAGATAGACGTTCTTCACCGTCTGTTGGCTGATCGTCGAGGCGCCGCGCTGTTTGCCTTGATCAAGCGCCTTGCGGATCTCGGCCAGGTCGAGCCCCCAGTGCAAACAGAAATTCGCGTCTTCCGCCGCCACCACCGAACGTGCTGCAACGGGCGCGATCTCTTCCATCGGCGTCCAGTCGTGTTCAATCGCGCCAAGGCGGAGACGTTCGGCCAGCATATAGGGGGTGCGCACCGGGTTGAGGATCGCGAAGATCACCACCATGAAGGCGACAAGGCCCAGAAGCCCCAAGGCGCCGCGCTTGGCCCAAGGCAAAGCATTCCCGCGCCAATCGACATCCTGATACCAGGCCTTTTTAGGCACTGGTTTCCTAGCCTTCTTCGAGGCGGGTTTTCTCTTGCGAGCGGGTTTGGGATCGGTGGCCATGCGCGCCTCTATAGTGCCTTGCCAGAACGCCGCAAACCCCATTCGCAAAAGCAAACCGCGGCCCCGAAAGGCCGCGGCGTTTCCAGTTGCGAGGGCGGTCTATTCCGCCGGCATCGCCTTTTCTTCGATCGCCAAAGGATGCGGCAGATGCACCAGCATCTCTTTTGGGCAAATCTGAATGAAATTGGCGCGCTCGATTTCCCAGTGCTGGAGGATATCAGCGGCCTTGCGGCTACCGGTTTCCTTCGCGTGACGCTCGATCATTGCATAAAGCTGGTCATGCCAGTGATCGACCGCGACAGGGCAGGTCACAAGGCTTTCCATGTTGATCAGCGGCGCGCAGGTGCCGTTTGGATCATACACATAGGCCATGCCGCCGGTCATGCCGGCACCAAAGTTGGCACCGATCTGGCCGAGGATCACGGCGACTCCGCCGGTCATGTATTCGCAGCCGTTGGAACCACAGCCTTCGACGACCACCGATGCGCCCGAGTTGCGGACAGCAAAGCGCTCGCCTGCTCGTCCTGCGGCAAAAAGATAGCCGTCGGTCGCGCCATAAAGCACGGTGTTGCCGATGATCGTGTTGTCGGCGGCGACAAGCGGGCTCGCCATCTGCGGGCGCACGACGATTGTGCCGCCCGACAGGCCCTTGCCAACATAGTCGTTGGCGTCGCCGGAAACTTCGATCTTGAGGCCCGGAGCGGCGAAGGCGCCCAGCGATTGCCCGGCCGATCCGCGCAACTTGACCGTCAGGTGATCGGGTTGCAACGAATTGCGCATCCCGAATTTCTTGACGATATGGCTCGAGGTGCGCGTGCCAATGGTGCGGAGCGTATTCTGCACCGCATATTCGAGCTGCATCTTTTCGCCATCGTTGAGGAAGCGGGCCGCATCCTTGACGATCTCGGCGTCGAGCGTGTCGGGAACGGGGTTCCGCGGCTTGTTCCGGTCGTATTTGATCTTGTCGGCCCCATCGACGGTGATCAGAAGCGGGTTGAGATCAAGATCATCCAGATGGGCCGAGCCGCGGCTAACCTGCGTAAGCAAGTCCGCGCGCCCGATCACCTCGTCAAGTGAACGCGCTCCGATCGAGGCAAGGATTTCGCGCACCTCGGTGGCGTAAAAGGTGATGAGGTTGACCACCTTGTCCGCCGAACCTGTGAACTTGGCCCGCAGGCGCTCGTCCTGTGTGCAGACCCCGACAGGGCATGTGTTCGATTGGCACTGGCGCACCATGATGCATCCCATGGCGATAAGCGCGGCGGTGCCGATGCCGTATTCCTCTGCACCCAACATTGCGGCCATGACGATATCGCGACCCGTGCGAAGGCCACCGTCTGTGCGCAGCGTGACCCTCTCGCGCAGGTTGTTCATGGACAGAACCTGATGCGCCTCTGTCAGGCCCATCTCCCACGGCAGACCCGCGTATTTGATCGAGGTCGCAGGCGAGGCGCCTGTGCCGCCGTTATGGCCCGAAATCAGGATCACGTCGGCCTTGGCCTTGGCCACACCGGCGGCAATCGTGCCGACGCCGGATGAGGCCACGAGCTTGACCGTCACCTTGCAGCGCGGGTTGATCTGCTTGAGGTCATAGATGAGCTGGGCGAGATCCTCGATCGAATAAATGTCGTGGTGCGGCGGCGGCGAGATGAGCGTCACGCCCTTGGTCGAATGCCGCAGACGCGCGATCAGTTCGGTGACTTTCATCCCCGGAAGCTGGCCGCCCTCGCCGGGCTTGGCGCCCTGAGCAACCTTGATCTCAAGCTCTTCGCAGGCGTTGAGGTATTCCGCCGTCACGCCAAATCGGCCCGAGGCGACCTGCTTGATCTTGGCGCAGGGGTTGTCGCCATTCGGCAGCGGATGCGCGTGCGCCGGATCCTCGCCACCTTCGCCGCTGTCCGACTTTGCGCCGATGCGGTTCATCGCGATGTTGAGGGTCATGTGCGCCTCGGGCGACAGCGCGCCAAGGCTCATGCCGGGCGTGACAAACCGCTTGCGGATCGAGGTGATGCTTTCCACCTCTTCGATAGGCACGGCATTCCCAAGCGGCTTGATCGCCAGAAGATCGCGCAGGTGGATCGGCGGATTGTTCTGCATCGCCCTGGAATATTGCTTCCACAGCTCGAACGAGGCGCGATCACAGGCCGATTGCAGAAGGTGCATGGTCTGCGCTTCCCAAGCGTGCTTTTCGCCGGTTCGACGGGCCTTGTAGAAACCTCCGATGGGCAGGATGTCTTGCTGACCGAGCCAGCCCTTGGCATGGATCTGCTCAAGCTTGCGCTGGATACCATGCAGGCCGATGCCGGAAATCCGCGACTGCATGCCGGGAAAATATTCGGCAACCATGGCTCGGCTGAGGCCCACGGCTTCGAAATTCAGGCCGCCGCGATAAGAGGAGAGAACCGAAATTCCCATCTTCGACATGATCTTGAGAAGGCCCGCGTCGATGGCATCGCGGTATCGGCGCGTTGCAGCGGTAAGCGAGCCGTCGATCAGGCCACGGTTCAAGCGGTCGGCAATCGAATCCTGCGCCAGATAGGCGTTCACCGTCGTCGCGCCACAGCCGATCAACACGGCAAAGTAATGCGGGTCGATACATTCGGCCGAGCGGACATTGAGCGAGGTGAACGTCCGCAAGCCCTTGCGGGTCAGCCAGCTGTGAACCGCGCTTGTGGCAAGGATCATCGGCATCCCGATTTTGCCTTCGCCCTGCTTTTCGTCTGTCAGGACAAGGTGGCCAGCCCCCGAACGCACAGCATCTTCTGCCTCGGCGCGGATGCGTTCGAGACCCTGATGCAGGGCTTCCTGATCGCCGCCCGCCGCGATGGTGCAGTCAATCACCGTCACGAGCGAGCCGAACTGGCGCACCATTTCATCGAACTCGGCGTTGGCGATGAACGGGCTTTCCAGAACGAGGATCTCGGTCTGGCTCGAATCCTCGTCGAGCACGTTCTTGAGGTTGCCGAAGCGGGTCTTGAGGCTCATCACGCGGCTCTCGCGAAGAGAGTCGATCGGCGGGTTGGTCACCTGGCTAAAGTTTTGCCGGAAGAAGTGGCTCAGCGGGCGATACTGACCGGAAAGAACGGCGGGCGGGGTATCATCGCCCATCGAGGCGATCATTTCCTTGCCATCTTCGGCCATTGGCGCGAGCACCTGCTCAAGCTCTTCGATGCTATAGCCCGCCGCGATCTGGCGCTTGCGCAGCTCGCCGCCCGAGAACAGCGCCTTTTCCGGCACATCGCGCATCAGAGCATTGAGATCGACAACCTTCTCGACCCAATCGCCAAAGGGCTGGGCATCGGAAAGCTTGTTCTTGATCTCGGTGTCGCGATAAAGGCGGCCCTCGGCCATGTCGACGGCAATCATTTGCCCCGGCCCAAGCGCGCCTTTCTCGATCACGGTCGCCTCATTGATCGGAACCATGCCCGCCTCGGAGCCGGCGATCAGCAGTCCCTCTCCGGTGACGACATAGCGCATCGGGCGCAGGCCGTTGCGATCAAGCCCGCCGCAAACCCAGCGCCCATCGGTCATGGCAAGTGCGGCGGGGCCGTCCCAAGGCTCCATGACGGCGTTGCAGTAGGAATACATGTCCTGCCAGGCCTGGGGCATCTCGACCGCCTGCTTCGACCACGCCTCGGGGACCATCATCGTCTTGGCCATCGGCGCCGAGCGGCCAGCGCGGACGAGAACCTCGAAGACGGTGTCGAGCGCGCCGGAATCCGACGTGCCAGCGGGGATGATCGGTTTGATATCCTCGGCCATCTCGCCGAAGGTGCTCGAGGCCATGCGGATCTCATGGCTCCGCATCCAATTCACGTTGCCCTTGAGCGTGTTGATCTCGCCGTTGTGGGCCAGCATCCGGAACGGCTGGGCCAGCGCCCATTGCGGGAAAGTATTGGTCGAATAGCGCTGGTGATAGATCGCGAAGGCGCTTTCGAAACGCGGGTCGAGAAGGTCGGGGTAAAACTCGGCCACCTGCTCGGCCAACATCATGCCCTTGTAAATGATTGACCGGCAGCTCAGCGAGCAGAAGTAGAGGCTCGTGATCTGGGCTGCGATGGCGGCTTTCTCGATCCGGCGGCGGATGATGTAAAGCTCGCGCTCGAACTGGTCGGCGTCGATGTCTTTTTCGCACCGGATCAGGATTTGCTCGATCTCGGGGCGGGTTGCGTTCGCCTTTTCGCCAAGGCATTCGGTGTTCACCGGCACATGGCGCCAGCCATAGATATAGTGGCCCATCCGCAGGACTTCGGATTCAACGATCGTGCGGCAGCGCTCTTGCGCGCCAAAATCAGTGCGGGGCAGGAAGACCTGACCGACTGCGATCAGCTTTTTCGCCTCCGGCTCGTGGCCGGTGCGGCGAACCTGATCGTAGAAGAAGGGAACCGGGATCTGGACGTGAATGCCTGCGCCGTCGCCGGTCTTGCCATCGGCATCGACAGCGCCTCGGTGCCAGACTGCCTTGAGCGCGGCGATGCCCTTGTCGACGACCCCGCGCGAGGCCTTGCCGTCGATCGAGACGACAAGACCAACGCCGCAGGACGAATGCTCGTCCTCCTCGCGCCAGAGGCCGTTCTCGTTCATCCACTTGCGCTTGCACTCTTCGGCTTCAGCCCAGGCCTGATCATAGATGGTCATGGTGATCTCCTCATGTTCGGGCTTCGGCCCGTCGGTCGTGAAGGTCGCCCCTCGGGGCGGCCCGGGTCATTCAGCGGCAACGCTCGCGGATTGGGCGAGATAGCCAAGGATTGCTGCTGCGGCGTCGCGGCCATCGCGGATCGCCCAGACAACGAGCGAGGCGCCGCGCACGATATCTCCGGCGGCGAAGACACCGTCGAGGCTGGTCTGGCCGGTTGAAGCCACGGCACGCACTGTGCCCCAGCGGGTCACGTCGAGGCCGTCGACACCCCAAAGCTTGGGCAGGTCTTCCGGCTCGAAGCCCAGCGCCTTGATCACAAGATCGGCCCCTTCGACATAGTCCGACCCCTCGATCACTTCGGGGCTCTGACGGCCGGTGGCATCTGGCGCGCCGAGGCGCATCTTCTGCACCTTGACGCCGCTGACCGGATCGCCTTCGAAGGCGGTCGGCGCAGCGAGCCAGACGAACTCGACGCCCTCTTCCTCGGCATTCGCCACCTCGCGCTGCGAGCCGGGCATATTGGCGCGGTCGCGGCGGTAGAGGCATTTGACGCTTGTCGCGCCCTGACGGATCGCCGTGCGAACACAGTCCATCGCCGTATCGCCGCCGCCGATCACGACAACGCGCTTGCCCTCGGCGTTCAGCTCGCCGCTTTCATAGTCCGGCACTTCGTCACCAAAGCTCTTGCGGTTCGAGGCGGTCAGATAATCAATCGCACGGACGATCCCGGCGCCATTTGCGCCTTCGCCGTCAAGATCGCGGGTTTTGTAGACGCCGGTGGCAATCAGCACGGCGTCGTGCTTGCCGCGGATTGCGTCGAAAGACAGATCCTCGCCGATAGCGCAATTAGGAACGAATTCGACACCGCCCCTGGCAAGCTGATCGATGCGGGCCATGACCGTGTCTTTCTCGAGCTTGAAGCCCGGAATGCCATAGGTCAGGAGGCCCCCGGCGCGGTCATGCCGGTCATAGACCGTGACCTGCAAACCTTCGCGGCGCAGGGCATCGGCGGCTGCAAGGCCCGCCGGGCCTGCCCCGATGATTCCGACGCTTTCTGCGCGTTCCTGGCGCGGCGTGATCGGCTTGACCCAGCCCTCGGCCCAGGCGGTGTCGGTGAGATAGCGCTCGACCGAGCCGATGGTCACGGTGCCGTGGCCCGACTGTTCAATCACGCAGTTGCCTTCGCAAAGGCGATCCTGTGGGCAGATGCGGCCGCAGATCTCGGGGAAGGTATTGGTGGCCTGACTGATCTCGTAGGCTTCTTGCAGACGGCCCTCGGCGGTCAGGCGGAGCCAGTCGGGAATGTTGTTGTGGAGGGGGCAATGCGCCTGGCAGTAGGGCACACCACATTGGCTGCAACGGCTCGCCTGCTCGGCAGCCTTCTCGCGCGCGTAGTCGGCATAGATCTCGTCGAAATCCTTGCGGCGGTCGTCGGCAGTCCGTTTGGCGGGCATGTCCCGGTTTACTGTCACGAACGTAAGCATCTTTTGAGTAGCCATCTGCAAGCCTCCGCAATCCTTCGGAAAGCCTGAATAGGGCGAGCATACTGAAATGAAAAGTCAGCTATACTGACCTAAATGCCAAAAAATTATGCTCGCCCCGTCGCAAATGGCGAATTCATGTGATTTATAGGTAACTCATGCTTACCTATATTCGGATCAAGCTACCCAAAGCCCAACAATCGCTCCGCATCCCACGATGATTCGCCACCACCCGAAAAGCGCGTAGCCATTGCGGCTCACATAGCCGAGCAGCCCCTTCACAACGAGAACGGCTGCGATGAACGCCACGACAAACCCAACAGCGATCTCGCCCAGGGCGCTGGCATCAAGAACGTCACGGTTCTTGAAGAGATCATAGGCAAAAGCGCCCGCCATCGTCGGCATCGACAGGAAGAACGAAAACTCTGCCGCCGTGCGCCTGGAAGCGCCAAGCATCATCGCGCCGACGATGGTCGCGCCGGAACGGCTCACGCCGGGAATCATGGCGAGGCATTGGATAACGCCAATGGCCAGCGACGTCTTGATCGGCAGGCGCATCGCGTCGTCGTGATGTGGCTCGGGGGCGATCTTGTCGACCACCAGAAGCACAACCCCGCCCACCACCAACATGACGGCTATCAGCATCGGCGTTTCGAAAAGCACATTCTTTATGAAATCATGCGCCAGAACCCCGATCACCACGGCAGGCGCGAAGGCAATAAGCACCGAGGCAATGAAGCGCCGCGCCTGCGGATCATGCGGCGCATCGCGCAGAACGCCGATCAGCTTGCCCGCATAGACCGACAGGATCGCCAAAACGGCGCCGAGTTGGATCACGACCTCGAACGTCTTGCCCGCGCTTTCAAAGCCCAGAAAATGACCCGCCAAAAGAATGTGCCCGGTCGACGAAACCGGGATGAACTCGGTCAAACCTTCGATAAGCCCCAGAAGGGCGGCGATCAGGGTGCTGTTGTCCATCGTGATCGCCCCTGTGCCCGGCTATCAGGCTTTGCGGAAGTTCTTGGCCGAAGCCTTGATCTCGGAATACTGGCCCGAGGGGCGGAAGCGCCACAGATAGTCGGGCAGCACAGCGCCAAGCGCACGCGGTTCGATACCCAGCTCTTTGAGCCCCGGCACGCCGTCGTGCGCCACGTTGTCAACCTTGAGATCCTTGATCTGGTCGGCAGTGATCAGCTTGGGGATGATGCCCAGCGAAAGGAAATTTCCGATCCCGAGCCCAAAGGCCAATGCCTTTGCTGCAAACCACGGCAGGTTGACGATAAGCCGGCGGCGGCGGATCACGCCGAGCATGACGGTCATCATCTCGCGGAAGGTAAAGACCTCGGGGCCGCCCAGCTCGTAAACGCCCGGCTTGGCCTTGCCGAGGATGCCGGCGACAGCCGCCTGCGCCACATCATCGATATGGACCGGCTGGAATTTCGTATCGGCGCCCACAATCGGCAAGACCGGCCCACCCCAGATCGCCATGGTGGCAAACCGGTTGAAGAAGTTGTCCTCGATTCCGAAGATCACGGACGGGCGCAGGATCATTGCATTCGGATAATGCGCGAGAACACCGGCCTCGCCGGCGGCCTTGGTCTTGCTGTAGTCGCTCTCGGCTTCTGCATCGGCACCAATCGCCGAGATGTGGACGAGTTGCGCCACACCCTGATCCGCCGCGATGCGGGCGATCCGGGTCGCGCCTTCGGCTTGAACGGCGGCGAAATTGTTGCGGCCGCCCTTGTCGAACGTGCCGACACAGTTCACCGCAGCATCCGCGCCCTGCATCGCCGCCGCGACAGAGGCGTCATCGCGGATGTTGCAGAATACCGGCTCGACCTGTCCGACCACGCCGTAGGGCTTTACATGAAGCGCCTCGTTCGGATTGCGGACGGCGACGCGCACGCGCCAGCCCTCTTTCGCCATCCGGCGCGCAACATACCGCCCCACAAACCCCGATCCGCCGAAAATGGTAACAAGCTTGGACATGGCTGCCTCACGTTCAATTCGATCACGGGTTTACCCCTCGCGCCCCTGCCAGACAAGGCGCATTTCCCCCGCCCGCAATGACAAAGCAATCAGACCCAAGGAATCGCGTTGACAGTCTCACGAAGCGCCCTTAAACGCCGCTCTCACGACACCTGCCCAGGTGGCGGAATTGGTAGACGCGCTGGTTTCAGGTACCAGTGACTTAACGGTCGTGGAGGTTCGAGTCCTCTCCTGGGCACCATTTCCCCTCAAATAAGCTGAAGAAACCTAAGGAAACTTGGGGTTTTCAATTCGTCGGGACTATTATCGGGACCGCTTTCGGGACCACTTTCGTTAGAAACAGCGATCAAATTGTCAGCCCCTGACACGCAATTCCGCTTGCCTTGAGAGAGGATGCTGCGGAACGTGACA
>Ga0222714_10004980_pt1 | contig 12805 bp, 10 predicted proteins | sample C33_3DmetaG_FD_165048 | JGI IMG/M metagenome (GOLD analysis project Ga0222714, IMG submission 165048) | Estuarine water microbial communities from San Francisco Bay, California, United States - C33_3D | ecosystem: Environmental > Aquatic > Marine > Unclassified | place: USA: California... | reverse complement strand
CCGCGATGTGGCATCCATAGTGTGGGCGTGCGTCGGGCCATCAATGGATGGTTTTTGATTGGTGGCGTCACCGAGGCTGGATTTGAAATTCGCACCTCAGCGCCTGACGCGCCACACGACGACGACGCACAGTGCGCGCTATCGACGTCGCAATGTGTAAACATTGACGAGTTATGACGTTATGACTCAAGGCCCCAAAGGGACTCCCATTTGGATGTCGCTGCAGATTGGCCTAAATCATGATCGAGCGCAGGCGCGCCGATGCCGTCGCGGCACGTGCAAGTTACCCGCGTGTGTGGATTTTTCCACGGGGGGGGGGAGATTCCTGTCAACACCCAACAGACGTTGACGCGTTCGAGCGAGCGAACGAGCGCGGACGCGACCGTCGACCGCGCGGCTGCGAGGATTTGAATCGAACACGTGTACGATCGAGTGAATCGATGCTTTCTTCCAAACGCGCCGCTAGCGTGGATGAAAACACGCCGCTACAAGCGGCGGATGCGCGTTCTGGTGTGATTTCGTCAGAGAATCGTCGACCCCACTGGAAAAAGCGGGCGACGATCGGTGCGTGCGCACTGGCGACGCTAGGCGTCGCGGCGTTTGCGCGCTCGAACTGGAACGAGACGCTCGGAATGGCGCCGGTGTACTCTGTAACGGGTTCGGCGACGTTCACCGTCGACGTCGGGTGCGTCGACGCGTCGGTGCGATCGCAGAACGCCAACTTCTTCAGCAATGGAGCGCAGATCGTCGGCGCCAAGCTGGTGCGTCACAACCTTGATTCCAAAGAGTTTTTTGAGTACGAAGATGCCATATCGATGACGCTCAGTCATGAAGACGCCTACCAAAAGCAGTTCACTGTGACGACTGATGAGGTGGACTTTGAATACGGTTTTGCACTCGTCAATTCGCGAGGAGACCACTTGTACGAGATCGGGGCGGACTCTGCACCGCTCAGGGAACAGTGGCATCGTCTTGAGCGCGATCCTGAGCACGATAATTGCGTGCAAAAGTACGGGGACTTTTACAATCGCGTGAGAACGATGGACAAGAGCCCAACCACTGTGACATTCAGGTGGGGGTCGTGCGAGGCGCAGTGTGAGCCACCTTCTCCTCCTCCTCCTTCTCCTCCTTCTCCGTCTCCCCCGTCTCCCCCAGCCCCACCGGCGACTCCTCTGGTGGCTGATAGATGCATCGCCGACCCATCTCCACCGGAACTTGCGAGCTCTCCTTTCACAATCTCGGCGAGCTCCACATCGACGGCGGCTTATGAAACCTTTGGCACCAGTCAAGCAGACTGGATTTTCGACCACCAAGGTCTCTATAAAATCCAAGCTACTCGAACTCTTGGATCGACCGACGTATATTTCGCGAACACCGTCTCGACTTTACCTGAGGATATGTGCATGGCAAACTATCGACGCACCACATCTATGTCTTACACGTCGAAAGGTATTCAGATCAACGCTCAAAACACCCCGCGCGACAAGAATCAGGAGTGGGGCACGAATGAGCTCGCCAACAGTCGGGTCGACGTTCTCAAGACGTCTTCATTTGCATCGAACGGACCGAAGCTGGGCGCGGGCATTGAGCTCGTAGGTTCAAGGTCAGGTCAGAGCACAGTGGAGATTTCACACGACTTTGGTACCACGGACTACATCGTCTTTGCCATGGTGATGAACGCCGGGGCGAACAATGCATTTGCATCGTATGCCATCAGCGACGGTTTTCATGCGCATGTATACGATCAAACTTCGACCGGATTCAAGGTGCATTTTGGCAGACACACGAAAACTCAAGGTTGGGGCAACAGTGCGTATACTATTCACTGGATCGCTTTCAGAAAGACTCGAAGCTCGTCAACGAGTCCGGGCACGATCGCCATCGCCAATAACGTGGCCATTCCGGACGAAACATACTATGAGTCAGGCAAGTATACCACGCTTTGCGTTGAGCACAACCTCGGTACAACAAATTACAAGTGCTACGCCACCGTCGTAGCGAATTCTAATACCGCAGACTGGATCACGTCTGGCAACTCTCTCTTTGTTGCCGAGTGTGAGATTGCAGCAAATTACGTCTACTTCAGCACAGCGTACACTGGATACTCAATGACGCAACCAATCTCTTCTGGCAACGTGGATTACTCCAAACTGAGTATCAACTATATGCTCGTGCGAGTGTAAGGATACACACTGCAAAAGTGTTGTCTACCGTACTACCCACAGAGGACATCTCATTCTGCGGTACACGCGACTGTATAAGTACAGTTGACAGGTTGAGTTGTAATAAGTTTTCGTTCATGTTTTCTACGCTCGTTTGTGACTCGTGGACCGCGTTCGCCTCGTCGCCTAACTGCAGTTTTTCTCCAAGGTGGTGGATTTTCCCAAGTCTGAATGTGGCCTTTTGATTGACCGTTCGCGACTCGTGCGTCGTCGGGCTCTGTGAGTCTTCGCCACCAGTGTTGCAAAATTAGATGGCGCGTTTTCGCCGCCGCGAGAACGTACCGTGCAACTTCCAATCGAGTCTTTCCGTAACCACGACCGCCGCCATACCAACACCGCCGTGCACGAGTCGACAATCGTTGGATAAAAACGCAACCGCGGTCGCAAATTCTCTCAACCCGAGCGTCAAATACTCCTCTCTCTGTTGCGTCCCGTGCGGAACATCTCGCAAATGCACCTCCAACGGCGTCACCGCCTCCGTAACAATATGAATCGTAATCTCACTCCCATTCTCAATCTCCAACGTGTCAAGCATCAACAACACGTTTGGGTGTCGAAGCGTCTTCAGTCGCTTCCCCGTGCCTCGCAATCGCCAACCTCTGCGCGTCTCTCTGCGCATCACCCACGAACGTAAACACCGACACGACATCACCATTATCCTACGCACGCGCGCACACACACACCACACGCGTCAGTCTTCGCAATCACGCGCGCCGACGCCGTCAAGATCGATCACCCATCCCCAAATCATTCCCAAATCATTCCCAAATCATTCCCAAATCATTCCCAAATCATTCCCAAATCATTCGCGCACCTTTGACCTCGCGCGCGCGTGTCTCCACACGCCGAACGCGCGAACATCGAAATCCCTATCGACGTCGTAGTTTAACTTTGGTCCCGACGCGAAGAGGTTGCCGAACGAGCCGAACATGCTCGCCATCGCGGCGTCCGCGATGTGGCATCCATAGTGTGGGCGTGCGTCGGGCCATCAATGGATGGTTTTTGATTGGTGGCGTCACCGAGGCTGGATTTGAAATTCGCACCTCAGCGCCTGACGCGCCACACGACGACGACGAGCGCCGCGATGGACGAGCGCGCCGCGATGGACGTGGACATGGACGCCGACGATGGCGGTGCAGGCGAGGACGCGATGGGGGACGTCGGCGCGTGCGCGCGCGAGGAGGGTGACGGGGAAGGGATGGTGGCTGACGCAGCTGTCGCAGCTGCCGTTGGCGACGGCGACGACGGCGACGACGGCGATGACGGCGATGCGGCGGCGAAGGAGGAGGAGGAAGAGGAGAAGGAGGACGCGTTAGCTCGACCGCCCGGTCGCATCGATGACGATGGCGTGGATATTGTGATGGATGAGCGCGGGCGGTACATGCCTCGGTGGACGAAGATGGAGCTCTGTCCCGAAAAGTCGTCGCGCGCGAGGAAATTTGGAACAATCAAGGATGATAATTGGGTGCGCCCGCCGCTGGAGGAGTGCTCGATGGAAGACTTTATGTTTGACTTCATGCGGTTTCATCACAAACAAGGTCGGGATTGGGAAATTGTGTGGTCTGCGATTGACCGAGTGATGATTCGTACCGGGAAGCCGATGGATTGTTTGCACTTTTACAAGCAAGTGTGCGCGCTTGGAGGATTTAAAAATCGCAATCACGCCAAGCAAAACTTCAGAATTATGAATGTATTTGAGCACTTGTTCAATTACTACGATAATCATACGTTGACCGACATAGGAAATAGATGCTTGACGGTGTACGAGGATTTCTTTTTGGACTATGAAATCGAAAACGAGGAGGACAGGGCGTATGGGAGGTGTAGTTTGTGTTACGGGGGGATTTATCAGGGCACGAAGCACATGGCTGGGGTGCTTCACACGTGCATTTCATGTGAAAAATTCTATCACAAGCACTGCCAGCCCATGCATCGTTTTGCGAGTTGTATCAACAAGGGGTGTTTCGCGGGCGTTCCGATGATGTTTGCGTGCAACGCGTGCATGTTGACGGCGGATGAAAAGCTCACAAATCTAGACGAAGAAATGCGCCTGAAAAGCTGGGAAGATTCGGGGACGTATTATGTGCGATTGTACGAGCTCGTTGCTCGTCGCGGACGAAGATATAACGCTAGTTATCAACCTCCAACGCGCGCCGTTGAAACTCGGGACGCGTGGCAAGCTCGAGACACGTGGGATACAGCCTGATTTACGGCGAAAAGAAAAGGTAAATTTAATATGAGAATTACAACACGAAACGGGACAAATCTTGCTTTTTTAACATCTCACCGATCGCCTCATCGATATCCTTGACATCAACTTTGACTTCGAGCATGCCTGAACCGCCTCCCGCGACGTGCGCGCCTTGGGCGGCGGCGCGAGCAACACCCCGTCCACCCCAGCCCACTCGCCAACGCGCGCGGCGATCATCGCCTTCACGCTCTGCGGCGACAAGCCCGCCACCGCACCGATCGCCACCGCACCGAAGACCACGGATCCAGCCACGACGGCTTACGCCCGTCGCGCCGTGGACCCAGAGCTCGCCTTGGACGTTCCCGCGCCCGCGTCCGCGAACAGCGTCGTGCGCTCATCCGCCGTCATCGTCGTCGTCATCGAGGCGTCGAGCCGTGTGCGCGTGCGATCGTACGAAAATGAACCGAACCGAACCGAACCGAACCGAACCGTACGGAACGGAGCCGCGAACGTCAGCGAATGGTGTTGCCTCGTGCACCCACTCGATTTTGGAATTCGTGCCCGGGGGAGGGACTCGAAGCCTGGTCACGATTGGCGGATCTGAATGTCCGAATATCCCAGGGTGTTAGCGCCGGTTGAGCTCGAGCGCGCTCGCGCGCGCGGCGCCGCACATGGCGCCGCGCGACGCCGACGCCGACCGCGCAGGCGTCGCAGGCGCGCGCGCGAACGATGGCGATGCCATCAATGGTGGCGACGGCGACGGCGACGGCGCGCGATGGGGCGGCGCTGACGCGAGAGGTGGTGGGACGACGACGAGCGCGGCGCGTGGGGCGCAGCGTGAGATTACGAATGCGTGCGCGCAGGCGTGCGCGGAGGTTGAAATCGCCACGCGCGCGGCGGTGAGTCATCGAGAGAAGTCATGGGCGTTGTATGGTCAAGCGAGAGCGACGATGTTGGCGCTCGTGGAGGTGCAAAATGTGAGCACGTTGTTGGATGACACGGCTAAGGTGCACGCAAAGCGGTTGAGCGCGAGCGTGCTCAGTCGGTTGCACGTCGGCGCGGCGGTGTGTGGGGTGTATGGGAGGTTTACGCCCGCGCAAAAGGTGGCGCGTGCGGCGCTTGGGTGGAAGACGAATCAAAAGTTTGAAGATGTGACGCGGGATTTGGAATTGCTCGAGACGCAGTTGTGGAACTTAGCCGGAGCGTCTGGACGCGTGGGCATGGCGCAAGGTGGGGTGGCTGGCGATCGCCGGCGGCGGTTACTTCGCGGAGGCGTGGCGCGGACGGTGGACACTGTGTTCGGTGCGGGCGTGCTCGCGATGGCGAGCGCTGGGTCGGACGGGTCAGAGTTGTGGTGGTCCACGGGTGGGGCGTTTCCGCGTTTAGACGCGTACGACATGTTCCTACAAGGCGCGCGTGAGATTGAGGGTTTGCCGAAACGCGCACCGATGAGTGGATTCATGTGTCTCGCACCGAGCGTGCAAAAAGTCACCGCGAGTTCGCCCATTGTCGCCATGGCAAACGCGCCCGCGCACGGGCTTTTGTGGGCTGGTTCGAAACATGGAGGGGTGACGATATGGGATTGTGATTTAGGGTCGTTGATATGTCCGCATGCGTTGACGGTGGTGCCGAATGTGGCGGTGACATGCATTGTTCCGATGGAGGATGCGCGCGCGTGGATTGCGTATGCTGATGGTGGGATTGTTGAAATGCGAGCGCTCACGCCGTCGCGAAAGCGAGACCAGGAGACCGCCGCGCATCGCACTGTCAACGCGCTCGGCAGAACCATCGACGGTGACGACGGCGACAACCACGGGGGTAAAGCTGATGAGGAAATCGACGGTGATGAGTTCAAGGTGACACGTCGAATTTTCACCGTCACAAAGACGAGTGCGCGTTCGCCGCTCGCCGACGGGACGTCTCGCAAGCATGTAAAGACGGCCGTGGCGAGCATGTTGCTTTCAAATGGCATCGTGTTTGTCGCGTGCGAACAAGACAGCGCGCTTGAAGTGTGGGATGCCAAAACCGCCGTGTGCGTGCGGGTTGAGGATGCGTTTGATTTAGGCGCCATTGTTTCCCTCGATCAGCATCCGACAGTGACTGATTTAATTCTCAGCGTGCACGTCACCGGCGCGATTCAAATATGGGCTGGTGGCGCGTGCGCCGTCGATCCGGGGACAAGAGTGATGACGATTACCACAGGTTTCAAATCCGTCGACGCATGGATGACTCCATTCTCCAAGCATTTCGGTCAACGCGTCGTGGGCGCCGTCGCCGTCGATCGCTTGATTGCCATAGGCCACGCGAGCGGCGAGCTCACGCTGTGGCCAATCCCAGGCGTTCGCGAGATTCAAGAAGGGTCATCAACAGCAACGTCATCGTCTGTCGACATGACGACGAACGCGTTGCGATCGGGTAAGTTTGTCGCGCATGGTTCAGGATTAGTGCAACTCACTAAAATTGATGGAGGCGGAAGCGTTGGCGTCGTCACCGTCGGGCGTTTCGGTTCGATAATGTTTTGGCCACTCGTGCAGCTCGAGTCGATTCTCGACAAGGTGAGGCAGCCAGCGCTTAAGAATGCACGGCGAGCGATTGAGCCGTCGACAAATGGAGAGGAAAAATTTACTCCGACGCGTGACGCGACTGAAGCCGCGCAAGCTTTGGCGAACACGTCGACGATTTCATACAATCACATCAAACTGAAGCGTAAAGTTGGCGAGGGTTCATTTGGACGAGTATTTCATGCGGTATGGAACCACACCGATGTCGCAGTGAAGTTTATCGGTGCCCAGCAGGATGAAATGACTCAAACATCAGCCGACCTCGACAAAGCGCTCGACGAACTCGAAAAAGAAGTTGGCATTATGACGCAGCTTCGACATCCAAATATTGTATTGTTACTCGGGGCGATCCGTTCGCCACCTGCGATTGTCGAGGAATACTGTGTTCGAGGATCTCTGTACACCGTCTTGCAGAGACACAAGAAACCTGGCGCGCCCGAGCTCGCATGGCGCGTGCGTCTGCAACTCGCGCTCGGCGGCGCCGCCGGCATGTGTTATTTGCACAACTGTTCGCCGCCTATTTTACATCGCGATTTGAAGAGCGCAAACCTCATGGTTGATCGTTACTTCCGCGTGAAAGTTGGTGACTTTAATCTATCTCGAGTGCATGTGGCGAACACGGCGTTGTCTGGAAGTCACGACGGCTCGGCAAGCCTTCACTCCCCTCGTTGGATGGCGCCAGAAGTGCTCCATTCGAGCTCGTACAGCAAAGCGTCCGACGTGTACTCATACGCAATTATATTGTGGGAAATTCAAACCCTCGAAGTGCCTTTTGCAGAGTTTTCGCAATGGCAAATTATTCATGCCGTAACGACGGACGAGGAACGGCCAGACATCGATCGTTCGGATGGCGTCGTCTTCGCTGACGCCCGCCGCTATCGAGATTTGATGCGGGACGCGTGGGCGCAAGATCCAGCCGCACGACCGTCATTTGAAAGCGCTATCGGTACGTTACAACATCTCGTAGATGCTCAACTTGCGCGAGATCAAGCTGCGCGAGCTGCGACGTCTCCGACATCCAAGTCATCGGCGCCGGCGCCAGCCGCGCGCGCGGCGTTGTCGCGCAAATCGTCTTCGTTCACCGCCCGGCGCGGCGTCGACGCGGATGTATTGGAGAAACCACCATCACTCGGAAGGCGATCGAATTCAATCGGGCGCACAACGAGTAGCACGATAAGTAAGAGTAGGAAGACTGCAAGTGCTGATATAGCACCAGTGTCGTTTGACATCGTCTTGCGCAAAGGCGACGACGACGACGACGTCGTGGTGGAAACCCCAGCGGCGAGTCCAGAAAAGGTTGCGCCTTTGGAAAACGTAACGAAAGCGATGGATACATCTAGTCATAGCACCATAGAGATCGCACAGAGCGTAGATATTTTACGCGGCATGCGCGCGCGGAATTCATTAAACGAACGCTCCGCGCTTAGAGCGAGCGTGTAGTCGCGCGCGCCGGTTGTCAATTTCAAAAACGACGCTCGCGAGCGCGGGTAAATAAATGGATATCTAAATCTCAGAATCACAAGTTCTCTCTCATACCGCCGCTACGTTTTCTCTCTCCGTCTAACTTACGCGCGGGGCTCACGACGCGGACCCTTGGAGTAGCCGCCGCGGCTCGACACCGACACCCCCGGCAAGTTGCCCATGTTCATCGACTTCAACATGTCCATCGTGTCCTTGTCGACTTCGATGGATTCGACTTCGAGCGCAGACTTTTCCGGGACAAAGTCCATGCGGCGCTCGCGCTCTTCTTCTTGGAGCTTGAGGGAAATGCCGCGAACCGGACCGCGTTGGATGCGCTTCATCAAGTGCTGTGAGAAACAAAAACAAAACGCGAGACGCATCGTCAGTCCACGCGCACACTGCAGAGGGTTGGCGATCGAGCCCGAGCGCTCGACGACGACCATCGGTGCACCCCGACGCGCCCCAACGCGCTCGCCCGCGCGAATCGATCGCGAGCGACGTAAATCGAACGTTGCACAACATTCAAGCACGTACCGTGGTGAAACCCGCAATCTTGTTACGCAAGCGCTTGGACGGAATGATCGCGATGTCATCCGCGATGCGCTTGTTCGTGGCGAAATCAAGCGTGAGGCGAGAGTAGTACTTCTCGATGATTTGGCGAGACGCCTGCGTGAGAAATAGAAAAACACAAAATACACCGTCAGTACGCGCGCACGCGCACGAAACACGACGCGCGAGACGCGACACGACGCGCGCATCGTTCGATCGATCGACGATCCCTCTCTAGGGTTTTTTCACGCACCTTCTTCACGGTCTTGGTGCGAACGCGACCCTGTGACACGCGACGACAACACACACGCGCGCGCGCGACGCGTCAGTCAACGATCGAAACACCACCACGCGCACCCTTCGCCCCACACACATCGCGCATCATCGCGTCGCCGTCATCGTCCTCGCGCACACGCACCATGGTTCACGAGCGTGCGTCGAGCAAAGAGGCCGAGGCGCGACCAAAGCCGCGGGGTCGTGCGCGCCCGTCTTCATATGAAACCCCACAGACCTCTATGCGCGTACAAAAACACACCCACGTCAACGTACATAACGCATGCATATTGGGCATGCATACACGTATACTACGGTGCACACACACCCCATAGAACCCTCACGCCACGGACGACCGACGCGCGCGGAGCGGCGTCAGACCGTGACGCTGTGTCGTGGACCACTATGCTTGCCGTATCGACGACGCGCGTGGTCGCCGCCTTTGGTGGCACCCAAAAGCGCACGACGCCTATGAAGAAGAACACGCAAAAGGTGCGATGACGACGACGGACGGCAGACGGACGGACGGGGGATGACGATGAAGGAGGAGGACGACGACGACGACGACGATGCCGTGGGCGAGGGTTGCGATCGATGCGCGATCGAGGGCGTTGGATATCGACGATCGCTCTCGCCGCGCGGTGGCGTCGCATCGCGCGTGGAGGGGGAGGAGGACGACGACGATGACGGTGGCGATGTGTGCGCGCGCGCGAGGAGGCGATGGACGACGGCGCGGTCGACGACGCGCGCGATCGAGCGCGCGATCGATGCGCTTGGGTTCGGATAACTTCCTCACTCGAGAGGGGGGGTGTTGTCGCTGATCGTGATTGGTGGAATGGCCCCCGACTGACCTGTTTTTTGAGTGTGTTTTCTTGTCTCGCAGCCTGGTCAAAAGAAGACGTTCTTTGAATGGTTCATGGATAAGGCTGTGCGCGATTCTTCCGACATTGGTGCTGGGTACGAGGATGACTTGAAGAGCGGCCAATACAAGCCCAAGGGTGGTCTTAACATTTCCGAAGGCGGTTCTTTTAAGATTTAAACAGAAAATGTTGCGCGCCGCGGAAAAGTCGCGCGACGGATAGGACGTCGTCGCGCGATGTAGCCCAATAGCGACGATGTACGCGGCGTTATGCGTGAAACATGTGCGCGTGCATATTATTATTATTATGCACGCGTGTGCGCGCATTCGTCGTCGCGACTCATCGTTTCGTTGTTTGTCATGTCAATTCAATCATGTTAAACCAAAAGTTGAAAAGCTGCGATTTCTCGTCGTTCCGCACGCTCGTTTTGTTTTGCTTTGCTTTGTGCTTTGTTGAGATGATTTACGTTTTGATATAATAAAGAACAACAACTGAATCAGTGATGGACAGGTAACTACTGAATTGTTTGGTTTTGTTTCGTAGCGCGGCGCGCGCCGATGTGTTTCCAACAACAACGGTTCCAAGCAGCCTCAAAGGTGAGAGGCCTCGGGACCATATACAAAATATATCACACATGTGGACGTACATATGATAACGATGGTGACATCTGCGTACATATCGTGACAAACAGCCCGTGATAGGGAGCTCGTCTAACGTACCGCAATACGCAATAGTCTTATTTTTTCAACGCGGACATGGCGTCGACGGCGCTCTGGCGCGTGTCGCGCGTGTGTCGCGTACTCGCTCGGCCGAGCGGCGATACTTCTTCTTGTTTCTTCGGTTTTCCGAGTATAGATGATAGCGATGGGCCTTTACCATTACTTTTCGGTAACGAGCTCATCATCGCGTCTAGATCTAGTGGACTTCCGAGTTCAAGCGACCCCACCGCCGGGAGGGCGTCGTTCAAGTCGGCAATCGTCCCTAAACTTCCAACTGGAAATTCTGAACCGTTGGATTGCCTGCCGCGTTCGTTCGGCGACATGGCAAACTCACCATAGAAAGAATTCAAATCTGCACCATCGGGCGTGGATGTGAGCCCCATGTCCGGAGGAAACATGGAGCCATACGATCCGGCGACGCCGAAGGAGGTTCCAAAAAACGCGCTACTCGGCCCGCGATCGCGCTTGCCGTGAATCACTGGTATTTCCCCGCTCATCCCGGCCAAACCTTCTTGAAAGTCCACGGATGAGGGCATGATGAGAGGTGATCCACCAGTACTCGAAGGCGTGCCTCCGCCGCCTTGACCACCATTTTGGAAGAGCCTGATGAAACCGTTTTCGGAATCCTTGCGCGCGGCGCCGCTCATCGACAAGTTTTGATTCGCCAAGGCGAGATTGGCGTTGACGAGCGCCGAGAGGTCGGTGCCGCTGCCAAAACCTATGGCACCACGTTTCGGCATCGTTCCCGATGGCGCACTCGGCCCAAACCCGTATATCGTGCTCGGTGTATTCTTGTTTCTACCCTCCTTGTGCGAGCCTCCCGCTGCGGCGCTCGGTTTAGATTTTTTCGGCGTCTGCGGGCCGCGAGATCCCGAAGGGCCGCCGAGCGCCGTGGATGGTAGTGCGTCTCCACCGCCGCGGCCACCTCGGCCACCTCCTCCTCCGCCGCCACCACCACCACGTCCAGACGGCGGCTCAGGAAGCACGAATGGCGGCGGCTCCTCCCCGGGCGCGAGTTGAAAATTCGTCTTTGCGTTTGGCCCGCGAATGTGTCTCGCCGCGGCGTCGTACGCCCTCGCCGCCTCTTCGGCGGTATCAAACGTCCCAAGCCATAATCTTGCACCTCGATTAGGATCTCGAATCTCCGCCGCCCAACTGTCATATCACGAAAAATAAAGCGTCAATATCATCGCCGCCCGCGAGCGCGCCCGCCTCGCAAACAAAGCGCGTTCTCGAAAAAGCGCGCCGAAGCAGACGCGCGCGCGCTCGACGCTCGACGTACCTCCCCCATGGTCGCTGTCTCACCCCACGATACTGCGACGTACACGATTTCTTCGATTGTTTATCCTACGCGCGCGCGAACAATCATCAACAATCACACGTATCTCTCGTCAGTCCCGACGCGCGCGGGATATTTCCCCCCAAAAAGCGTCCCGAAAAAGCGTCCACCCACGCTGTCGCGGATGGCGACACCCCGCGCGATTCCCGTCGCGTCGCCGCCCATCGCGCGCGCGTGCGTGCGGCTCGAGTCGCGCGCGCGTGCGCACACAGCACCATCCTCCTCGTCCTCTCTCGACGCGCCCGTCGCCCGCGCGCGCGTGCGACCCGAACCGCGCGCATCCATTCCATTCGTCGTCGTCGTCGTTGCCCTCGTCGTCGTCCTGGAGGCACCCGCGCGCGTCTCGGTGTTCGACGCCCGCGAATCACGCGAATCGAATCACGCGAATCACGCGCGCGCGCGCACACACGTACCTCGTCGTTGTCATCATCGCTCCCATCGCCATCGTCGTACGGCGCCTCCACCGTCGTCGTCGTCGTCTTCTTCGTCGACGTCCCCTTCATGGCTGGGCGCGTGTGACGCCGCGACGACGACGACGACGCGCGTGGGGGTGGCTCGGGATGTATGTACCCTGTATACATGTGGGTACATACGTCATAGCCGCCGATGACGATCGGTCGTATGCGTGCA
>Ga0222714_10004974_pt1 | contig 12815 bp, 16 predicted proteins | sample C33_3DmetaG_FD_165048 | JGI IMG/M metagenome (GOLD analysis project Ga0222714, IMG submission 165048) | Estuarine water microbial communities from San Francisco Bay, California, United States - C33_3D | ecosystem: Environmental > Aquatic > Marine > Unclassified | place: USA: California... | reverse complement strand
GCAGGTGTTAATAAAGATGCTCCCAAAGTGAATATCTTTGATAAACCAAAAGAAGAACCTAAAAAGGATGAACCAAAATCAGAACCTAAAAAGTTAAGACAAGGAAATCCTCAAGTAAATAAAGCTACTCTAGCGAAGGCTGAGAAATTGGGTATTACTCCACAAAAGTTGGGTAAAGAAGAATACCAAAAGAAAATGGCTCAAGCAGCAATTGAAGCATTAACCGATTCTAACTACCATACTGAAGCAAGAGAATTAGTTGCTAAATTAGAAGGTAAACCTGAAATGGCTGAAAGACCAGTATATCCATCTATGAAAGACCCAAAATTCAAAGAAAAGATGGCTGCAATTCGAACAAAATATGCTTCTGACTATACTGATAATGTAGATGGAGATGCAAGAGATTTAGGAATTTCTGCTTCTCAAGAAGCTGGATGGGGTGGTGTTGACGCAGCAGATTCAATTGCATTTACTTTAAGAATGAATGGATTTCATAAATTAGCAGATATGATTCAATCGGTATTTGATGATAAACCATACATGAAAGGAGAAGGTAAAATTTCTTTAAATAAAATTGTAAAAGAATCTTTTATCAACGAAGGAACTCGTTCTCAAGTTGGTGTTATCAAAGGTGGTAAGATTATTTCGGTATATGTTCATTATGATGGGTATCCATCTAATATGAAACCGGGATTAGAAAAACACATGAAAGATGAAAAAGATGTCATGACACTTATTAAAAAAGGTGGAGCTCGTGGTATCTATGATGATAAGGATATTGAGTATTATGGAAACATGAAACCTATGAAAGGTGATATGGCCCATATAAATGATTATGTAAGAAACGCTGGAAACGAAGCTAGTGCAGATTATGTATATCTTTACAATACTGCTGATAAAAAATGGTATTATGCGAAAACATACGATGATACCAAATTAAAAAAATTATAATAGGAGAATATAATAATGAAACTAACTCAATTATTAAAAGAAAACGAAGAGCCTAAGAAGTTATCACCTGAAGTGAAAAAACATTTCCTTGAAATCGTTTCTACATACAACAAGTATCAAGAAATGATGGATAGAAAATCTGATTTGACAGAAGTTGCAGAAACTCTTGGTGGTATTACTGAAGCAGCAAAAACTTTGTTGTTAGGTGAATCGGATGATTGGTTTGATAAAGTAACTATCAAACGAAACATGAGTGAGTTGGATAAATTAGGAACTCAATTTGATAAAGTTGCCCAAGAGGCTAAATCATTAGACCAAAGAATGGCAGGTTTATACGAAGATATGGGACATATCCTTTCTCGTTATTATAAAATGGGTGAAATCTCTGAAGACCAAATGAAACAAAGATTGGGAATGAGAGAATCAAAACAAGATTGTGGATGTAATTCAATAAAAGAATCAGCAGAAGATGTAAACAAAGCAATGTTACCAGCTGATGTTAAAATAAAATTACAAAAAGCAATGGATATACTAAATGGAAAAAAATTAACCCATCCACAAAAATTACAAGTGTTGGGTAGAGTTTTAGATTCATTGGGTATGGATAAAAAAGAACTAAACAAAGCAACAACAAAATTAAGAACTAAATTAGAAACTACAATCAAAGAAGATTCTCCTTGTTGGGATGGATATGAGATGGTTGGTATGAAAAAGAAGGATGGGAAAGAAGTTCCTAATTGTGTTCCTAAAAACTAAATAATACGATATTTATACTAAATTAAATTTACATTAATGAGAGGAAAATCAAGAGTTACAGTAATCGTTAGAAATGGTGATATAGCCAAGGCACTAAAGATTTTTAAAAAGAAGGTTAATGAGAGTGGACATCTTTTAGAATTGAGAGAAAGAAAAGAATACACTAAACCTAAAACAAAACGAAGAGAACAAAAACTAAACGCTATACGAAGAAATAAACTTCAACTTATTCAGGAACAAATGTTAACTGGAGAGTATAGAGTTGGTAAAAAACATAAAAAATAAGGTTTTTAACAAATTTTTTACAAAAAATATATATCTTATATAGAAAATTATAGGTTTTTATTAAAATCTATATATTTATTTGTAATTGATTCACGATTAATGTGAATTTTATATCAAGTTGGTTAATGAATACCCTTTATTAAGTGGTGACCGAACAACCGACCTTATTCAAACCCCACATTGGAATTCTCCTAATAATTTCACGGACAAAACAAATAGGAAGGTCAAACATGGCAAATTCAAAATTATTGAAAGAAGCTATTGCTGATGCCAAAGCTGTTAGAGAAACTGCAATTGCAAACGCTAAAATCGCGTTAGAAGAAGCATTTACTCCAAGATTACAATCTATTTTATCTAAAAAACTTCAAGCAGAAATTGAAGGAGCAGAAGATGAAGAAGAGGTAAACGAGGAATATTCAGATGGAAGTGAAGCTCCAGATGAAGATGCATCTGATATCGGTGATGGAGACAACAAGCAACCAGCAGATGATGCTAACAACTCATCAGACTTAGCACAAGGAAATCCTGACACTGATTCACAATCAGCAGAAGTTGGTAAAGAGGACGAAAACTCTGAAGTAATCTCTGAAGAAGAAGAAGATGAAGTACCAGGTGAACACCAATCTCGTATCGAAGAAGAAGACGAAGAAGAAATCTCTGAAGAAGATGAAGATGAATTAGATTTAGAATCAATCATCAGAGAATTAGAATCTGAACTTGACGAAGAAGATGGTGAAGAAGAAATGTATGAAGAAGAAGGTGAAGAATCATCTGAAGAAGAAATGCACGAAGAAGATGAAGAATCACACGAAGAAGCTCCAGTAGCTGAAGAAGGTGAAGAATCATCTGAAGAATCTGAAGAAGAAATCGATTTAGATGAAATCTTGAGAGAAATGGGATACGGAGATGATGAAGAAGAAAAAGTAGAAGAATCTGAAGAAGAAGACCCTGCAATGGCAGAAAAAGAAGCTGAATTAGAAGAAGCCTACAATGTAATCAAATCATTGAAGAAAACCATCAACGAAGTTAATTTGTTAAACGCAAAATTATTGTTTACTAACAAATTATTCCGTTCTTACGATTTAACTAATGAGCAAAAACATAAAGTTGTTGAAACTTTAGATAGAACTCAGAATGTTAGAGAAGTAAAACTTGTTTACGCTACTTTGGCAGAATCAATGAAAATTGGTGGAACATCAAAGAAAGTAAAACAAACTAAATTAACCGAATCATTTGCATCTAAGAAAGTTGCTTCTACTGCTCCTAAAAAGGAAATTATCGCAGAAAGTAATGGATTAGCTGAAAGATTCAAACAATTAGCAAATATTAAATAACAAAACAAACATTAGGAGAAAATAAAAATGGCAAATTTTGATTTATCTAAACTAATGGAAGGCAGAAACCCACAACAAGTAATGTTGGCTGAAACTCGCGAGTTGAAGTCTAAATGGGCAAAAACTGGTCTTCTTGAAGGTTTAAAAGACAGAGAGCAATCTCAAATCGCAGTTCTATTAGAGAACCAAGCGAAACAATTATTGGATGAAGCTACCGCAACTGGTACTTCTGCAGGTTCTGAAGAGTGGAGTGGTGTAGCCCTTCCATTAGTAAGACGTATTTTTGGTGAAATCGCAGCGAAAGAATTCGTTTCGGTACAACCTATGAACTTACCATCAGGTCTAATCTTCTTCCTTGATTTCAAATATGGTTCAGCTGTAAATGCTAACCCTAACTTTGACGGGAAATCATTATTCGGTGGTAATGGCCCAACAGCTGGTGTAACTGATACTAACAAAGATTTCGGTAGAACTAAAGCAGCTGTAAACGGTCTTTATGGTGAAGGACGTTTCGGATATACAATCAACCAATCATCTGTAGATATTGCAACAGGTAACCAAACTTGGGCAACTGCATCTTGGGATGAAGTAGGATTCGATTCTTCATTATCAGCTTCAGTAGCTGCAGGTGATGTTGCTAAAATTTCAGTTACTGCTCCTTCAGGTGCTGATTTAGAAGGAGTTCGTTCTTTCTATATCTCTTCTTCTGATTTTGCTGATGCAGATACATTCTATCCTGCACACTCTTCAGTAAGTGGAAATACTATCACATTCTTTGCAAAAGTTTCTGATATCACTACTAAAGCTGATGCTTTAACTGTTAAGTATTCTGCACAACCAAGTGATATATCTCGTGGTGATTTCGAACAATCTTCATTCACTACTCCTGGTCCATCATCTGCTGACGATTTACAAATCCCAGAAGTTGACCTTGAATTGAGAAGTGAGGCTATCGTTGCTAAGACTCGTAAGTTGAAAGCAGTATGGACTCCTGAATTGGCTCAAGACTTAAATGCTTACCACTCAATCGATGCAGAAGCTGAATTAACTTCTATGTTATCTGAATACATTTCTTTGGAAATCGATTTAGAAATCTTAGATATGTTAAAGGCTAACGCATTAACTACTGAGTATTGGTCAGTATCTTTAGGTGAAGAGTACAACTCAGCAACAGGTGCTTGGGTTGCTGCTACAAACGCAATGGCTTACACTAAGAACACTTGGTTCCAGACTTTAGGTGCTAAGATTAACAAAGTATCTAACAAGATTCATCAATTGACTCTTCGTGGTGGTGCTAACTTCTTAGTAGTATCTCCAGATGTAGCTACTATCTTAGAATCAATCCCTGGATTCACAGTAAACTCTGATAAAGATGCTTTATCATTTGCAGCTGGTGTATCTCAAGTTGGTTCATTGGCAAACCGTTACACAGTTTATAAGAACCCTTACATGACATCTAACGAAATCTTGTTAGGTTTCAAAGGTTCTAACTTCTTAGAAACTGGAGCTGTTTACGCACCATATGTACCACTTATCATGACTCCATTAGTGTATGACCCACAAAACTTCACACCAAGACGTGGAGTAATGACTCGTTACGCTAAGAAGATGGTGCGTCCTGAATTTTATGGCAAAATCTACATCAAAGATTTAGCTAACTTATAATAGTTAATCTAAGATATAGTAAATAAATTAGAGGGAACGAAAGTTCCCTCTTTTTTTTATCCTTTTTCGTAGAACTCTATATTTATATTAAAATAGAATTATATGGAATATGTAATATATAAATTAACTTCACCTAATAATAAAATTTATATAGGTCAAACTAATAACTTCAATCAAAGAATGATTGAGCATAAAAATTGTAAAAAGAAAAATAAGCTTTACAATTGTGTTCGTAAATATGGATGGGATTCTTTTAAAAAAGAAATAATAGCATATACCGAATCAAAAGATAGTGCAAATATACTTGAAGAATCGTTAATAAAGCAATATAAATCAACAGGTCATAATGGATTGAATACTCGTCTAACCGCAGAGGGCGGTGATGTTTGGGAAGGTAGATATGATTCCGAGGAATATATGGAATTTGTTGAAAAAATGAAAAAAATAAATAAAGGTGTAAATAATGGAATGTATGGAAAGTCTCACTCCAATTCAGCAATCCAAAAACAAAAAGAAAAAGCAAAAGGTAGATTTTCATTAGAATGGTATATAGATAGGAATGGTAAAGAGGAAGGTACTCGATTATGGGAAGAAAGAAGGGTGTTTTTAAAGAACAGAAACCTACCAAAAGATGAAAATGGAAAATTTTTGAAAAAAAGTTAGGAAAATATTTGGAAATCTCGGCTTTTATTCGTATATTAGTTCTGTAATTGAGAGTTAAACATTAAAACACATAAAACATGAAAAGATTTCAAGTAACCCCCGAATTAGTTGGTAAATACATTAACCAATGTTTATGGTCAGATACCAATCCTATTGGTAAAATTGTAGGTATCAAAGGTAAAACCAAAGTTCTAATCCAACCCGTAGTTGCTGGTCCAAATAAAACCAAAATGGAATGGGTAAGTGGTGGATTTGCCGGACATTGTTACAATCAATCAGAACAAACATATGACTTCTTCGAAGAAGGTGAAGTATTCGAAGTAAGTTTATCCAATTCCTCAATGAGAGGTAATAGATGGTATATTCACAATAATCCTGCAAAATATTACGATTTTAATTTCTAAAATATTTGGAAATCTCGGCTTTTATTCGTATATTAGTTCTGTAATGAGAGATAAAAATTAAAACACATAAAACTTAAAAAAAACATGAATTTTTCCCAATTAAATCAGATGAGTTTAGAAGAGTTACGAAACCTTAACTCTTTAGTAGTAGAAGTAATCAAATCCAAACGAGCTATGGAATCTTTTGAAAAGAAACAAGAGTTACGAGTTGGAATGAATGTTAGAGTTAATCACTCTAAGTTAATAGGTAAACAACTCCGAGTTGAAAAAGTAAATCGTACCAAGGCTTCTCTAAGAGTATTGAGTGGAGGGTTTGGTTCTTATAGTGTTCCAATTTCCATGATTGAGATTGTTAAATAATAAAATATATGAATAAGATTGATTTTAAAACCCTCGAAAAAGTTAAAACCGAGTTTGGTAATTTTGAAATAGGCCAAGTAATGGGTGGTAGTAACGATGTTTACCTACGATTTGGGTATTGGTCACGAGTTGATGTTGTAAAACTTCAAGAAATCATCGGTAATAGTGCAAATGTTGTAGAAGATGATTTAGATGATGATGATTGTGGTACATTATATTCTTATAAACTAAAATAAAATAAAAAATGGAAATTGTAAATCAATATCAAATAGCAGCAGAGGAATTTGCATTAGAATACGATGTAACAAATCCTCATATTATTAATATCATTGCATCAGTAATGATGACACGAGATGGTAAAGGACTTCAAGGTGGTGGATTTGTCCAATCTGTTGTAAATAACGATTTGTTTGGGGCAATATCAAAAGCAGATTCCGAATGTTACAATAATCTAAAAGTAATTGTAGCGGCAAATCAATATTCGTACTTGAATTAATAAAAAATGACTAAAGAAGTTGCAGAATCAAACCTTGAAAAATGGTTTTGGGAGTTTAAATACAAATTGGTAGATGAATTTCCCGAATACCATGGAACTTTTGATTACATAGTTGGTAACTCCGATGAAAATGGAGTATTATACGAAGTAATGGAATTTTCTTATAGATATTTAGAAGTAGAATCCGAATTAAAAGGTGGTTGGGATAATTTAAACATTAGTGATTATCTAAACGCCATAGATTACGGGTACATGGAGTGGAATAAATAATTCGTAAAAACTTTTTGGTATATATTTATTAATAAATCTAATAGGAATATACTAAATGGAAGATTTATTATCGGTATTAATACATTCGGTAAACCAAGTGCACGTTTTTCACTTACAAACCAAATCATTTTCAGAACACAAGGCTCTAAATGAGTATTATGATTCAATTGGTGATTTGGCCGATAAACTTGCAGAGGCATATCAAGGTAAATATGGTATCCTAAATTATAAAAATGTATCTAAAATAGAAAAGTACGAATCAAAAGAAAGTTTAATTGAATATTTTAATAAAATCATAAAAGTAATCGAAAAAACAAGACCTATTAAAGACGATTTTATTGACAACATAGTACAAGAAGTAGAAACTTTAATTTATCAAACTTTGTATAAAATTAAGTATTTAAATTAATACCACTTTTTAATCTTGATATTTTTGAAAGGGAGTGATTTTCACTCCCTTTTTTTATACTTTATATTTATAGGTGTATAATTGTATAAAAAAGGGAAACACAATATGTCACAAGCGAGAATTTGGACAGGAACAACATCTTTCATATCTGGCTCTTCAACACCTTTTGGTATTTACGATTCTGATTCTGAATTTCAATCTGAAGCACCAAGAGTAGCATCATGGTGTGCAAAAAGATTAGGTTATCCTATAATTGATATTGAATTGGAGGGTGAAAACTTTTTTGCCGTATTTGAAGAGGCAGTTTCTGAGTATTCTGCACAAGTAAACCAATTTAATATCAGAAATAACCTTGGTTCTTTACAAGGTCAACCAACTGGAACAAATTATACTGGAAAACAAGTAAATGGTTCTGAGTTAAGTAATGTTATTGAAATTTCTCAGGCATACGGTTCTCAGGCAAATGTTGGTGGTAGAAGTGATATAAAATCAGGTTCTATTGACATGACAGCAGGTGTTCAAACATATGATTTACAAGATTTTGCAGATGTGGTAGAAGGTGGTGAACGAATTTCAGTAACACGAGTATTCCACGAGGCAACTCCTGCAATTAATAGATTCTTTGACCCTTATTCGGTAAGTGGACAGGGAACTCTTAACTTAATTGATGAATTTGGATTTGGTTCATTCTCACCAGCAGCACAATTCATCTTAATGCCGTTATATGAAGATATGTTAAGAATTCAAGCAATCGAATTCAATGACCAATTTAGAAAATCGGCACATACTTTTAATATTGTAAATAATAAATTACAAATATTCCCTTTACCAACATCCGATTACAAACTTTGGTTTGAATATTATGTTGATTCTGAATTTAAACAAAATGCAACTATTATTACTCCAAATGTAGTATCTGATTACTCAAATGTAAGTTATGATTTTGCAACTTATTCAGATATAAATGATGTTGGTAAACAATGGATTAGAAAATACACTCTTGCACTTGCAAAAGAAATGTTAGGTGCAATTAGAGAGAAATATAATACCGTTCCAATTCCCGGTTCTGAAGTTTCTTTAGATGGTGCAGCACTTCGTGCAGAAGCACAAACTGAAAAAGATAATTTAGTTACTCAATTAAGGGAAAACTTGGAAGAGGTAAGTAGAAAAACAAGAATGTCTAACGAAGCAGATATAGTTGACCAACAACAAAAAATAATTGGAAAAGTTCCATTAGCAATTTATATAGGATAATACTATGCCAAGATTTTTTAATGCAAGAGATTTAAATTTTATCAAATCAATCGCCGAAGAAGTGGTTGATTATGTAGCAGAAACTACTGTTGTATTATTTAAAATGTCAGTTGGTGAAACAAAAACCAATCTTTATGGTGAATCTTTAGGTAAAGTTTGGCATAAACCTGCTCCATTAATGGCAGTGGTAGATAGAGAACCAAAAAATGTTTCATATGATGGGTATGGTCCTGATGTTACTCAAGCAGTAGAATTTCGTTTTATGAGAGAAAGACTTAGAACTCATAAGTTACCACTATTACGAGATGTTAATGGTACGGCAATACCGGTTGGTGCAATTCAAAACGAATTGTATGGATATCCTCAAATTGGTGATGTTATTTTATTTGATGGTGATTATTATGAACTTGATAATGTGCGAGAAAATTTATTAGTAGGTGGTTCACCTCAAATATATAATCAAGAAACCGGAGAATTTGAAGATGCAAATATGGTTTTAATTGCAATTGCATTTAAAGTAAGACGTTCACAAGTACAAATAGAGGATAGAGTAAGATAATGAGTATAGACCCATTAAAGAAAAATCTTAATAGAGCCCAACAACTTAAAACCGAGGTACAAAACCACAAGGGTGTTAAGTTGTATGATGTGGATATGGCCATTGCCGAACACATCATAGATGTGATTGTCCCAACTGTTGAGGCAATGGGAGAAAAAATAAAAGTACCCGTACTATATGGTAACCCTGAAAGATGGAAAGCCGTACAAAAAGATGGATATTTGAGAGATAGAGAGGGTCAAGTACAAATTCCTCTTATAATGTTTACACGAAATTCAATTGCACGAGATGATTCTATGGTAAACACCATGAATCGTAATGTGTTTTATCCAGTTGTAACAAAATATTCTAAAAAACATAAGTACGATAGATTTTCGGCAATGACTGGTGCACAAAGACCGGTAGAACAATATAACATAACAATGCCGGATTATGTTACCATTACTTATGAGGTAATAATATGGACGGATTTTACCGAACATATGAATAAAATTGTTGAACAATTCCAATATGCAACTGATGAATATTGGGGTGATAAGAATGGGTTCAAATTTAGAGTAAAAATTGATTCATTTGATACAACTGCAGACGTTGGTGAAGGTACACAAAGAATTGTAAAAACAAATTTTACAATGGCAGTAAATGCATACCTACTTCCTGAAAAATTTGATAACGAATCAACTACCAAGAAATCAATATCACCAAAAAAAATAGTTTGGGGATTAGAAACTGATTTGACGGGTGGTGCAACAACTCAAAATGTAATAACTCAAAAGTTATACAATGAATATTCTGATATTGTAGATTTTATGTCAGTAAGGGGTTCACAACAAGCAACTTTTGTTGATGATGATACCGTAAAATTACAAAATGTAGATTTACCAAAATTACCATCCGAATTACGAGGTGTATTTAATGTAAGTGATTGGTTTAGAGTATATGTGAATGGTGTATTAGTTCCATCTCAAAAATATTCTTATACTGGTTCTTATGATTCAAATGAAATTTATTTTAATTTTAATACAGGTTCTCTTGCAGTAGGTGGTACATATCCCAACGATTTAATATCAAGTACAACTGAATTAGGATATATTATTGAATCAACCGATGAAGTTGGTATAACTGGTAAATTTATTGAACTATGATAAAAGAATTAAATAAAATATTGAGACAAGTTCATGAACCAGATGAGTATCAATTGATACCTCATAACATGACTCATCCATTATATTGGATATGGAAGATTGAAAATGCAAAAATGAAAGATTTAAATCTAAATTTAAGACCATTTCGTAAGGAACATGCTCGTTTTGATATATTTATTAATGGGCAATATATTTTAGAAAAAGATTATATTGCAGAACAAAGTGGAAAGGATTTTCATATAAAGTTTCTAAAAGCCAACTTTGCTGGTGCTTATGACCTTTATGAAAGTGATGTAATAAAATTAGAGGGAGATATTGATTTGACATAATGAAAACTAAACCAAATGTAATAGTTCCCTTCGATGATAAAGAAAGATTTAAAAATCTTGTATTAGAAGTTATAAATGATACTTCAATTTATACTCTTGTACCTGATTCAATATCTTTAGATGGTGTTTTATTTACTTTAATTCTTCAAAACAAAAAATTTGTATTTGAGGATATGAAAGTAGATGTAACATCGGATTATATAGATGTATATTTGCAAGGTGTTAAAAAATCTGCAAGTTCATACACGGTTACTGATGATGGTACAAATATTATAATCAACTTTATTGAAAATATAACATTGAGACCTCAAGATATTACCGAGGCAAATGAATTTTTGGTAAAAGGTAAAATAGTGAGTAGATAAGAAATGGCAACATTAATTCAAAGTAAACAAATTGAAGGTGTAGTAACCGCCTCGGTCATACAAGGAGATTTTCTTGTATCGGGTTCGTTGGTTGTTAGTGGTAGTGGTATCTTTACAAATGATATTACCGCATCTTCTATATCATCATCTGGCCCAATATATGGAGTTAGGTACTCTGATGTACAAGGAACTCCAAATTTTGTAGCAGGAAGTGGTATTGTAATTACACAAGTAGGAACTACCATAACTATCACCAACACCGGTGGTGGGGGTGGAGTATCGGGTTCTGCAGAATTAATTACTTCAGTTGCTCAATTAAACGCTTATACTGGTTCTAATGATATAATCATATTAGGATTAGAACAATTTACCGCATCTATACAATCAGAACTTGATTCTTTAGAAACACGAGTATCTGCATTAGAATCACAAACTGATAATACTGGTTCTGATTCACAAACACTTTCTATTGTTGGTGACCAATTAACAATTAGTGGTGGAAATACTATAACAATTCCAAGTGGTGGAGGTTCTACTGATATTTCTGCATTAAATGATTTTACTTCATCTACTGATAGTAGATTATCGAGTTTAGAATCTGCTACTGCATCTTTACAATCTCAAATTGATGGAATTGTTCACACTCAAATTCCTGACGGAACTATTTCTTCATCACAACAAATTTTAGATTTAGGATTTGTAACTTCAAGTGGTGCAAGTGGTGAACATACTGATATATCCATATTAAATGCTTATACTGCATCAAACGATGAAACTATAACCGAATTACAAACTCGAATTGATAGTTTATCTGCAGCAACAAGTTCTTATTTAACTTCGGAAACCGATTCACAAACACTTTCTATTGTTGGTGACCAATTAACCATTTCAAGTGGTAATACAATCACCATTCCAACTGGCAGTGATGGGGTTTCTTCTTGGAACGATTTAACTGATATCCCAAGTGGAATAGTATCAAGTTCATCTCAAATAGTAGATGATTTAGATGCAAGATATGTATCATCAACCGACTTTTTAGATTATGCAATCAGTACTGGTGATAAATTATCTAATTTAGATTTCTTTACACAATCTATTGATTCGAGAGTAACTGCTTTAGAAAACGCAAGTAGTTCTCATGTTGATATTAGTTCATTAAATGATTTTACATCATCTATACAATCACAAGTTGATGGATTGAGTTCACAAACCTCATCATATTTAACCGAACTTCCAAGTGGAGTGTTTAGTGGTTCAATATTACCGGGTACAAATGTAACAATTGATTCATCAAGTGGTGATTACATTATATCAGCCTCACTTGTAGGTGGTGGTGACACCTCTTTTAATGGGGATAGGGTTATCTCAAATACTTTATTGGGGGATTTGTACTCTCAATCATTTAACGCCGGTACGAGTGGTTCAATACAAGATTTCTTAACCGCGGTTTTCTTCCCAAGTGAAGCACCAACTGCAACATTTACCAATCAAACTGCTAATTTCAATACAAATTTAGCAACAAACAATACAAACTTGGTTTCAGTTTCTTTAACTGATACCGTAGATAATT
>Ga0222714_10004973_pt1 | contig 12820 bp, 14 predicted proteins | sample C33_3DmetaG_FD_165048 | JGI IMG/M metagenome (GOLD analysis project Ga0222714, IMG submission 165048) | Estuarine water microbial communities from San Francisco Bay, California, United States - C33_3D | ecosystem: Environmental > Aquatic > Marine > Unclassified | place: USA: California... | reverse complement strand
TGATATTAAATCTTACCAATTAAAAGGCTCCAAACTATCATTAGATTTAATTGATGCTGATAATAAAACTTTTGATTTAAGCGAACTTAATTTAAATCGCAGTGATATTAAAAAATTAGATGTTGACTTGCAAACTAGAATAAAGAAAATCACTAAAGATTGAAATTTATTCCTTATAGACTGTTTCTCCAATATTACCAGAACGAAGCTTAATCAATTCCACTTATATCTATTCTAAGGATATATTCAATAATTCAATATCCGTTGTGCTGCCTCTAAATTCTGAGATTTTAATGGCGTTCTTTATAGGAGTAACCATTTTAGGAAAATCATCCAAGACCAACACCTTATCGTACTTTTCGATATAGGGTGAAATATCCTTTTGATATTCCACTGAACCATTCATACTATTTATACGCTTGCAATTTCTTCGAGAATTTATGAATGTGAATTCATAGTCACATAATACTGTTGATTTTATGATCCATCGAACATAATCTAACTTGCTTGCAGACCAAATAGCTAAGCTGTAATCACTTTTGTACCTTTCTAGAAATTCACTCAAATATGGTCGTTCATACAAATAAAAAAGATGACGATGAGCTTTAAATTCAATACCTGATATTGGAGAATATGAAGTATGAATTAATGTTTCATCTAGATCTAAAATCAATAATTTTTTTAAATCCAATTCGTCTGCAGTAAGAGGTTAATACGAGATTTTCTATTTGAAAAATTTCTTATAGTTAGGATCATCTGGGGTAATAACAATATAAATTGTATCTACTACCCGTCCACTTGAATTTGTGCTTGATTCTGACTGTTTTTGTGTTCCGGAAGTCGAATTGTGGTTACTAAAATTCTTATCTATTACTATAACACTATCAATGAAATGACTTGTTTCACCCCGAAGATTAAACCAGTTTCTGTTCATTGTTTCATGATAAATCAATTTGACCTTCCATCCTAGGCTGGCTGCCGAATCCAATAATGGTATAGATCTGTCATTAGAATTTTTTTTGTTTTTGCGGTCTATAGAAAAGTCAAACCCGTCTGCCGAATTCATTCCAGTTTGGGTAATATTTAGATGACCTTCCCAAGTTTTGTAAATCATTCCTCTCTTTGAGAATTGAGTTACAAGGCCGATTCTTTCGCCATTAGAGTAATTTTCCATGCAAGACATCATTAAAACTGATACTGCTATTAAAAAAATTGAGGTTGATTTATTCATAACACAATAATAAAAAAAATATTGGTTTATTAGATTTTATAAATGTAGGTATTGAGGGTTTATAATCATATTTTTGTTACATAGGGACATTTAGATATGAAAGGTTTAGTAATAATTAATTGGTTATTGGAAATATGATTAACTTTCAATTTTAGACACCTATGTAAAGGAAATTCTGAGTGAGTGCACAATTTTTTAATTTTATTTATGTCAAGTGGATTTGTAACACCAATTACAATAAAAGATGCAATAGATAATATTGTTGATAGAACTTATTTACTTCCGGCAATACAACGGAAATTTGTTTGGAGCAGTGATCAAATAGAAGTTTTATTCGACAGTATTATGCGGGGTTATCCCATTAATTCATTCATGTTATGGGAAGTAAAAGAAAACAAAGTAAAAAATGAATTTAAATTTTATCAATTTCTAACTGAATATCGTCAATTTTTTAAAGAGGATAATCCTGACATTGATACAACGGGCTACAAAGATTTCAAAGCAGTTATTGACGGACAACAACGATTGACAAGTCTCTATATTGGTTTAAAAGGTTCATATGCCTATAAATTACCAAGAAAATGGTGGATTGATAATGAGGAAAATATTCCAACCAGGCATCTTTATTTAAATCTCTCAAATCCAATGCCGGAGGAAAACGAGAGACAAATGATTTTTGATTTTCAATTTCTAACGCACCAAGAAATTGAAAAGAAAAAATTAAATGATGATTTATGGTTTAAAGTAAATGAGATTTTAAAATTTGAGAAAACAAATGATCTTGACAATTACATAGAGGAAAATGGTTGGTTGTCCAAAACTTTCACAAAAGATACCATTCGGCAACTTCGTAAGGTGATTTTCGATGATAAACTAATCAATTATTATCTTGAAACGGCCCAAGAAATTGATACGGTTTTAGATATTTTCATTAGAACAAATAGCGGCGGTGAACCATTGAGTTTTTCTGATTTATTGATGTCAATTACTACTGCTCACTGGCAGTCAGATGCACGAAAGGAAATCCCTGATGTAGTAAATAAAGTTTTTGAAATAGGCAATCCGGGCTTTCTAATAAGTAAGGATTTTGTTCTTAAAACCTGCTTGGTGCTATTTAATGAAAATATAAAATTTCAAGTTAAAAATTTTGACCAAAGTAATGTAATCGTTTTTGAAGAGAATTGGGAGAGAATAAAGAAAAGTATTATCGAGGCATTTACATTGCTTTCAAACCAAGGGTTTAATAACCAAAGTCTGCGAGCTAAAAATGCAGCAATCCCAATTATTTACTATATCTACCATCGGGGGATTGAAAATGAAATAAATAGTCCTATAAAATTTAAAGAGGATAAATTATTAATTAAAAAATGGATATGTTTGTCACTATTAAAAGGTGTATTCGGTGGACAATCGGATTCCGTTTTAACGGGTATAAAAAAAGTAATAAAATTAGAACTTGCAGATACCAGTAAAACACCTTTATTCCCGTTAGATAAGATTAAAGAGGAATTCAAATCTAATCCAATAAAAAATCTAACATTTGATGATGATTTTATTGAATTATTGTTGTCCACACAAAAGGATGCATCCGATTGTTTTCCAATATTATCATTGATTTATTCGCATTTGAATTTTGGTAATCAAGATTATCACAAAGACCATTTACATCCTGCTAGTTATTTCAATAAATGCAAACAAGAAGACTTTTCGTCAGAAGAAGAGTTGGAATTTTATAAGAATCCTGAAAACTGGAATAGTATAATTAACCTTCAGTTACTCAATGGTACCCTAAATCAATCAAAATTAGATACTCCCTTACAACAATGGGTATTAGAGAATAATATTGACAAAGTCAATCAACTTATTCCAGCGGTTAGTTTGAATATTGAGGACTTCAGAACATTTATAATAGAGCGCAAAAAATTACTGGTAGAGCAGTTGAAGAAAATGGTGTTATGATGTTATCTAAAGTAATTACTCGCAATTTTAATAAACTTTACTATGAAAATGGTTAGAGATTAGAATAATAATAATAATAAATTAACGTTTTAACTATAAAATCAATTAATATTTAAAATCAATTAATGGACACCACAATACTTTATTACATTTTTGGATCGATTTTAGTAGCTGGACTGATAGGTCAATATTTATTGAACCCATATCGTAAGGCAGCAAAGTTATCACTTCAAGATATGTCACATGAAGAATTAGCTCACATATTGGCATGGTCAATAGAATATCTGAGTGCAGAGAATGGTGTGAAATGTCCAAATTTTAGAGTAGGTAAAGTTGATGAACCGGAATATGGAATTATTGGATTGTCAAAAGAAAAAGATCCTTGTATTCTTGGTATTTACGTTGGGGATTTAGATTTGATAGTTATAAATGAAAAGTTCTCTGATTATGGACTAACATTACTAGATTTATTTGGTACTATTTGTCATGAATTTCAACATTACCTGGATAAACTATCAAAAGGCAATAACAATCAATGGATTGTAACCTACACTGAAAATCTTGATTTCTATGAAAATAGGGCAGAGCAATTTGAAAAGGCTAAATCCAAAACTCTGTTAAAAAGTTATGTTAAAGACCAAATTTCTTAAACGAATAACGTTTATTATATCTTTTTTTCTTTAGTTGTTAAGTCTCAAAATCGAATTCTTTTAAAAAAGCGATATTTCTACAATACTAAAGAAAATCCAACCGAGGCCCGTCCAGAAATAGAATTATTTTCTTGTAAATACGCTTGTTGGAAAAGTTGAATTTTCCAATTTTTTGGCCCTATACAAAGCCCCAAACTTGCAGAGGGATTTATAGTGAATTCATTAGAACCATAGCTTGACTTGTATGTAACTCCCACTCCAAAGCTAAACCATTCCCTGAGAATAGTAGTAAGTTCAGCATCGTAATATTGTATGGGGGCACTGGCAGATGAGTCCATTGCCTTTGTAAGTTGTTGATTAGTTTGAATGGCTCTAAATGCGATACCGATGGTATTTCTTTTAGATGTTGTACCATAATTAGCACCTAAGAATACATCCCCTCCATAACTTATAAAATTCTCATTGAAATCACTATTAATCGTGTTGCTAATGCTCGGGTAAAATGCAATTATTCCCATTTTGAATAATAAAGCATTTGACTTATATGGAGTGTTCTCGCGTTTGGATTTTTGTTTAGACAAAGCTTGATACTCACTATACAGCTGATTGTACTTAGCGTCTTTCTCCTTTTGTGTTTTTTGAAGCTGATAAACCTTATCATTCAAATTATTTTTTTCATTTCTCAACTGTGAAATGGTTTGATCTTTATTAATGATATTCCTATTCAAATTAGCTATTTCAGTATTTAGCTTTTTCAATTCTGAATCTGAATTATTATTTGTGGTATTTGAATTTTGTTTCGTTATTACAGTTGAATTTTGTTTACTTGAATTATTGGAATTGTATTTAGGCGATGGTAATTGATCCGTTCCTCCTGAAGGACTTTCTTTCACAAAATAAAACCATTGAAATACCTGTGTTCCATAAATTCTTCCATTTATATAGTATGTTCCAGCCCCCATTTGTTTGCCTTCTGTAGATAAAATATTAGATCTATGTCCGGGGGAATTCATCCATTGATCAATTAATTTTTCTGCAACCTGTAAATAGGTATTTCCATCATTTGGGTAATTATAGGCTATGTTTTCAGCAATTTTAGGATTAGCAATGCCAGCAAGTCGACCGCGATCTTCAGTACTCGCTCTAGAGGCATCTACTGAGTTCCTATGAGAAAAGAATCCGGTTGTGGCCATTTTCATAGAGTGATTGTATGCTGCTACTTCCAGTAGTTTGTGATGGGGTAGAGTGGACACTCCATGTTTAGTCCTTTGTTCATTGGTCATGAAGAAAACGGCGGCGTTTAGCAATAAATAATCGGGATCGGAAGTAGAAAAAGTTTGGTGAAACAATGGATTACTGCGAAAATTGGTATAAGTCCAATTGGAATAATCTTTGGTTTGCCAAGATGTTTGACCCGTTAACGCATTTAAGGAGAATACAAATAGTATAATTATGACACGATGTTTCATTGAAAAATTAATATAATCGCCAAGATAATTTAAAATATTATTTGCATTGAATATTTTAATCAAACCAATAGGATTTTTTTGTAAATGATCTTTTTGATTAATATTCGACCTATAGTAGGAATTAATCTAACCTATCTAATATGGTATGGATATGAACTGATTTTATTAGTAATTGAAAATTATTATATTCCCCTTATGAAAGTTAAAGGTTTAATTATAATTTTTCTCTTAAATTCTTCTTTTTTCCTTTCGGCTCAAACTGAAATCAAAGAAATAAAATTCAAACGGTATTATTGGGAGAAGTACGATGGTTTGAGCTCCTAGCAGCTAGTACCAATCTGCAAAAAGCAGACAACCAAACGCCCCAGCACCCCAATAAAAACTAAACCCTAACCTCCTAACTTCCCATACTAGCTCCAAGCGGCAAGCACCTAGCTTAAAAAACCGACACCTTAAACTAAAATTTATGGTTAGTTTTATTTAAGATTAATACAAACAAATTAACATCAATATATATTAAAACCTATTATATTTGATTAAATATTAATTTATTTTCACACTTCAATGCTGATTAAAAAATATATCGATTATTTATTACTATTAACCTTTTCAACACTTACTTACTTTGCCCAATCTCAAAACGAGGCTGAAATGGTTTTACCCATTAGGCATACAGATCAAGTTACTTCAGTAGTTTTCAATCCGACGGGCAGCCAAATAGTAACGGCTTCTGGGGATGAAACCGCTAGAATATGGGATGCTGAGACGGGTGATTTGTTGCATACATTGCAGGGGCATAAGAGTACTGTTCGCTCAGCACAATATAATGCCAGTGGCAGCCAAATAGTAACGGCTTCGGATGATGCTAAGATATGGGATGCAGAAACGGGTGGGCTATTGCATACCTTGCAGGGGCATACAGGTTGGGTTCGCTCAGCACAATATAACGCCAGTGGCAGCCAAATAGTAACGACTTCTGATGATAGTACTGCTAAGATATGGGATGCCGAGACGGGTGAGCTATTGCATACATTGCAGGGGCATACATGGACCGTTTTGTCAGCACAACATAACGCCATTGGCAGTCAAATAGTAACAGCGTCTGGGGATAAAACCGCTAAGATATGGGATGCTGAGACGGGTGCGCTATTGCATACCTTGTTGGGGCATACAAAGAGAGTTACATCAGCTGCATATAACGCCAGTGGCAGCCAAATAGTAACGGCTTCTTGGGATAAAACCGCTAAGATATGGGATGCCGAGACGGGTGCGCTATTGCACACCTTGCAGGGGCATACACATAATGTTACATCAGCTGCATATAACGCCATTGGCAGTCAAATAGTAACGGCTTCTCATGATGGAACTGCTAAGGTATGGGATGCAGAGACGGGTGCGCTATTGCATACCTTGCAGGGGCATACCGATTTGGTTGAATCAGCACAATATAACGCCATTGGCAGCCAAATAGTAACGGCTGGGGATAAAACCGCTAAGATATGGGATGCTGAGACGGGTGAGCTGTTGCATACCTTGCAGGGGCATACTAATTGGGTTAAATCAGCTGCATATAACACCACGGGCAGCCAAATAGTAACGGCTTCTGGGGATGAAACCGCTAGAATATGGGATGCAGAGACGGGTGCGCTATTGCATAACTTACAAGGGCATACAGAGAGTGTTAAGTCAGCACAATATAACGCCACGGGCAGTCAAATAGTAACGGCGTCTGATGGTAAAATCGCTAGAATATGGGATGCAAATACAGGTGAAATATTCCATAATTTGCAGGGGCATACAGGTTCTGTTCGCTCAGCACAATATAACGCTAGTGGCAGCCAGATAGTAACGGCTTCTTGGGATAGTACTGCTAAAATATGGGATGCAGAGACGGGTGCACTATTGCATACCTTGCAAGGGCATACAAATGGGGTTAACTCAGCCCAATATAACGCCAGTGGCAGCCAAATAGTAACGGCGTCTTATGATAGAACCGCTAGAATATGGGATGCCGAGACGGGTGAACTATTGCGTACTTTGAATGGGCTGAGAGTACCCAGGGGGCTTACTAGTGGCAGCCAAATAGTAACGGCTTCTAGTGATGAAACCGCTAAGATATGGAATGCTGAGACAGGTGAGCTATTGAATGCTTTTCAGGGGCATACATATATTGTTCACTCAGCCAGTGGCAGCCAAATAGTAACGGCTTTTAGTGATGGAACCGCTAAGATATGGGATGCTGAGATGGGCGGTGACCTTGGCATTTGCCGCATATTTGGTTTTCTCCGCCGACGGAATGTCCATGTCCTCACCTTTACGCTATTGCATACCTTGCAGGGGCATACACTGCGTGTCAACTCCGCACAATATAACCCCATTGGCAGCCAAATAGTAACGGCTTCTGATGATAAAACCGCTAGAATATGGGATGCAGAGACGGGTGAGCTATTGCATACCTTGCAGGGGCATATAGATAATGTTAATTCAGCTCAATTTAGTCCCTCTGGCAATCATATCATCACCACCGGAGAAGATCATAAAACCATCATTTGGGATGCTCAAACGGGTAAACAACTATACACCCGACTACAACTTAAAAACAATGATTGGCTAGTTTACGACCAGCATTACCGTTTTGACGGCTCCCCTGGCGGAATAGATGGATTGTATTTGGTGTGCGGACTGGAAGTCATTGATCTGAACCAGGTAAAAGACTCCTTATATGTACCGGGTTTGGTATCACAAATCATGGCAGGAAATAAAGAGATTATACTGCACGATAAACCGGTAGCTAAGTTGGGAGATTTGAATATTTGTGAGCTTACCCCCTAGGTGGAACCAATTGACCGTACAAAAGGCAACCTGCTTCGCAACAAATAGCAGAGGTTTTTTATTAATCAATAATTGAGGAAAAATAAATTTGAAATGAAGATATCAATATTTATTGTTGTTAACGATATCTTTAATACTACAACCAATTTATTCAAAAGAGTATTTAATTACAATAATAGCTTGGTGTTTTTATGAAAATGATTCAAATAATAATAAAATTTTAGGTAGGCTATATAATTATTATGCCGTTTCTGATCCAAGGGGTTTAGCTCCAAATGGTTGGAAAATTCCTCAAAAAGGAGATTTTAATTTTTACCGTAAAAAACCTGAAGAATTCAGATCTAAAACTGGTTGGTTGAAAGGTCAAAATGGCTAGATCACTACCTTAGGATATCGAGGTGACTGGAAATCTAAATAAATTAATATCTCACAATGTTTGAAAAACTAATTTTATTATCATCCAATTGATATTGATAATCCCCTTGAATACATGGGATTATTCCGCATTGCATTAGTTTTAATGATCCTTTTATAATATTATTTTCAAAGGATTTAACCACGATTTCATTAATAAATCGTTCATTTTCAAACTTATTCAATTCTTTATTATCAGGGTATTTAAGGTTAAGTTCATCAAGAAAAGTACGTTTAAATTTTTCACTTGTTTTTTTATCTACTTCATATCCATTACCACGTTCGATAACAAAAAATAAATTACTTAAATAATTACCTACACCAATACCATCCCAACAATTATATCCTTTGTATAATATGCAATATTTAGCAATCGAATCTCCTGTTTTAGATTCCTTTATTGTTTTTAAATTGTATATCTGATAAGTATATATACCTTGATTATACTTTTCAATATTCTCATTGTTATTTTGGCAATCACAGCTATCTAATATGTTAATCGTTGAAGATTGCAATTGATGGATGTATTGAGTACAAAAATTATTCAGATTTTGCCTTGTTTGCTCTTTGTTCTGTTTGACGGGATTGGTTGAAGTGCAACTGATTTGAAATATTATAATAATTGCTAATATTCTGAACATTTTAGTTTGGATTTCTAATTAATATTCGATAAAATGAAATTTTATATAGGTTTTAATCGTTCTATTTTTAATGATTTTACAACTTTATTCAAATATAACAATCCTATTCAAGAAATTAAGACCCATCATATTAATATTGGGTTTCTTGATAAACACATTAAATGCGCAAGATATTACAATTAAATCAGATGAAATTGACAGATTAGTTTGGACAAAAATAAATGATAGATTAGAGCGATTAGGAAAGAACCGAGTACCTGATTTTGAAAATGGGGTTACTAGATCTTATGCCAGAAGGGTTGTGGCAAAACTTCACGATCCCAAAAACCCTTTTAAACACAGTGATAGCATTGCATATTATGCCACAGGTTACGAATGTATCCAAAGTATCGATGTGAAAACTACCCCTGCAAAAAATAACCAATATATTAAGGCACTAAAAGAGGGTAATCTTGATTCTATAGCAATGATACCTGTTACCCAGTGGATCAATTCACCCAGTCATAATCATGCAATTTCTCAAGAGTATTTAGCCTCTACGGTATCAACGATTATTACATATAATGAATTAACGGGTAAATTTAGATTAACATCAGTTTGGTTATCATTGAGAGTGCAAAATCCATATCTAAACTGGAATTATCATGGGCCTTATGATTTAACCCATTATAAACCTAAATAGATAGGAACTATTGGCTACTAAAAATTTAGTTTCTTTAAAATAAAAACAACGATATTGAAATAATTTTGATTTATTTATCGTTAAAAATTTATGTTATATAAGTTTTTCTTGTTTTTTATATTTGGTTTTAATCTGTTAAATGCGCAAGATGTTGTGATTAAATCAGACCAATTAGATCGATTAATATGGAGCAAGATCAATAACCGACTTGTTTCAATGAATAAAAAACCAATCGGATCCTTTGAGGACAGCCTGCTTAGAGATTACGGCAGTCGATGGGCAGAGCATCTAATGCCTTGGGATGCTCCTTTCGAACACAGCGATAGTCTCTCCTGGTGGACTAACGGATCTGAGTGTATCTATAAACATGGCCTAATTTCAACCAGCGATAACAAACTTATCGACGCGATTGAGGGTGGAAACCTAGACCTAATTGCAAATCAGGCCTTTCAAGCCTGGGTTGAATCGCCAAGTCACAACTATCAGATCTCAAAAGACGCCTATTGGGCTTCGACTGTATCTACTGTAATTGTTTATAACAAGAGCAAAGGAGAATTTAGATTAACTGCTGTTTGGCTCTCTATGTACAATCCTCATGCCTTCATATGCGGCTCAAGATATTCTTGGATATTCTAATGATATTTAAAAATTAAGAAAAAATTAAATATGAAAAAATGAACAGTTTAAAAATCAATAAAATATATTATAAATGTCCTAAATGTGGATGGATACCTAAAAGTAAAATTTGGGGTAAAATTTCATTAAGTGTTTATAATCAAAAACATAAGAAAAGTTCCGTAATACATTGTGAATTTGAATTGTGTGATTATCGTGGTATTTTGGAGGATTTTATTTGTTTTATTAATGAATAAATATAAATTCCTAAATAATTAAGTGAAATATTAATGGAAGATTTATTTAAAATATTGGAGAGTTCGAGAAATCCAAACGGTGGCTTATATGTCCATTTGTTGCAACCTACTCGGAAAATTACTGAACCAGGTAAAACAATAGAGCCGGGAATGAGTGTGCTTAAACCTGGAAAGTTTACTGGTAAACTTTCCAACAGAATGAAAAGTTATTTCAATCCTTACTATTGGCACTACGACGATGGATCTGCTGCATTTAAAAGCTCAACAACTCGTAGCTACTTGATTTTTGATGCGAGTAAACTAGAAAAAAAGGATCGTTGGCTGATTACTGATCTTGAAGTTAAGCTTCATGAGCTGATAAAAGAAAAATTTAACATTCTTTCAAAGATAGGAAAGGGAAAAAGTGAATACCGACAAATTGAATTTAATGGATTTGAAGAATATGATAGAATAATAAGAAATATTTCTAAGGAGATTAACCAACTTGCATCAAGTGTAATTAATTCAGTCGATTATCTTGTGGATGAAATTATAAGTGGAAAAATTTATGACAGCCGCATTTTTCTTGACGGAATTCATTTCGGCGACTTTTATAACCACCTATATCATTTTTTTAAATATGACATTAAAAAAAACAGAAAATTACTTTTATATCTATTGCCATATATTTGGCAATGGGATGATGAAAATCTTGATGAAATTAAACACATCATTAAAACTAATTATGGATCAGACGAAAGCTTTTTTATAGAATCTTTAAAGAATGATGATGAAGATGGATCTTGTTTGTTATTATCAGAAAAAGAAGTTCATGAGAATAGGGAGGTTTTATTATTAGCGGTTTCAGCTGCAAAAGAATTCAATCGATTAGGGTGTACAATCAGTATTTATGCACCAGAAAGACTTAAGAATGATCAAAAGTTTCTTTCTGAAGTTTTAAAGATATATCCGAGAGAGTTTGAGGGAATTGGTAATTATGTAAAACGAAAAAATATAGTAATTGATGTTATAAGAAGGGATGGAAGTTTATTAGAATATGCCTTAAATGAATTTAAAAAAGATTCTGAGATTATTGAGATTGCTATTCAAAATGATCTCAGGGCTATTCAATTTGTACCTTTAGAACTAAAATCGGACCCTTATTCACCATTTTTTGAAGAGTGGTATAAGTTTAAAAAAGGAGATATTAAAATATAATATTATATTATGAAATTAAATTTAAATACAGAAACTGTAAAAAACCATAAGATCAGAGATTATCGGGGCTTCAGATTGCGAGAATTGGGATATGATTTTGGGGAATACGACATATTAGATTTGGCAAGTCTTGGGTTTCATGAGATGGGTTTGTTATCATTAGGCCTTTTAACAAAAAACGATAATAAAAACCCAATATTATATCATATTATTGATAGTGAGGAATATTTAATATATCCATTGTTATATGAGTATGAAAGGTTGTTTCATTCAATTTTTTTTAAAATAAAAGCAAACTTCGAACTAAGTCATGAAATTCCGTTGATTCTATTAGGCGATATTGAAACTATTGATAAGATTCAAAATGAAGATCAAGATAAATTTAATAATATTCAAAATAATTTAATAATTGACCCTTTTGGAGTGTATTATCCAGTAATAAACATTATTATAATTGATACAGAAAAAATACTCAGATTTATGCATGAAGAAAAATTGGATATAGAGTATTCAATATTTTTTGAAAAAGTTTTATTGCATGAATTAGGTCATTGGATTTCACATGAATTATTAATTGGAGGAAAAATTTGGAGCGATATGAAATTTTTTGCATCCTCTATGGATGTGAAAGAGTTTTGGGCTAATTATTTATCCTACCTAATGATGGATGATGAACAACGATTATTTCAGAAATATTTAGCTGAAAAATATCAAAGCGTGCCTTATCAAAGGTATTTAGAAGCAGTAAATAAAGATAGTTTGCAAGTTTTAATGTTGCTTTCAGAAAGAGAAGATCTCAATTGGAAGGATTTAAGCGTTAGAATAAATTCAATAATATATCCGTAGTTATTTTATTTTTTGAATTCAATTTCA
>Ga0222714_10004972_pt1 | contig 12822 bp, 11 predicted proteins | sample C33_3DmetaG_FD_165048 | JGI IMG/M metagenome (GOLD analysis project Ga0222714, IMG submission 165048) | Estuarine water microbial communities from San Francisco Bay, California, United States - C33_3D | ecosystem: Environmental > Aquatic > Marine > Unclassified | place: USA: California... | reverse complement strand
GGTTTTCCGCGGTGAGCTCGGCCGCAGGTCCGACCGGCTGCCAGTAGCGGCGCATTAGTTCCCCCGCCGGCGTACCCGCACCGACGCGCGTCAGTTCGGCATTCTGTTCGTGAGACAGCATGGCTTCCTCCGTTCAGGCGCCGGCAAGCTAGTTTTCGCCTGCCAGCGTCGCGTAGTAGCGCCATGACGACCGGACGTTACCCATCAGCGGCGGCATGGCGCCATCGGACGCAGTGTTTCCTCCATCCTCCCGACCGTAACCCGGAATGAATGTTTTTATATCTTCGTCGGAAATCGATCGGGGCGTACCCAAAAGATACGCTTCGTAATTCATTTCCGCCAGTTCGTTGATCTTGATCGCGGCGAGCGTCGCTTCCTCCACCGTCGGTCCGACGGTGGTGATGCCGTGACCGCGCATCAGGCAAATGCGTGCGCGGCCCATGGCGGCGGCGAACTCCTCGCCCAAAAGATCGTTCTTTATCAGGATGGCGCGGTCGTAAAGCGCCGGCCCTTCGACGGCAAGCCTCAGGCCGGTCGGATCGTAAGCACCGAAAATCGGTAAAATCTGTTTTTCCGTAATGGTGAAAAGCACCACGGTTTTCGGATGCACGTGAACGACGCTGTTCACCTCGGGCCGCATCCGGTAGAGCCAGGAATGAATGAACACTTCCTGCGGTGCCTTCAAGCCATCCGGGCCGTCGAGTTTCTCGCCGTCGCCATCGACCCGGATGATTTCACCCGCCGTCGTGTAGCGCACGCCCACTTCGTCGCGCCCGCGCGCGCGCACCAGAAAGCCGCCGTCGCAACGGGCGCTGATATGGCCCGTCGCTGCCTTGGTCAGCCCCAGATTGCCGATGATGCGGCAGGCCTTGGCGACCAGTTCGCGTTGTGCGGCGAATGCATCCATCGCGCCCGCCGCCCTACTTCGGCAACGGCGCCCAGCCGTAAAGCTCGATTGTCGACTTGCCCTGCTTGAGCGAGGCGATGGTGCGCGCTTCCTTGTCCTCGCGCGACTGCGAAGCATCAAGCGCGGCCTTCGCAGCGCCCTGCGGAATGACGACGACACCGTCGCGGTCGCCGTTGATGATGTCGCCGGGCGCCACATCGACATTGCCGATGCGGATCAATTGCGCCAATGAGCCGCCTTCGTCCTTGGTCGTGCCCTGGATGGCGAGGCCACGCGAGAACACGGGGAAACCGATCTCTTCCAGAAGGTCGGCATCGCGCACGCAGGCATCGATCACCAGACCGGCGAGCCCGCGCTGCTGCGCGGCATGGGCCATGATTTCCCCGAAGTAACCCGCTTCAAACCCGCCGCCGCAATCGACCACCAGAATGTCGCCGGGCTTGGCCTGGTAGATGGCGCGATGGATGTTGATGTTGTTGAAGGCCTTGGCCACCACGGTGAAGGCCGGACCGCAGATCTTCCATGAATTGGACACCGGCTTGATTGCCGCAGGCAACGCCCCCTTGCGGCCCATCGCCTCGTGGATCGTCGCCGACGGGAAGGTCGCCGCCCGCGCGATGGTGGCCGCATCGGGCCGGAGAAAATCGAAACTCATGGCGTTACCTCTTTGTCTGCAGATTGTGATAGCCGTGCTTCTTGCGGGCATCGACCAGCTTCGCGCCCGCCCTGACTTCGGCGACGATGCGGGCCTCGGCTTCGGCCACCGCAGTGGCGATGTCGAGGACATCCTTTTCCTTTTCCACCGGAACCACCAGCACGCCGTCGTCGGAGCCCACGAGGATGTCACCCGGGCGCACCTGCACGTCGCCGAGCGACACGGTGACGTTGGTGCCGTCCACCTCGACCCGGTCCTTGCCCGTGCGCATGAAGCGCCCGCGCGAAAAGATCGGATAGCCGACCTCGAGCGAGCCGGCAACGTCCCTGCACACGCCATGGATCACGGTGCCCGCAACCCCGCGTGCTTTCGCCGTGGTCGTCAGGATATCGCCCCATACGGTGCAATCGAGACGCCCCGCATTGTCGAGCACCACCACGCCGCCCGGAGGCACGTCGTCGATGTAATCGCCGACCGTTCCCTTGACGATTCCGCAGGGCCGGTACTTCAGGGTGAAGGCGCGGCCCACGACGTGATGGCCGTTGGCGAGCGGCGCAATGCCCTGCGCCATGCCGTGAATGCCGAGCCGGTCGAGCGCGTCGGAGATCGACGCACTGGCGAGCTTCTTGAAACCTTCGATAACGGGATCGGTCGTCATTTTATTTCTTGTCCTTGTTGAGCATCTGTTCGTAGCCGCCGCTTTCCATCACGTGGACGATGGACGCACCCTTGCGCACCGCATCGGCCATGCGCGCCTCGCGGGCAGCGATTTCCTCGCCCTTGGCGATGACCTCCTCGGCGCGGGCCTGCGGCACGATGATCGTGCCAGAACCGTCCGCGACGACGTAATCGCCGGGGTGAACCTGCACGCCCGCGAACTGGATTTCCTCGTTCACGCTGTCCTGGATGACGCGCCCGCGCGCGGTGATCGGCACCACGCCCTTGGCATAGACCGGGAATTTCGCCGCTGCGGAATCATCGATGTCGCGACACGCCCCGTCGATGACGATGCCGGCAAGCCCCTTGGTCGCGGCGGCCAGCGACAGCAGCCCGCCCCAGCCCGGCACATCGGTGCGCCCGGCCAGTTCCATCACCAGGACGTCGCCCGGTTCCGCCGCCTCGATCGCCTCGGTGCCGAGGTGACGGGTGGGCTTTTCCACCCCCTGCGGCTTCAGCTTCACGGTGACCGCGCGCCCGGCGATGCGCGGGCACGGCCACTGCGGACGAATGCCGAGCGTTGCTCCCTTTATGCCAAGCGCATCGAGCGCATCCGATACGGTGCAGGCATCCAGTTTCGAAAGGCGCTCGACCAGCGCGTCACGTGCCATTTGGCAATCTCCCACGGACCAGAATTTTCCTAGACGTTATCACAGGACGGTGCGTTCACCGCAGCCCCGAAAATCCGAAACGCCGGCCGATCAGCCGCGCGATGATCGCCATGCATCCGGTCATGAACACGATCAGCACACCGACGACGGCTGCTGCCTCGAATGTGCCATCGACGATGTGATCGACCTGCAGCATGGCGAGCGGCCGGTTTTCGGCGGTCACCAGCATGGCGATCGTGGACACGTTGCGCGCCGCCGACACGAAAGTAAGCAACGCGACCGCGACCAGCACGGGGCCCAGCAGCGGCAGCACGATGCGCCGGAACGTATAGGCCCAGGAGCCGCCGGCGATGAAGGAGGCCTCTTCCAGGTCGCGGCCGAGCTGAACCATGTTGCTTTTGACGAGCTGCACACCAGTTGAAATGGAATTGAGAATGCAGGCGACGATGAGCACGGCGAGCGTGCCGTAAAGCGGCTGGAACAGGTCGACGTTGAGGAACACCCACAGAAGCGCCAGGCCGAGGATGATGCCGGGCAGGCTGGCAGGCAGCCACGACAGAAAATCGAGAACGCCGCGCGCCGCGTAGCGCGTGCGCACGGAAATATAGGCGACCAGCGAATACCAGAAGACGCCGATCAGTGCGGCGGCACCGCCCATCAGCAGCGTGTTCGTCGTCGCGCGCAGCATCGGCGGGTCGGTCAGAACCGCTTCCCAGTGCTCGAAGGTCCAGGCGTCCTCGAGGCCGAAATGCCCGTAGAGGCTCATGAACGTTCCCATCAGCAGGAACACGATGGGCACCACCGTGATCAGCGTGCCGAAGGCGGTGATGATGCCGAACACCGGCCAGCGCCAGCTACGCAGGCGCAGCACGTTGAAGGTGAAGCTGGAGGTGACCGTGACGTAGCTGCGCTTGTGCGACAGGTACTGCTGCCAGAAGATCAGCGGCAGCATGCTGACGAGGATGGCGAGCCCCAGCACCGTCGAGACGCCGAACATCGGCGGATCTTCCTGGATGAACTGGTAGATCTTGGTCGAAAACACATAGAAGTTGTCGGGCGGCCCCAGGATCAGCTCGATCTCGAAGGATTCGAGCGAATGGATCAGCGAAATGCACAGCGTGATCATGAACGCGGGCATCAGCACGGGAATGACGATGCGCCGAAGCGTTCCGAGCGGACTTGCCCCCGAAATGCGCGAAGCTTCCTCCATCGCACCGTCGAGGTTGCGGAAGGCAGGCGACAGGAAGATGTACTTGGCCGCCACCGAGCGCGCCGCGATATGGGCGAAGATGATGCCGGAGAAGCTGTAGATGTTGAACGGCCCCTCTTCCATCCCGAACAGGGCGACCGCCGCCTGGTTGGCGAGACCGAACTGCGGATCGAACAGCAGGATCCAGCCCATCAGCACCGGCAGGGCCGGCAGGAAGAAGGCGACCCAGAAGAACGCATCGATCAGCTTCTTGCCGGGAAGATCGGTGCGCGCCACCGCCCAGGCGATCAGGATCGCCGCCGGGAAGGCTATGACCTCGGTCGCGATCACGCGCTTGAAGGTATTGAGGATGGAGGGAACCATGCCCGGCGCGCTCCACGCGGTGCGCCACAGTTCCAGCCCGTAGTATTTCTTGCCGTCCGGCCCTTCGACCAGGAAGCTCGCATCGATCAGCAACACCAGCGGATAAGCGACCAGCATCAGCATCACGAACAGCACCACGCTGGCCCCGACCGTGCCCGGACGCAGGCGGCGCAGGAAGCCCGGCCTTGCGGGCGGGGTGATGCCTACTTCGGCCATAGGCTGAGCGCGTCCTTCGGAATGTGCAGCGCGACCGTGTCGCCCTCGCGCAGACGTTCGGCCCGCGGCACGTAGACCAGCAGATTCGCGCCGCCCGCGCGCACGTGGCATTCGAAACGGTCACCGACGAACAAAAGGGTCTCGACCCGGCCTTCGAAGGTGTTGTGGTCGGCACCCGCCGCCGCCTTGCCGATACGGATACTTTCGGGCCGGATCGCCGCCGTCAGCGTGGCGCCCGAGGCGGGGCTGACGCCGCAGAAGGCAGAGGAAACGAGGGTGAGCCCGCCGTCACCGAGCCGGACCTCGGCCTCGGCGCCGCGCAAGGCCGTCACCGCGATCTCGATGCGCGTCGACAGGCCGATGAAATCACGCACGAACGGGTTGGCGGGATTTTCGTAGAGATCGACCGGATCGCCCACCTGTTCGACACGGCCCGCGTTCATCACCGCGACGCGGTCGGCAAGGGACAGGGCTTCGGACTGGTCATGGGTAACGAGGATGACGGTGACGCCGACCTGGCGCTGCAACTGCTTCAGTTCGACGCGCATCTGTTCGCGCAGCTTGACGTCGAGGTTGCTGAACGGCTCGTCCAGCAACAGGACATCGGGCTTGTAGACGAGTGCGCGGGCCAGCGCCACGCGCTGCTGCTGGCCGCCGGAAAGCGTCGGCGAGGGCCGGTCCTCGAACCCGCCGAGGCCGACCTGGGCAAGGGTCTCGCGCACGGCGGTCTCGATTTCCCCCGACGGCAGGTTGCGCAGGCGCAGCGGATAGGCCACGGTTTCGCCTACCGTCAGGTGCGGCCAGATCGCATAGGACTGGAATACCATGCCCATGTTGCGCTTCTGGGGCGGCACGAAGATATCGTCCTCGGCCGAATAGAGAACATTACCGTTCAGCGTGATGGTGCCGGTATCGGGTGAATCGAGACCCGCGATCTGGCGCAGCGTGGTCGACTTGCCGCAGCCCGACGGGCCGAGAAGGGCGAAAACCTCGCCCTCGACGATATCAAGGGTCAGGTCGTCAACTGCGCGAAAACTGCCGAACAGCTTGGAAATATGGGCGAGCCGGAGAAACGGCTTGCCGCTGCCTGCGGAAACGATGACTGGCCTCCCCGGGCCGGGCTTCCCCGGCCTCTTGATTATACGTCAACCCGCGCGGCTGCCGCCGATGCCCGCGCTTTCTTGACCCTCGGTATCGAGTTCCGTAGTCTAATATTCGAAAGCGATTTCCCAAATCAAAAAACAAGCGACCGGCAACCCGGCACTTGCGCCAGCGAGGACCGCCCGATGACCACCCGTGAAGAAAACGAACTGATGTGCCGCGTCGGACCTGGAACCCCCGGGGGCAAGATGATGCGCCGCTACTGGCTGCCCGTCGCCCTGTCCGAAGACCTGCCCCGGGGCAGCCGCCCCGTGCCGGTGACGCTGCTCGGCGAACAGCTGGTTCTGTTCCGCGATGAACAGGGGCGCCCCGGGCTTCTTCAGCGCGCCTGTCCGCACCGCTGCACCGATCTGAGCTATGGCCGCATCGAGGACGGCGGCCTGCGCTGCCTCTATCATGGCTGGCTTTTCGATGTTGCCGGCAACTGCATGGAGCAGCCGGGCGAGCCGCCCGAGAGCACCTACAAGGACGAGGTCAAGGCGCGGTCCTATCCGCTTGTCGAAAAGGCCGGAATGATCTTCGGCTACCTCGGCCAGGACGCTCCGCCGGAATTCCCCGACTGGGAGTTTCTGAACGCGAGCGATGAGCACCGCTGCCTGCTGCGCTCGCACATCGCCTGCAACTGGCTTCAGGCGCTGGAAGGCAACATCGACCCGGTTCATCTCAGCTATCTGCACCGCCCGCTCAAGCAGGTGGATACGCGCCCGGTGCCGGGCAGCGAAAAGTCGGCGGACCAGTTCTACGGCGACGACCGGCGGCCCAACCTCGATCTCGAGCAGACCGATTACGGCATCCGCATCTATTCGATCCGCCGTGCCCCCGAGGACAAGCAGTACGTGCGCATCACCAATTTCATTATGCCGTGCCAGGCGGCCATCGTCGGCAACGAAGGGCGCGTGAACGAAGGGTATTCGGTGCACTGGCACGTACCCATCAACGACTACAACAACATGCGCTTCGACTTCGTCTTCAACCGCGTGCGCCCGGTCGACAAGGAAAAGTACCGCAAGCGGCTCGGCAACCTGACCGGGCCCGACGGCGTGACGAAGCGCAGTCTCGAGAACCGTTATTTCCAGGACCCCGTCGCCATGCAGACGGAAAACTTCACCGGCATGGGCGGCTCCTTCAACATCCATGACGCCTTCGCCACCGAGAGCATGGGGCCGATCAGCGACCGCACCCAGGAACATCTCGCCACCAGCGACCGCATCATCGTGCGCGCCCGCCGCCAGGTGCTGGAAGCCATCGCCGATGTTGCCGAAGGCCGGGAGCCGCGCGGCGTGATCCGCGATCCCGCGGGCCGCGACCGCTCCCATGTCGTCGTCATGTCGGAGGTTATCCCGCACGACGTCGATCCCAAGGAACACTGGAAAACCCGCGTTCACCGGTGTCAGGCGGCCGAGTAGGCCGCCCGCCCCCAAGACCATAACCATAAGGGAGACTTCACGATGACCGATTCCAACAAGTTCTGGCCGCTCAGCCGGCGCGACTTCGCCCTTGGCCTCGCGGGAACCGCCGCCGCGACGTCGCTTCTGCGCGGCGTGCCCGCCCTTGCCCAGGACTGGAAGGCGCGCTGGGATCAGGTCGTCGCCGCCGCCAACAAGGAAGGCGCGCTCGATGTCGCGGGCCCGTCGGGGCGCCAGTGGCAGCAGCTGCTGGCCGATTTCGGCAAGGAATACCCGAAGATCAAGACCCGCGTGACCCCCTTCGACAGCCGCGACTTCTGGCCGCGCATCCTCAAGGAACGGGAAGTCGGCAAGCACCTGTGGGACATCCGCGTCGGCGGCGCCGATACCCAGGTCTATCCGCTGGCCAAGGACGGCGGGCTTGCCGACGTGCGCGCCATGTTCATCCTGCCCGAGGTCGCCGATGAATCGAACTGGTACGGCGGCTTCGACCACATGTTCCTCGACAATGCCAAGAAATACGTGCCGAGCTTCGGCGCCTATGAAAGCCCGCTGGCGCATACCAACAAAGCTTTCATCAAGGACGGCGAGATCAAGGACATCAAGGAACTGCTGCTTCCGAAATGGAAGGGCAAGATCGCCATGGCCAATCCGCGCGGCGGCTCCACCGCCGTCAGCATGGCGCTTCTCTACAAGAAGTTCGGGGCCGACTTCATACGCGAACTGTTCACCAAGCAGCAGCCCGTCGTCGTCAAGAATTCGCGCCAGCTGATGGACTGGTTCGTGTCGGGCAAATACCCGATCGGCATCGGCCTGCCCAATTCGCAGATCGTCGCCTACCGCAAGCGCGGCGTGAAGATCGACATGGGCAAGGTTGCCGGTCTCGATATCTGGTCGGTCGGCGTCGCCGGCATCCAAGTACTTCAGCCGCGCCCGCACCCCAACGCGACGATCGTGTTCGTCAACTGGCTGCTGAGCAAGAAGGGCCAGGAACACGTCATGCCCAAGGTGCGGATCAACAGCCGGCGCAAGGACATTCCCGTCGTCGACAAGCACCGCGAGCTTGACTGGAAGGATTACAAGGGCGCCGTTTCCGGCCAGACGGAGGAGTTCACCGCCGCCATGCTGGAAGCGAAGAACCTGATCCGCACGCTGGTGAAATAATAGGGGCGGCTCACGCCGCCCTTTCCCAGACGGCAAAGCCCATGGCGCAGCCCACACCCTGCGGGCTGCGGTAGCACGGGACGTAATCGACCATGGCGCCGCCCGCACCCGCCGCCGCCGCTGCGATCATCCAGTTGCGGATTTCGGAGGTGCCCGCGGTCAGGTCCTCGTCGCGCATGGCGGCCATGAAATCTAGGTCGCCCTTTTCCAGCGCGGCGATGAAGTCGCGGTCGAGCTTTTCGTCGATCTTGGTATGGCTGAGCCCGCCTGAGCCGATAAAAACGACGCGCTCGGCCGCCGTTGTTGCGCGGGCAGCGGCGCCAAGCACGCGGCCGAAGGCGACGCAGCGCGCCGCGCTCGGTGCCGGCGGGAAATAGGTGTTCACCATTACGGGCAAAATCGGCACGTCCGCTTTCGGCAGGATGAATTCGAGCACGCGGCCAAAGGCATGGCCAAGGCCCCCCTCCATCCGCGTCACTTTCGACCAGGACGGGTCGAAACCCGCCGCCATCAGCGCCCCCAGCATTTCCCTTGCCAGCGCGCCGTTGGCCTTGTAGTGGCGCGACTGGTTTTCGAGCGAGGTACCGAAGTAGCGGTACTTGCGCGTCGCGTCCACCTCGTCGCCAATGAACAGGGTGAAGGGTGGCATGTTGTCGTCCAGCATGTTCTCGTGCTGATCGTCGCCGATGATAACGATGGTGTCGGGACGCCACGATTCGAGCCTGTCGCGCAGCGTGGCGATGGCGGCGTTGCAGCGGGCTTCGTGGGCGCGCATCGCCTCGGGCGTGATTTCAGCCTCGATTCCGGGCTTCGGGTTGAACGGCCCCCGCGCGCGCCCCGGCAATTCCGCCCATTTGTCCGCAGGCGTCAGCAGTTGCGGACTGTGGGACATGGCCATGCAGCCGACGATCTTCGCCATTCTCTTTTTCCTCCCGATGCAGCGACACCGTCATGTTCGACAAAATCGTCAAAGCGCGATAGTGTTTTCGGAAATTAAAAACGATTTACACAGGGAGACGAAAAATGAATTTCGCAAAATTCATCGTCACGATTTCCGCTGTTGTTGGCTTATTCATGAGCGGCCCCGCCGCCCAAGCGCTTGAGGACTGGACCACCGTCCTTGCCAAGGCCAAGCAGGAAGGGATTGTCGTCGTCCACGGCGCGCCGGGCAAGCGCTATGCCGAGGCCCTGGTCGCCGCCTTCAACAAAAAATATCCCGACATCAAGGTGCAGTTCTCCGGCGCCTCCAACCGCACCGACGTACCGAAGCTCCTGCGCGAACGCAAGGCCGAGATCTTTGCCTGGGACGTCTGGGTTTCAGGCCCCTCGACGGCAGTCGGTCGCCTCAAGCCGCTTGGCGTATTCCAGCCCCTTCAGCCCTTTCTGACCAAGGAAACGATGGACGACCGCTACTGGCACGACGGTTTCGACGCGGGCTGGATGGATATCGAGAAGAAGTACTTCTACTCCTTCGATGGCACCACCCAGAATCCGATCCAGGTCAATTACGATTTCATCAAGAAAGGCTCGATCACCTCGATCAAGGACCTGCTGAAGCCGGAATTCGCGGGCAAGATCGTCTGGGACGATCCGCGCTTCAACGGCTCGGGCAACGGCTCATCGCAGACGATCTTTGAAAACATGGGCGAGGATTTCCTGCGCCAGCTCTACAAGCAGCAGGTCGTCTACACGACGAACCGGCGCCAGCTTGCCGAATGGGTGGTACGCGGACGATATCCGATCGGGCTTGGAGTCGGCGAGAACGACCTGGCCGTGTTCCAGAAGCAGGGCCTGGGCAAGAATATCGAACCGTTGCCCGACAGCGCCTACAAGGTCCAGCAGCTGAGCTCGGGCTTCGGCGCGCTCGGCATCGTTGATCGCGCGCCCCATCCGAACGCGGCGGCCGTTTATGTCAACTGGCTGCTGAGCAAGGACGGGCAGGAAGCCTGGGCGGGCGTGCCGCGCAATTCGCGCCGCGTCGATGTGAAGCCCGGTGACCCCAGCCTCGCCCCGCGGCCGGGCATCACCTACTTCAACGGCCAGGCGGAAAAGCACTTCAAGACCCGCGCCCATCTGATGGACGTGGCCAAGGAAACCATCACCGCCGAGATGCCCAAGAAAAAGAAGCGTTCCAAGAAAAAGGAATAGTCCCGGCGCAACACCACAGACAGGACGGACCGCGGCCGATGGCCGCGGTCCGGCAGTACATGAGCGAACCGATTATTGAAATAGAAGTCCTAGGCAAGTCGTTCGGCAGCGTGCGCGCGCTTGACGGCATCGGATTTTCCATCGCCAAGGGAGAGGTCTTCACCCTGCTTGGGCCGTCAGGCTGCGGCAAGTCGACGACGCTTCGCATCGTCGCGGGGCTGGAGGATGCCAACGAAGGCGAAATCCGCCTGTCGGGACGCACTATTTATTCTTCGGCACGGCGCATCAACCTGCCCCCCGAAAAGCGCAACATGGGCATGGTGTTCCAGTCCTACGCCATCTGGCCGCACATGACGGTGGCAGAGAACGTGGGCTACCCGCTGAAACTCCGTCGCGTTCCCGCTGCGGAAATCCGCGAGCGCGTTGCGCGCGCCCTCAAGGCGGTGGAGCTGGAAGCACAGGCCGACCGCGATGCGCCGAAACTTTCAGGCGGCCAGCAGCAGCGCGTGGCGCTGGCGCGCGCGCTGGTCTATGAGCCCGAAGTTCTGCTGTTGGACGAGCCGCTTTCGAACCTCGACGTCAAGCTGCGTGAACAGATGCGCTTCGAGCTGAAGCTGCTGCAGGAGCGGCTCAACCTCACCATCATCTACGTCACGCACGACCAGTCGGAAGCCCTGAGCCTTTCCGACCGCATCGCCCTGATGAATTTCGGCAGGATCGAACAGGTCGGAACCCCGTTCGAGCTTTACGAAAAACCGAAGACGGAGTTCGTGCGCGACTTCCTTGGCAAGACCATCACCCTGTCGGGCCGCCTCATCGATGTCGAAGGCGGACGCGCGCGCATCGCGCTTCCCGGCAGTTCGGGGCCACTCTCATGCCCGGCGGGCGACCGCACCCTGCCGCCCGCGGGCGGCGATATCGTCGTCGCCATCCGGCCCGAAAGGGTCCGCCTTGTGCTTGAGGGGCAAGTCCCGGGGGGCCTTCAGGGGCGCATCGAAACCGTGCTTTACCAGGGCGAAAGGACGGAATGCCTGGTGCGCGTCGGCGAGCAGGTTGTCACCGTCTATGGTCCACCCGAGACCGCCGGGCTGCGCCAGCGTGACGTGATCCTCGTCCTTCCCGAGGAGGCGATCAGCCTGTGGCCGAGATAGTCCTGCCCGAGGCGGGATCGCGCACCCGCCGCCTTTTCGAATTTCGCACCCTGCTGTTCGCGGCGGTGCTGCTGACGACGTTGTTCCTCGTCCTTTATCCCGTCGTCCTGATCGTTTTCTACAGCTTCTCGGCGGCGGAAACCGGCGCCGATTTCGTCTTCGGCCTGGATGCCTGGCAGCGCGCCCTGCGCGAGCCGGCGATGTTCGGCACCATCATCAACACCGTGAAGCTGCTGGTCGCCATCAACCTGATCTCCTTCCCCGTCGCCATCGTCATTTCATGGGTTCTGGCGCGTACCGATATCCCGTGGCGGGGCGGGCTTGAGTTCATGTTCTGGATATCGTTCTTCCTGCCGTCGCTGTCGGTGACGCTTGGCTGGATCATGTGTCTCGATCCCGAATACGGGCTCCTCAACAAGCTTGTGATGTTCGTTTTCCCCTTCATCGAGGAGCCGCCCTTCAACATCTATTCGTTCTGGGGCATCGTGTGGGCGCATCTCGGCGCCAATGCCATTGCGGTCAAGGTGATGCTGCTGACGCCGACCTTCCGCAACATCGATTCCTCGCTCGAGGAGGCCTCGCGGGTGGCGGGCGCCGGACGTCTCGGCACGCTCGCGCGCATCGTCGTTCCCGCCATGGCGCCGGCGCTGATCGCCATCCTGCTGATGGCGATGATCCGCGCCATGCAGTCCTTCGAGATCGAGATGGTGCTGGGACCGGCATTCCAGTTCTACGTCTACTCGACCAAGGTCTATACCCTGATCGCGCAGGAACCGCCGGAATTCGGCTCGGCCTCGGCGCTGGCGACGCTGGGGCTTGCCGCCATCCTGCCGCTGATCTTCGCCCAGCGCTGGATCACCTCGCGCCGCCAGTACGCGACGCTGACGGGCAAGCTGCAGACCCAGCCCGTTCGCCTGGGTCCGTGGCGGATCCCGGTCTTCCTCGCCGTGCTTACGGTCGTGCTGCTGCTGACCGTGGTGCCGCTGGTTTTCGTCGGCCTGGCCTCGACCATGAAGCTGTTCGGCTTCTTCAATATCCGCGACCCCTACACCCTCGATCACTGGGTCACGGTGCTGACCGACGAAACCTTCGGCCAAGCGGTGACCAATACGC
>Ga0222714_10004970_pt1 | contig 12823 bp, 20 predicted proteins | sample C33_3DmetaG_FD_165048 | JGI IMG/M metagenome (GOLD analysis project Ga0222714, IMG submission 165048) | Estuarine water microbial communities from San Francisco Bay, California, United States - C33_3D | ecosystem: Environmental > Aquatic > Marine > Unclassified | place: USA: California... | reverse complement strand
AACACCATCAGAGAGATACATAATTCCTCGTTCGATGTTATAGTCATAAAATTCTACAGCGTCTTCATAGCTCATATTGTCATCCATCAATTTGTCGATGATCTTAGAGTATGAGTATGCAGCGGACAACCCTTCCTCGGTTCGCACATATCCGATGAATGCCGATTCGTGACCATCAATGAGAATAGAATCTTTATCTTCATCGTTCTGATGGTCTTCTATAAAGTTACTTATGTCTTTTCTTTTCATATTATTGTTTTTCAATTTTGAATGGACCAAGAATTTTGTTTTCACTATCGAAATAATGCCAACCAATATCTGCTAGTCCGGCATCTCCATTTTCCTCATATGCAGATTGAATAGCTTCTTGTTCTTCTTCAGTTACATTATCCGAATAATCCCAATATACAGCCACACCTTCGTCGTAGTCATTTTCAATTAAATTATAATCCGATACAACAATATCGCCTTTCTTTGGTAAATCCTTCTTATTTGCTTCTACCACAGCATATCCCCAACGAAATGTGTCTTCTCTGGTTGCAAGTTTGTCTCCTTCACTCATATGAGAAGAGTCGCCAGTTTTGTATATGGTATTTTGAATAATACTCTTTTTTTCAAGAGGAGTGATTTTATATCTATTTGGGGATTTCATTTTGTATATGTGTTTCTTACTTTCTGCCAAGCTTCACGATCACAATCGTGACCAAGTGGAAGAAAGTTCTTGTAGATGCTTTCTGGATTTTCTACTCTGTCTTTTCTCGCAACATCATCTCTTTCAAACTCTCTTTCAAGTTCTTTTTTGATAAGTTCTTGAACATTCGGAGTCAAATGAGGCCAAGCTTTCGCCAAACCATCAGCAAAACAACAAGTGGCAATAGTCATACGACCAAGAAAATAACGGAAGCTCCAAAAAACAAGTTCGCTTGGGGTGTCAGAAAAACAAGACAACAGCTTTTCGTCGGTTTTAGATAGTTTTTTTACTTTTGATTTTTTACTTTTTATATTTTTCATATTTACATTTTTACAAAGTTTCTATACAAAGTCAACAGATTTTTTTCTGTGTTTTTGATATTTATATATTTATGGCAATTTGGTCTTGGATAAACGAAATGATAGGTACGGGCTTAGCATCTATTTTTGGTTTTTTAGCCAAATATGGGTGGGACTATTTTCAATCAAAACGTCAAATTCAAAAAGAAAGAATAAAGAAGCTCGAAATATTAAAAGGGTTGCTTACTGAGAGTGGAAATCTTTTTTTGATGCAAAACAAACTTCTTCGCAGATTGGTGTCAATTGTGAGTGAAAGATTAAAAACAACAACACCAGAATCAATCAGTTATCAATCATTTATATGCGAACACTATGAACTTATGGACGAACAAGAAAGAGATATGCACTCCGTTATTCGTGGTACAACAATGAATTCAATGAAGATTGTGAATGCGGAAATATTGAAATGGTTGAAAGAAGACAATGAGTTTAAAATAAACAGCGTCAGATATGTCCGTGATACATTTGGAGATAGTTTTGCCAAGCAATTAGGAAGGCTTGAGTTGCATCTGAACTTGTGGCATGACAAGTATAGCGTATGGATGGAAAATGAAAAACATTGTGTGGTTTATATGGACGACGACGAAAAGCATGGGGTTGGATTTCCAAAAGGAATAGAACTTGTGGTGGATCTTTGTTTGAAAGAACTTAGCGAGCGTTCCAAGTAAAATCAAACGACGATCATATACGGATGTGTCGAATCAAGATATGCCCGTTTTTCCGGAGTGTCCGAGTTGTCTATATCAAAGAAATGATACAAGAACAAATTGATTGGCTTTTTGTTTATGCTACTGTTAAATCCCCAAATGGCAATATGTTTATTGTCGCCGATATGAAACGATAATTCTTTATCTGGTCCTATTTGCTTATAATGATTGTACCTATGATATGATATATTGCGCCACCAAGGATCATATGTAAATCCAGCTGTTACTCTTATATTATCACGAACCATTCTTGCATTTTCCAATCTGGCGAAGAATATGTCTGCGTCCATCAATTCTATTTCATTCATATATCTACTTACTGTAGAATTCGATATGATAGTATCATGAAGCAGTTGATCTTTCACGGTGAAACCAATACCATATGACCACCAAGAATGATTGGTTATAGGATATTCGTCCATTATGTAAGAGATTTTGCTTGGTGAATATGGTGTCATAGGATATAGATACTTTATGGCAAGGGATCGTGTGAATCTGGATCTATGTTATACATAGTTTTACATCAAATTATTCATCTCGTTGTGAGCGATGTGATAGTTTTCTACATCTTTGAGATTGATGCCCGTGTTTATATGGTATATGTCAAGTGAACCATCTTGTATGATTCCATAATGGTTAAGATTAGTATCCAAACAATAGCTTATACTAAGATATTTTGGATCGAACGGCTTATCCAAAGATTTAATACCGTTTTCAAGATCATAATGTTCGGTGATATCTTGTTTGACATATCCTCCCCCAGATTTTTGTACAAGTATTTGAGGAATTCTGCGTGTGCTATGACCAACAATCTGGTTTATTCCTTTGATTGGAGACAATCTATTCCAATCTACCCAGTTGATGCCTCCAACTTTATGCATTCCTCCACGATCCCACCCAGCACCAAATAATAGAACATCTTCGTCTTTTTTAGCATCATTGATCGCTTCCTCCGAAATGATTTTCATCACTCTATCAAAAAATTCCAACTTGGATTCATGTGATTCTTGGTCGGTGAATTTGTTCGAAAATTCTCTCCACAGTTCGTTGGTCAGTCCAGCATGACTGAAAACATACCCCTGATCAATGTGATATACACCAAACTTGGACTTGTCTTCATCGGTCAGTATCTCGTTGATTGCAACATTGTATGCGTCGCGATAACCAGAACATCTGAAGAAGACGTTGGTCGAGAATATATAAGAAGCATCATGATTGCCCATCAAAGTCACGATCTTTGGATTATGCAACACCTTTTCCTTCAACCATCGGGCGGTATTCTCTGTTTGTTCCAGCGTACTTCCGTGTCCATCAAAATAGTCACCAGTAAGCACGACCTTGTCGTGAGGAACAGAATCTATAATTCTCTGTGCCCTAATTACATTTAAATGAACATCGGGTATTACAAGTGTACGCATATCTTCATATTACAGAATGCGTATTACTGGTCAAGATTTTTCTTTAACTTCAAGTATTTACCATTTATAAACTCTTCACTCGTCATCGACCCTTTTCTTCGGTTGCAACTATCACAGCAAACAACAAAGTTGGTATGGCTAAACTTGTCTCCACCGTTGGATTTTGGTATAACATGATCCACGGTTGCTTTGTTCTGTCTTTTTAATTCTGTTATTTTGAGATTGTCTTTTTGACAATAAAAACAACGCAAAGATCCTTTGTTTTTCAACTCTTCCTCAAGGAATTCTTGCCTTGCTTTCCTCCAACGAGTTTGTTCCATTTTGGAATATACTCTATTCAACAAAATCAGATTGGCATAACTATTGGGCGGAACGTCTTCAATCAAGACATTATGTTTCATTTAATAAAATCCACCCAATATCACTATTCGAAAAGATTATTAGAAGATTTTCTTTACTTTCTTCCAAGTATCTTTGGCTCCTTTTTCTACTTTTTTGCCAGTATCCTTAGCGGTATCAGCAACTTGGTTCGCAGTTTTTTCTGTTTCTTTGGCAACGGTGTTTACTACAGGAGTGGATTTTTCAACAACGGTGTTTACAGTATCGGTGACGGCTTTTTGTGCTGGTTTGGTATCAACACTTACACCGGCATTAAGTTCGACACCAGCAATAAGTTCAATTTCACCTTCCACACCAACGGTGACAACGCCCTTATTCATTGTGGCACCACCACCCACTTCACCACCTACCTGTGCTCCAATACTAACACCAGCACCCACTGTACCACCGTTTCCACTATTATCATAAGCGCCTGTGCTTGCGTCGGCGCCGACACCGACTCCGGCGGTAGCTCCAGCGTGGCCCGCGACACCATCTTTACCTACTTGGGCATCTGCCCCAACCTTTGCTTCCGCTTCCGCGTGTACACCAGCTTCAGTGGTGATTGTAACGCCGCCGACTTTTTGACTTGCGCTACCACCCGCTTCAACACTTGCACCGGCCTCAGCGCCAACCTGAGCATAAGCATTGCCGCCACTTACACCCGCTTGTGCTCCCGCTTCCGCATGTGCCTCCGCGCCGGCGAGAGCTTCTACCGTGGTATCACCATATGTAGCGCTTGTACCAGCAGCCGCACTTGCGCCCACTTCAGCCTTGGCAGCAGCGGTTGTGTCGGTCACTTTTACACCCGCGTCAGCATGTGCTTCTGCACCAGCATGCGCTTCTAAAGAAACACCTCCCACGGTTGTACTTTTACTCGTATCGACGCTTACATTAGCAGATTTCTGAGGGTCTATATTAGTACCGGCAGTAAAATCATTTGAAACATTGACCGAATTGTTGTTTTCTTTATTGTCTTCTGGTTTTTTTTGTTCAGTATTCATTTATATAATTTTTATTACTTTTACCTTGTGGGATGTCAAAATCCGATATCTATATATATGTTTCAAACAATTTTTTATTTAATAAAATCCGCCATATCCAATAGGTCTATCCTCTTCTTCCGCCAAAGGTTCTCCAAATTGGTCACAGAGAAGTTGCTTCTTTTTTGGAGGAAGTTCTGGAATATTTTTATTTGGAATGTATGGTTGATTTGGAGGACTAAATGGAATATTGCTTTGCTTTACTGGGTTTTCCCATACAATTTTTAGGTTATTCATATGTTTTTCTGGCATATAAATCATACGAATTCCATTCTGGGACAAAATATTCACAATATCAACCAAAGTCATTTTCTTTAGCCTCTCTATATCTATGCCTCCACCAGCTTGAAGCATCGCATTTTCAAGCATAAAATAAAAGTCGTCTTTACACAATTGTGTTTTGATGTCGTTGTTCATAATATTAGGTCCAAAGGTATCCACGGTTGGTCACAATCCAAGTCAGCCACTTGGTATCTTGATCTTCAATTTCTTTTTCCAAACGATTTGTTTCGGCGTAATCTTTTTTATAATCGCCTGTATATTCGTCGTCTTTGGGGAACGAACTCCAATACATTTTATCAAGCATAGGTCTGCGGGTTTTGATATACAAGTAACACTCCATCAACTCACGAGCAAACTTTACATGACCTTCGCTAGAACCTTCATAGTCAGTATTCTCAAAACATTTTTCACCTTCAACAAAATGAACAATCATTGCAAAGTTGATATCTTTTACCAGAGATACTTTATCACACCAACTATTAGGAATTTGTTTTGTCAACCATTTCTGTCTTGGGTTAAAGAAATAACGAACATTATCCCATAGCAAAGAAAGCTTTACTTTCAATTTAAATCCATTTTCACGAAGAAAATATTGTACAGGAAACTTGTATTTGTGAAAGTTATCGACAGCATCTCGTTCAGATTTTCTACCAAGTATTCTGGTGCTACCATCATTAATGATAGCGTCGTTATACCAGAAATACATAAATGTACGATCCTTGCGAGGCATATCTATATATTCTCGTGCACTTTTTACATACACAAATTTTGTGAATGGATTCTTTTCTTCCCACCACCAACATAGTTCCCACCATTTCTTTCGAAGCGGATGTACTTCAGAAGGTTCTTTTACTGCTCGTATTGCTTGATTTTGTTGTTCAAAGCTCATTGACTTTATAAGGGTTGATGAATGTTACATCACCATATTCGTTTGATATATTATTATAGTTATATCTTCCGGATAAGTGTGCAGCAATCATATTTTTAATACCATTACTCTTACAGAAATCTTTGGCTTCGTCAAGTGTAAAATGTGTAGGGTCATCACGGTCTTCGGCGTTGATGAAAGTACAATCCATTATAACATCTTTGCATTCGACAATTTCCTTATAATCTGGAATGGCATAAGCATCCAAACAATACGCAAACAAGTTGGCACGATATGTTTCATTGAGAGTCTTGCCGTCAATACCTTGCTTGATTAGTGTTGGAATATCTTGTCCTTGATATTCTTTCTTCAATCGTGTGCGGTTCTCGTAGATGACATAACCAAGAGTGCTTTTGTATTTTTGATGCTTCATATTGAAAGCGCGCAAATATACATTCTTACCAAGCTTCTTTTCAAATCCAGCACATATAGCAACAAACTTCATATCATAACGAAGCCATCCATCTGTGCGAGCTTTTACAAACTTGAGAAGATCATTCATCAACAAGTTATCTTCTGGATAATAGACATACAACGGTTTGTTATTGTCCATTGTTTCCTCATTACGGCTCATACCTCTTCCGGCATTCCGACATCCCACAACACTTGGAAGACCAAGAGTATGATCGCCATGGTCGTGGGTAAGAAAAATGCTGTCGATGCCAGCAAGATGATTGCCGATGTGTGTAGCACACCCCTCACCACAATCAAACAATAGATTGTAAGTAGGATAATGGCACCAATTACTATATAATGCCTTGCTGAAAATAGAAACATTTAGGTTGTTATTCATAACCATATCATTGACCAAGGACTATATAATGTCAAGTACTATTATACAGAAGAAACATTGACTGCAACGTAAGCAACGTCGTTTTATAATCTATTCTTTAGCCTTCAGTTGCTCATCAACATACTCTTTGAGTTCTTGAAGATCTTTTTTTTCAAGGACTACTTCATCCCCATAAGGTCTACCACACCTCAAGATATGCCATATACATTTTAGTCGATAACTCCAAGAAGATTGTTCAGCATATCCACGCTGCCAAAACGATATATACCACATGGCATCTTCATGATCTTTCTCAAAATGAAGTTCGTGAGTATGGCAGGAACAAGTTAAATGTAATTCGTCATCTTTTTTCATAAAGTTTTACGGAATCAAGAATTTGGTAAAATAATTTGACATTCCTACCCAACCCCCATTAACAAGGCAATAGTGTTGAAGACCAAGCCAATAATAATTACCGCTGATAAGCGGCAGACTTAAATTATCTCCCGGGGTATAAGTTATGGCGCCTACTCCGTCTTCTCTACTACTCAATATTAGTCTTATGTTGCCGTCTCCGCCGATGTATCCCAAAGAGTATTGAGTTGTACCATCTCCATTTGGAATTCCCGGAGTTGCAAACATATTCACGGTAACTGTTCCACAAGAATCCATACCAACGTTGGTCACTTCCATATCAATAGAGTATGGAGTCGGAGGTTCTGTTGGTGTAGGGGTCGGAGTCGAAGTCAGAGTCGGAGTGGTTGTGCAAGTGGGCGTAGCCGTCGGAGTCAACGTTGGTGTTTGAGTGAGAGTTGTTGTCGGAGTCAACGTTGGTGTTGGAGTAGGCGTCGAAGTTGAAGTCAAGGTGGGCGTGGGTGTCGGTGTCGAAGTTGAAGTTAAAGTTGGTGTGAGTGTTGGTGTTGAAGTTGAAGTTAAAGTGGGAGTTGGAGCAGGTGTCGAAGTTGAAGTTAAACTCGGTGTGGGTGTTGGTGTACTTGTTGACGTTGATGTTAAAGTGGGAGTTGGTGTTGGAGTTAATGTAGAAGTTGAAGTTGGAGTTGGAGTTAAAGTCGGCGTGGGTGTTGGGGTTGGAGTTAATGTCGAAGTTGGAGTAGGAGTAGGTGTTGCTGTTGGAGTTGGAGTGAAAGATGGAGGTGGAATTATTAATTCAATGGTAGAAGTTTTTTGTTTAAGCAAAAGAGTCCATCCCTTTGTATTGTCTCCAACCCCCGTTTTATTGTAATATTCAATTTGATTCTCAAAAGTTATCAACTCGTCTTTGATCGTAAGAAATTGGGAATGGTTTCGATACTCAACAGCAAATGCTTTTTTCGAAATTTCCAGAGTTTCCAATACATAATTTTTAATTAAATAAAAATTATCACCGTTTCTGTAAAAAATAGTTCCTTGAGGGGCTTTGACTATATTTTCTGGATTTGATTCTTTAAGATGATTGAACATATTTTATATAAATATATATAAAATCATCAAATGTCACGGGGTTTTATTTAAATTGGACATTTCTTTTTCTATATCCAGAAGTACCTTTTTGCGGTTGTTCATAACAACATCATACTTTTTGATTTTTTTCATCTTGGTTCCAAGCCAACCGTCATACATTTCTTTTTGCTTTTTATATGCCGAATATAGTTTATCTCGTTCGGCGGTATAGTCACTTATTTCTTGCTGAACTTTTTCTTTCCACTCGGTGAGCCACTTAAGCTTTTGTTCAACCGTTGGTTCCTCGTTAGGAATTTCAATTTTTAATTCTTCGCTCATTTCACCCCTCCTTGAGCATCCGGCTCCTCTGGTTCGTTGATCTTGAATGTCTTTTTGCACCCAAACGGATTGTTTACATGCAAGAAATAACAATTATAGCACAGCAGTTCGATGTTATCTTTTATCTTGTTCTTGTTGTTTCCATCAACATAATTTAAAAGCAATGGAATTTGGTTGTCAGTCAATCTAGCTTCATTGAAATTACACTTGTTGCACTGTGGAATCAATAATCCAGAACGAAGCATTCTTACCTTTAATCTATTGGTAGAATACTTTGGAAACTTTCCTTCGAGAATCTTGTCCAATGGATACTTTCCACTATTTTCATTCTTGATAGCCTTGTCAACTCCTTTGCCGGCCATATTAGCTACTCTACCATACAGACCATACATCTTGGAATACTTTCTGTATGTCATAAAGCTGACACCGAGTTTACGAGCAACCTCGGATTCTGTCTTTGATATGCTTTGAGCAGCGAGTATTTCGCTTTCTACAAGCATCTTTTTCGGTCTACCGTTTAGTAACATAAAATTTATTTGATTGAGCAGTTGAAAGTGGTATAAAAAGAAGCGGGAGCGATAACACAGTCTCCTATATCTTTACGCCTTACCATAAAAGAATCGTCTTGTGTCCATATAAAAATCCAGCCCTCGGCTTCAAGATATACACAATTTTTAAAAACTTTAGAACCAACGCCGTTGATGCTGATGTATAGATCTTCTATATAATCATCCAACGTTATGGATTGTTCCAAATCTTTTTTTAAACTTTCTGCTTGCTTCTTTGTCATATATCAATATGAAAAACCCTTTTCATCACATGCTAAATCGTTTCCGGTTTCTCGTTTGAATGTTTCTCTAAGATGTTCTGCCACTTTATATTGACCTGCGTTGACTAAACATATATATGAGTTGACCAACGCTTCTTTAGTCGATCTTTTACTTTTTTTAACTACCAATATTGCCCCGAGATTAAGATTTCCAGGAACAACCATCCTTTTTTCTATGGCAATGGTACCAGCTTCCAATAGTTGACTTCTTTCATCGTCATGTATCTCGGAATTTAATGACACATTGGTTTCCCAATCTGGTCCTTCTACATAATAAGTCACCATTTTTTCTTTTGCCATATTCATATATATCAATCAAAAATTGTTTCCGATAGCTATATCCCCATCGTTAATTGTGTCGAGTCTTTCTAATTTTAGTTTCACCTTTTCGCATGTAAGTTCTTCTTCTGTGTTCGCTACAAATACTATTTTTTGAAGTGCTTTGGATTTTGCTCCATCTCTGTGAATTCTACCCAAGGCTTGACGAAGATCCACCGCTGATGGTGTCGGAGATATTAGGGACATACGTGGATATTGTCCATTCAAATCGTGAAGAGAAAGTCCAGCTCCACCAGCTTTGACGTTGACAAGAATGATTCTTTGTTTGTCTGCTTGAAAGTCATCAATATTCTTTTGACGTTCGTTTCCTTTGTTTTCTCCCCAAACAATACAATTGGTCTTTAGTCTCTTTGAAAGAGCTTTAATACTTTCAGAGAAGTTGAGGAATATAACTGTACTCATTCCACTTTCGATAGCTTCCTCTGCCATATCAACCAGAAGAGGAACCTTGATAAGTTCTGCCTTTTGTCTAGCTCTTAGCTGAATGACCATAGAGTTTATTTGATATTCTTTTGTGCTCTTGGATTTTACTCTTAATAACGTCAACTCACGTTCCATCTCTTTGTATATCTCGTTAATTTCTTTTTCCGAGTTTTCGTCTATGTTATAAGCTTCAGCAATGGTATCGCAGTCCGGAAAGTTTGGAATATCTTCACGGCTTAGCCTTACTCCACGTTCGATGAACATATCAAAGTGAAGTTTCTTCAATACTTCTTTATCTCCGTTGAACTCCCAACCAAACCTACCTTGATCACACCCATGTTCTCTCAAGAAGGCTGTCCACTTACCTCGTTTATATACTCCGAGAATCAACCCCACCGTCTTTAGTTCTACTGGATCAATAGCGTTGGTAGCACTACAACAAAGGATATTATAACCTTGCTTCTTTGCTTCAAGGGCGATCTCACTGTTCTGGGTTCCATGTCCCTTTAACTTATGACTTTCATCGAATATAATCAGAGTATCTTTAGGAATATTCCACTTAAAGTATTGGCGATTACTTGTACGGCTGATGTCTTTCCATTCTCCAATCTCTTTATACTTGCCAGTCTTGACCGACTCATAGTTCAATACAAACTGATACTTCATCTTGAAGTGGTTTTCGATAACACGCTTCCAAGAGTTGATGACCGCCTTGGGACATACTACACCAATCTTCAGTTTAAGTTCACGAGCGGTGGCGATAGCCGAGTATGTTTTACCGGATCCAGTATCAGAACCGTCAATCGCTGCTTTGTTCTTTATCAATGAAGCCGTCAACTTTGATACGTTTGGAACCTGCCATTCACGCAGTCCGTTGACGTTCTTTACCTCATATTTTGGAAGAGTAGATTCCGTGGGTATTACAATTTTTTCAACCGGGTTGTCTTTTCCAAACTGATGTCTAAGTTCAGACTTCCTTAACTGCCATTCGCTGATTGCCCATTCTCCCAGTTTGTTTTTGCCTACACTATATCCTTGAGCACGCAACTTTTGTTTGTTCTGTGCCCAGAACATAAAGAATCCCTCCAACCATTCTTTTGGTATGGTCCAAGATCTAACCCACCTCGGACCATACTTTGTATTTACCTTAGCGGGTTCAGACCATTGAATTGATACATGTAGTCCGCTTCCCATTAGTCTCCGTGAACGTCTTTTGTTTTGCGAAACTTGTCAGCGTCAAAGATATTACATCTAACAGGTGTAGAGTCCGATCTAATGACACCGGTCTGAAAATATTGGGACATTTGTTCATAAAAGTTTCTGCCCTCCAAGTCGTCTGTGCCAAACCCAAGACTTTCTACGTTTTCCATATAAGCTTTTCGGGTTGTTTTAAAATGACGAGAGCACATTCCTTCCAGATGCTTTATAACTCCACCGGTTGTTTCAAACAAGAATACAGGATTTTTGTTATTCTGTTTTCGTGTGCTGTCTATGATATAATATTTTGACATAAGTAACCTTTAATTAAATATCAGATATAGTTTTTTTATATTCTATTGCTTGATCTTCTGTATCAAATCGTTTGAATATTTTTTTTCCATTGACGACTTTACTGAACAACCAAGAGCTTCTCGACTTATCATAACAGACATTTGTCTCCTTGGACGAATGACTATTATCGATGAAATCCTCAAATACCGACTTCAAATCTTCTGATTTATATTTTTCTCGTAGATTTTCAAAATTCAACTTACAATTTTCACCATAGTGATGCATGCTTATTTTATCATATAATTCGGCGGCTGCGATTTCACTTTTGCACCGTTTGGATACCGATTTCCCATCAATAAAGCATTGACAATACCACTTGTTACCCCAAAAACGAGTTCCCACATACTTGGAATATTTAGACGCCGCGGCTTTCCTCCCTTGCGTAGAATGTTTCGATAATTTACTATAATATTCACTGTTTGAGTATCTATGATCTTGTTCTTCAGAACATACATTATATCCTATTCGGGGGTCTGTGGCTTTATGTTCCAAAATAATAAGGGGCTCTCTTTTGTTCATATCTTCCTCTGTGGAACACATTTCAACTACATCAACTGTAAAATTTTCCCAACCATATTTTGCTATAGCACGACTTATTGGTGATGACGAACCTTTTTTTGCAAAATATCTATGGTCCGACATTCTGGAACAAAGTCGCCGTTTTGTTTTTCCTATGTATATTTTTCCATTCACAATGTTTGTGATTTTATATATGAAATATTTTGTTTCCACATCATATAAATATATGGAAACTATTCAAAACGATCACCGAAAGTCCATTTTTAGTAATTTCCAACGCTCGTTATCAATCTCCTTGATACCAGAATTTATCTTACGAAGAGTTTCTACAATCTCGTCGGTACTATTATAAAAATACTTGTGAGGAAACATGCCCATCATCCAAAGAGGCGTCTTGGTTTTGCCACCTTCAATAGAAATGAACGTAGGCTTCTTCATGCGACAACTTGTTACCAGTTCCTCGGCACTACCCCAAGATGCTACTGTGGGGTTGATATGAGCGATAATAAAGTCACTTAGATCACATAGTCGAAGATCAAAGGCTCTTACTTTCTTCATACGATCCGCTACGCTGTCATACTCTCCATGTTCCATCCAATTTTTAAGCTGAGCGCGTGCTGTTTCGTCTTCGGTTACATCATCCACAAAAGGTTTTATATAAGGATCAAACACGGTAATTCCCATATCTGTCAAATCTTTGGTAATTTCCTCTCGCCAACCGCGTCCATTGGCATACTGCATATGTCCAACCAAATAAACCTTTGTTTTGTTTAGAATGTTACTCATAATAGAATAACATTATCTT
>Ga0222714_10004968_pt1 | contig 12826 bp, 13 predicted proteins | sample C33_3DmetaG_FD_165048 | JGI IMG/M metagenome (GOLD analysis project Ga0222714, IMG submission 165048) | Estuarine water microbial communities from San Francisco Bay, California, United States - C33_3D | ecosystem: Environmental > Aquatic > Marine > Unclassified | place: USA: California... | reverse complement strand
CAGATACTGGGTGACGTCGAGCGCGATCTCGTCGCTGGTCTTTTCCAGTTGGCGCAGGCTTTCAATGCGCCCGGCGGTCTCCGCCTCCGGCCGGCTGAAGACTTCCTGGAAGCCCTCGACGAGGGTGCGCGCGTGGGTGGCGAGGGTCTGCACCTCGCGCTCGGCCTCGGCGAGGCTGAGTTCGGCGGTCTGCGGCAGCGTGCCGCTGCGCAGGCTGACATGGGTGGCGGCTCCCTCCGACCGGCCGCGGATGGCGCCCTCGACGAGGCGGACAAGGAACGGCACGAAGCCGATCATCAGCAGGATGTTGAGCAGGTTGAAGCCCGAGTGGAAGCCGGCGAGGTGCATCGGCAGGGTCTTGGGATCGGTGACCTCGCCGGGGATCAGCCAGTCGATGAGGCCGGTGAAGGGGATGAACAGCAGGATGGCCCAGATCACGCCGAGGATGTTGAAGAGGAAGTGGGCGAAGGCGGCGCGCTTGGCGGCGGTGTTGCCGGTGATGGCGGCGATGTTGGCGGTGATGGTGGTGCCGACGTTTTCGCCGAGGATGATTGCCGCGGAGGAGGGGTAGTCGATCCAGCCCTTGTAGGCCATGGTCAGGGTGATGGCGCCGGCGACCGAGGAGGACTGGACGATGATGGTCAGCACCGTGCCGAAGACGAAGAAGAAGAGCACGGAGAGGACGCCCTTGCCGGTGAAGCTCTGCACGAACTTGAGGAATTCCGGGTTGTCCTTGATGTCGGGCACGGAGTCCTTGAGCATGAGCAGGCCGAAGAAGAGCAGGCCAAAGCCGACGAGGAACTCGCCGGTGTCGCGCACCTTGGAGTTGCGCAGGAACATCATCGGGAAGCCGACGCCGATGATGGGCAGGGCGATGCTGCTGAGGCTGAACTTGAAGCCGAAAAAGGAGATGATCCAGAAGGTGGTGGTGGTGCCGAGGTTGGCGCCCATGATCATGCCGATGGACTCAAAGAGGGTGAGCAGGCCGGCGTTGACGAAGCTGACGATCATGACCGTCGTGGCCGAGGAGGACTGGACGAGGCTGGTGACCAGGAGGCCGGAGAGCAGGCCTGTGAAGCGGTTGGTGGTCATCGCGCGCATCATGCCGCGGAGGCCCTCGCCGGAGAGTTTTTGCAGGGCCTCGCTCATCACCTTCATGCCGAAGAGGAAGAGGCCGAGACTGCCGAGGATGGTGAGCAAAGTGAGGATCATGGTGGATTGTGGCAAAAGTGACACGTAGGGGGATTGGGCGCTGCGACCAGTCCGAAGATGTGACGTTTTCTTCAGGGCGCGCGCCGGCCGAACTTGCGCTCAAGTTCGGCAAGCGGCATCTGGATGAGGGTTGGGCGGCCGTGCGGACAGCAGTAGGGCATTTCACAGGCAAAGAGATCGCGCAGCAGGGCCTCGATTTCAGCGGGGGCGAGACGGTCGTTGGCCTTGATGGAATGCCGGCAGACGGTGGTGGCAATCATGTCCTCGCCAAGTCGCAGGCTGGAGGTGCGTGAACTGGCGCTGCGCAGTTCCTCAATGACTTGGTCAAGCCAGCCGATCGGGTCGTCGGTCTTCACGAAGGTCGGCAGTGCCTCGATCTTGAAGGTGTTTGGGCCAAAGGGCTCGGCCTCGATGCCCATGCGGGCGAGGGTGGGCAGGTTGCGCGCCAGCAGGTCGGCGTCGCGCGGACTGGCCTGCAGGGTCAGCGGCATGAGCAGGCGCTGGCTGGGCACGCCGCCCTGTTCCATGGCGCGGCGCATGCGTTCAAAGTTCACGCGTTCATGGGCGGCATGCTGGTCCATCAGAACCAGTCCCTCCGGGCTCTCCAGCAGGACATACAAGCGGTGCAGAACGCCGATGACCCGAAACTCGGGTGGCGCCTCGCGCTCCAGGGCCGGCGACTCCGGTTCTGCTGATCCGGCTGATCCGGCTGATCCGGCTGATCCGACTGATCCGACTGATCCGACTGATCCGACTGATCCGACTGATCCGACTGATCCGGCTGATCCGACTGATCCGACTGATCCGACTGATCCGACTGATCCGGCTGATCCGGCTGCCGGTGCCGTCACGGGCAGCGGCAGCACGGGCTGCGGTGGAACAGTTTCCGCCGTGCGCGGCGCGCGCGTGAAACTGTCTGCGGCCGGCAGCCTGTTCGAGCCCTCCAGCGTACGCCCCACCGCGCGAGCCACCGCCTCGCGAACGGTGATGCCATCGTGGAAACGCACCTCCTTCTTGGCTGGGTGAACGTTGATGTCGAAACTTTCCGGCGCCATCTCCAGGAACAGGAAGGTCACCGGATGCTGCCCTTTCATGAGCAGGGTGTGAAAGCCCTCCCGCAGGCCATAGTTGATCGAGGGACTTTCAATCGGTCGGCCGTTGAGGAAGGTCAGTTGCTGCTGCCGGCTTGAGCGGCTCAGGCCCGGGCCGCCGATGTGGCCGTGGATGCGGATGCCCTGATGGGTGAAGGGCCGCACCTCGATGAGGCGCGCGGCAAGATCCTCGCCGATCAGTCCGCGAATGCGTTCCAGGCGATCTGTGGTGGCCGGCAGGTGAAAGGCCGGGGAGCCGTCACGCACCAGGGTGAAGGCGACCCCGGGATGGGCAATGGCATGCAGTCGGAACTGCTGTTCGACGTGCGCATACTCGGTGGCTTCGGTGCGCAGGAACTTGCGTCGCGCGGGCACGTTGAAAAAGAGCGAGCGCGCTTCGATCATCGTGCCGGGAGCGCCGCCGTGGTCACGCACGTGCGACAGCTTGCCGCCAAGAATCTCCACCTCGGTGCCTGCGAGCGCTTCGGTTTCGCGGGTGGCCAGGCGGAAGCGTGCCACGCTGGCGATGCTGGGCAGGGCTTCACCGCGGAAACCAAAACTGCGAATGGCCGCCAGATCCTCCTTGGTGCGGATCTTGCTGGTTGCATGGCGCTCAATGCAGAGCAGGGCATCCTCGCGACTCATTCCGCAGCCGTCGTCAGTGACGCGGATCAGCGCCGCGCCGCCTCGCTGGACTTCCACCGTGATGTGGCTGGCACCCGCGTCGAGACTGTTCTCGACGAGCTCGCGCACCACCGCGGCCGGCCGCTCGACCACCTCTCCGGCGGCCACCTGGCTGGCCAATGCATCAGGAAGAATGCGGATTTTTGACATGATTGATGCAATTTGGGCAGTGCGATAGCGCGTAACACTTGCAACGGAAAGTCTGCTGTGGAAAGCAGACAAGGTCAGCGATTCTTTTTTTCCTGTTCATGATTCAGCTCACCGACAATGCCGTCTGTCAACTCCGGCGTCTGCTGACGGAGAACGATGCGCCGGCGGGTAGCGGTCTCCGGCTGGCCATCGAACGGGGCGGATGCGCCGGCCTGCAATACTCCATGCGCGTCGCCCAGCCGTCCGAGGGCGACCAGATTTTTACCCGGGACGGCGTTTCGGTGATCGTCGCCGCCGACAGCCTGGAGATGCTCGACGGCAGCCAGATCGATTTTGTCGATTCGCTCAATGATTCCGGATTCAAGATTGAAAATCCTCACGCAGCCCGTAGTTGTGGCTGCGGGACGTCGTTTGAACCCAAGTCAACCGGTTAACCGACTCGAAAACAAGCGTTTGCCGATGTTCCACAAATTTGTTCCTTTTCACCTTCACGGCTTGGCTGTAGGGTGTTTAAATATTTTTCCATAAAATTCATATTCTCCAGAGCCTCATCATGCATGTGAGATTTCTCAGCGATGGCAGCGAGTACCGCTCGTATGGCGGAGGCAGTATGTCGCAGAAGAAGGAAACCGGCGGCATCTTCTGGTGGGCCGTCTTGATCACCCTGCTCATGGGGGTGGCCACCTTCTGCTGGTTTTTCAGCATCATGGTCTTTTCGCAGCCCGAAAAGCCCTTCAATTACAACCTGCTCGCCAAGTGCGGCAAGTTGACGCCGCTCCGTCCCTATTCCCTCTACACCGCCCCTGCCGGCAAGGCTCTCAGCGCGAGTGATGTGATGGCGGAATTTCTCGCTTACACGGAGCCGCAAATCGGCCTGCGCAACGATCTGCTCAAGCGAGCCTATCTGAAGAACCACCAGCATGAGCAGCCGGCCTATCTGGTCGGTTCCTTCCGTGTCATGGAAGTGCGACCGCTGGCCGGCACCGACGTCTTTGCCCAAGGCTGGGTGCTGCGCGCCCGCGCGACAGACTTCGAGGATGTCGACATGGAGTTCGTCATGCCCGGATTGGTCAGCGCCGAGGCACCGTGCGCCGAGGGCGATGTCATCAAACTCGAGAAGCGCACCTATGCCGCGCTGCTGAACGTGCAGCGTCTGAGCGCGGAGCGCTTCTGCGCCACCGTCGTGCCGCTTGCCTACCAGACTGTGGTCTTTGGCGACGGCAAGTCGCGTGGCCTGGAGCCGCCGGAGCGCCTCAACATCGGTGCGGCCTGGCCGCTGACCCGCGATCCGGGGCCGAGTGGTGAGGGAGCGGGCATTGCGGTCACGCGTCCCTGACGGTTGTCGGTTTCGCTTTCCGGCCATCGCCGGATGTCACCGCAGGCGGCCGGCTAAGCCGATGACTCAGGCGAGCAGTTCGCTGACCACCCGCGCCTGCGGGTTTTCCACCAGCACCTGCTCGGTGCCATTGCGCTTGTAGCTGAGTTTTTTCGGGTCGAGACCGAGCAGGTGCAGCAGTGTGGCGTGGTAGTCGTAGTGATGGACGACCTTGTCGACCGCGTGATGGCCGAACTCATCGGTGGCGCCGTGCGCGTATCCCGCCTTGAAGCCGCCGCCGGCGACCCACATGCTGAAACCGTAGGTGTTGTGGTCGCGGCCAACGCTTTCGCGGCCCTTGGCGCCCGCGCGATTTTGAATGACCGGCAAACGGCCCATTTCACCTCCCCAATGGACAATGGTGCTGTCGAGCAGTCCGCGCTGCTTGAGGTCAAGCACCAGCGCGGCGGCCGGTTGATCGACCTGCTTGCAGGCGGCCGGCAGGCTCTTGAGGATGCTGCTGTGATGATCCCAGGTCTGGTTGCCGGTGAAGATCGAGACGAAGCGCACCCCGCGTTCCACCAGGCGGCGCGCCAGCAGGCAGCGCGTGCCGAACTCCTCGGTTTCCGGCTGATCGAGGCCATACAGCTTTTTCGTCGCCTCGCTTTCCTCGCTCAGGTCCAGCGCCTCCTTGGCGGCCGTCTGCATGCGCGCGGCCAGTTCAAAGCTCTGGATGCGTGCCTCAAGGTCGCTCTCGCCCGGGCGGGCATCGGCATGGTCGCGGTTGAGTCGCTGGACAAAATCCAGGTAGCGCGCCTGAGCCTCGCCCTTGAGTGACATCGGCGCATCGAGGTTGAGGATGCGCGGTTCCTTGGGGCGGATCACCGTACCCTGATACACCGAGGGCAGCCAGCCGTTGCTGAAGTTGTCGACGCCGAGCACCGGCAGGCCGCGCGGGTCGGTGAGGGCGACATAGGCGGGCAGGTCCTGGTTCTCCGAACCCAGACCATAGGTGATCCAGCTGCCGAGGGTTGGCCGTCCGCCGACAATCTGGCCGTTCATCAGGGCGTAGATCGACTGGCCGTGATTGTTGACGCCCGTGTGCATCGACCGGATCAGCGTCATTTCGTCGGCGATGGCACCCATGTGCGGCACCAGTTCACTCATCTCGATGCCGCTCTCGCCATGGGGCTTGAACTTCCACTGCGGCCCCATGACCTCGCGACTGGCACCGGCGGCGTCGTCGTATTTGACCTCGCCGGGGAAGTCCTTGCCGTCGAGCTTCATCAACTCGGGTTTCGGTTCAAACAGGTCGATGTGGCTCGGGCCGCCCTGCATGAACATGGAGATCACCGCCTTGGCGCGGCCGAAGCCGTGCGCCGGTTTTGGCGTCAGGTCATGATGCTGCGGTCCGCCGCCGGCGAGGGCGGGATTGGCGAGCAACCCCTGTTCCTGAAGCAGCGAGGCAAGCGCGATGGTGCCCATGCCATAGGCACCGGAGAGAAACTGGCGGCGGGTGAAGGGGGAGGCGTTCACGTCGCGGCAGAATACGGCGCGCGGTTGGCCGATCTAACGGGCGAGACTTCAGGCCCAGCGCGTGAGTTGCCAGCCGTCCTTGCCGTCCTTGACCAGCCACCCGGCCTCCTCGAGTGACTTGCGCAGCGTGTCGGCGGTAGCCCAGTCGCGCGCCTGCTTGGCCTGCCAGCGCTGTTCGGCGAGGGCGAGGATTTCCGCAGGTGCGGCTTCGGTTCCTTCCTCGCGCAGTTCCGGCAGTTGCAGGCCGAGGGCGGCGAGCAGGAAGTGCAGGCCGGCGAGAGCGGCAGCCGCCTCTTCCGCGGGGAGTCCGGCTGGCTTGAGGCGGTTGAGGGTGGCGAAGACCTCGCCAAGGGCGCCGGGCACGTTGAGATCATCCTCCAGCAGGGCCCAGGCGGCTGCGAAGGGGCCGGGAGCGGCCGGAGCCGAGGTGCCACCTGCGGCGGTCCGCAGCGCCTGCTCGTTCCTGGCCAGCTTTTGCAGCGCCTGACGGGAGGCATCGAGCGAATGAAAGGTGAAATTGAGCGGCGCGCGGTAGTGGCCGTTGATGAGCACGTAGCGCGTCTCGGCGGCGGTGTAGCCGCGCCGGGCGAGGTCGTCGAGCGTGTACAGGTTGCCCAGGCTCTTGCTCATCTTGCCGCCATCGACCATCAGGTGGGCGATGTGAAACCAGTGGCGGGCGAAGTGGCCGTGCGTGGCACAGCAGCTCTGGGCGATCTCATTCTCGTGATGAGGGAACACGAGATCGACCCCGCCACTGTGGACGTCAAAATCCTCGCCGAGGTATTCGAGCGCCATGGCACTGCATTCCAGATGCCAGCCGGGTCGGCCCTCGCCCCAGGGGCTGGACCAGAAATTGGGGCCGTCCTCGGGCTTGCGCGATTTCCAGAGGGCGAAGTCGGCCACCGAGTCCTTGCCGTATTCGTCGCTGTCCGTGGCGGCGGCCGCGGGCTTCAGCTCGCGCTCGTCCAGATGGGACAGACGGCCGTAGGCGGGAAAGGAGGTCACCTTGAAGTAGACGCTGCCGTCGGCTGCCGCGTAGGCATGGCCGCGCGCGATCAGCGTCTCGATCATGCGGATCTGGTGAGGGATGTGGGCGACGGCTCCGGGTTCGAAATGCGGCGGCAGCAGGTTGAGCGCGGCGCAGTCGGCATGGAATTTATCGGTCCAGCCACGGGTGAAGTCGGCAAGCGGCTGGCCGGCCTTGAGGGAGTCGCGAATCGTCTTGTCGTCGACGTCGGTGAGGTTGCGCACGTGCAGCGTGGCCAAGCCTCCCTGCTCAATCACGCGCCGGAACACATCCTGCAGGACAAAGGTGCGGAAATTGCCGATGTGGGCGGGTCCGTAGACGGTCGGTCCGCAGCAATAGAGCTTGAGGGTCTGACCTTCGAGGGGCTGCAGCAGGCGTTCGGCCCGGGACAGGGTGTCGTGTAGCTTCAGGGCCATCGGACGTCAGGATTCGGCGGCTGTCTCGTCCACAGAGGCGTTTTCCGCGTCTGCGGGAGCGTCGTCCCCTTCTTCCCGGATCGGGCCGATCTTCAGGCTGACCTTGAGTCCATGACGCTCGGCGGCGGTTTGAAGCAGGGAGCGGATGGCGCTGGCGGTCATGCCGTTGCGGCCGTGAACAAGACGCACGTCATCCGGGGCAAGCATGACGCGGAAGGTCAGGGCGCCGTTGGCGTTGCGCCCGCTGGCGATGGTCGCCTCCTTCGGGTGGTCGATAAGGTTCGCCACCACGTAGGTCAAAAATTCTCGCAGGGCTTCAGGGGCGTCCATGGCAGGCGGGAAACGCAACAGGCCGCCTGTGGGCCGGGCGGCATCGGCTGGATGGAACAGGAGACCCTGATCAGGCCTTCTGGGCCGCGCGCGCCTTCTTGATGAGGCTGCGAACGGTGTCGGTCGGCTGGGCGCCATTGGCAATCCAGGCGTTGATGCGCTCCAGATTGACGTCGGCGTTGGTGCCCTTCAGGGCGGGATCGTAGGTGCCGAGGATCTCCAGAAAGCGACCATCCCGGCGGTAGCGCTGGTCAGCAGCGACGATGCGGTAGAACGGACGGCCTTTGGAGCCTTCTTGACGGAGACGGATAGCGACTGCCATGGGATGAAAGAAAATACGGTCTGAGGGGCGGGCAATATGCCGGAGATGCGGGCGAAAGCAACCGGTTTTTTCCGGTCATGCCTAGCCCGCCTGGAAAGTCAGGCCTCGGCGGCGGGGGCTTCAGCGGCGGCGGTTTCGGCCACGGCAACCTCGGCGACCGGGGTTTCAACCACCGGAGCTTCGGCGGCGGGGGCGGCCTTGGCGGTTTTCTTGGCGGCGGGTTTTTTGGCCGCCGTTTTCTTGGCCGGCTTGGCGGCGACAGCCTTGGCGGGAGCCGGCTTGCGAGCCTGACCGGACTTGGCCAGCGCCTTTTTGCGGGCGAGGTAGAGTTTGCGGCGGCGGCGTTTGACGATCTTATTGAGCTGTTGTCCCATGGTCGGTGAGTTGAAGGGTTGTAAAACGAGCCTTCAAACTTGCACCGGCGTGAAGGTGAATCAAGGCGAATGTCGGTCCGCTCCGCAAAGAATGTTCGGTCGCCGGTGGCGAGACCACGCCAGCGAGTCAAAAACTTTTGCTGGCGCGCGCCGAGGTTTTGACCTATTCAGCCGGCACCATGATCGCCGGAATGCTCATCGCCGCCACGTTTCTCCTGCTCGGAGTCGTTGTTTTCACCTTTCTTCAGAAGGCCTAGAGGTCCTCGTCGGCGGAACTCTGGGAGATGCCCGCGTACAATTCGGGAAAGCGACGCTCGATCGCGCGCGGGGTGACGTAACCGACCAGTTGGGCTTCGCCCCAGTCCGCCAGGCCCCAGTAGGCGTGGGGCAGGGCCAGAATCACCGCCGAGCAAGTCGGCATCCGCGGTACGTGCGCACGCACAAGGATGCGTTCGGCAAATTCCAGCATGCCGGGATTGTGGCCAAACAGCACGGCATGCCTCCAGGATTCGTCAAGGCCACGCACGACTTCCAGCAGACGCTGGGCGCTCGCCAGGTACAGGCTCGAGTCGAGGCGCATTGCCGAGACGGGCAGGCCGAAGATCTCGCGCATGCTCTGGGCGGTTGCCACGGCTCGGAGCGCCGTGCTGCTGATGAGCGCGTCAGGCGCGGGCAGCAGGGCGGGGGCCTGGGCGGCGTCAAAGTAGGTGCGCTGCAGGAAGGAGGCCACCGCCGGGGCCGCGCGCCGGCCGCGCTCGTTCAGCGGCCGGTCATGGTCGGGCAGGCCGGACTGGGTCCAGCTTGACTTGGCATGACGGATGACGGTGAGGTATTTCATGGGGAGCGCCGTTCTCGCATGGCCGCACGGGGACGTCAACGGGAGCAACGCCACTTTCATGCCGGTTGGCACATGAATCAATGGCCAACCCGGCTTCGGCGGCCTTGCCAGGACGGGCGGATCCACCTAGATTCTGTTCCATGAACCGCGTCGCCATGGGTTGCCTCACAGGCCTGCTCGTCCTTGCCCTGCTTGTCAGCATCGGCTTCAACATCATTCAGTCGGTCGCCCTGGCCGGCAGCGGCGGCCCTGGCGAGGAGGGGCGCGAGCCGCTCGAGGAGTGCCTGGAAGTGCCCGCCGCGCCGGGCGCAGCCGGCAAGATCGCGCAGATCGACCTCGAAGGCCTGATCACTTCCGCCGGCGGCGACAGCGGTCTGCTAGGCGGTGCCCTGCCCAGGCTCGACCTCATCAAGCAGGCGCTGGAACAGGCTGTCCACGATGACGAGGTCAAGGCGGTCCTCCTGCGCATCCATTCGCCCGGCGGCGAAGTCACCGCCTCCGACACCCTCTATGCGGCCGTGCGGCGGGCCGCGGCGGAGAAGCCGGTCGTCGTCTATATGGACGCCGTCGCCGCGAGCGGCGGCTATTACGTTGCTTGCGGGGCGACCCGGATTGTGGCCTCGGAAACCACCCTCACCGGCAGCATCGGTGTCATGATGGAGTCGTTCAGCTACCACGGCCTGTTTGACAAGGTGGGTCTCGGCGCCCGCACCTTCACGAGCGGCGCCTTCAAGGACACCCTCAGTGGCGCGCGTCCCATGCGCGAGGAGGAGGCGGCCTACGTCCAGGGCCTGGTCAATGAAATGTACGAGCGCTTCCTTGGGGTCGTCGCCCAGGCCCGCGGCAAGACGCCGGAGCAGCTGCGCGGCACGGTGGCCGACGGCCGGGTGTTCACGGGCGGCCAGGCCCTCAAGGAAGGACTGGTTGACCGTGTCGGCTACATCGAGGAAGCCTGGGAGCTGGCCCGCGAACTGGGCAAGGCCCCCGGTGCCCGGGTGGTGAAGTATCGCTCGTCCCCCGGACTGCTGTCGCTGCTTGGCCTCGCCACGGCGCGTGCCGCCGGCCCCGTGAAAGTGGAACTTGCCGGTGGTCCGTCCGGCGCCGTGCAGCCCGGCCTGCTGTATTATCTGCCGGCCTGGCTGGTGCGCTGACTGCCATGGACGCGCTGACAACCGCCGTCCTCAAGGACGTCACCCTGCTGGTCTGGCTGGCTCTGCTGGCCGGTGCCGCCGCCTACAAGATCCTGCGCCAGCTGCGTCCCGCCGCCTGTTGGAACTGGGGGGGGCGCGTCAATGCCCGCGTTTACGTCGCTGCGGATGCCGTGGTGGTTGCGGCGCTGTCCCTGCTTCTGCTCGGCGGGCTGCGTCAGGCGGGAGGTGGCGCGAGTGACGAACCGGAACTGAGCGCCCCGCTCGTTGCCAGCGGCATCTTCGTGCAACTGCTTGCCGCCGCGCTGCTGCTCTTTTACTTGGGAAGAATCCGCGGCCTGCATGCCGCTGAACTGTTTGGCGTGCGACGGTTGAGCCCGTTGCGGGCCGGTGCCTACGCCCTGCTGCTCATGCTGCCGCTGCTGCTGGTCGTGAACGGTGTCGCCTGGGCGGTGAACGCCTGGATGCAGTCGTTCTGGCCGGATCTCGAGGCTCAGGATGCGGTGCGCGCCTTCCGCGATTCAGGCGACACCGCCGCCCGCGCCGCCCTCGTGATCGCTGCGGTCGTGGTCGCACCGCTCGTCGAGGAACTCGTGTTTCGCGGCTTCATCTACGGTGTCATCAAGCGCTTCACCGACGCCTGGTTCGCCGCCCTCTGCTCGGCGCTGCTGTTTGCCGTGGTGCATCTGCATGTCGGCAGTCTCTTTCCGCTTGCCGTGCTCGCCCTGCTGCTCTGCGCCGCCTATGAACTCAGCGGCAGCCTGCTCGTGCCGATGCTCATGCACGCGCTCTTCAATTTGACCAGCCTGGCCCTGCTGCTGCTGTTCCCGGAGGCCGCCACATGAAGACGCTGGCCGACATCGGTGAGGACGAACTGGTGCGCCGCCTGGTGCGCGGTCGCTGGCATGGCAAGGATGTGATCGAGGGGCCGGGGGATGATTGTGCCGTCGTGCGCCCGCCGCGTGCCGGACGGCATCTGCTGCTGAAGACCGACACGGTTGTCGAGGGCGTGCACTTCACCGCCGAGACGCCCGCCAACCTGATCGGCCGCAAGGCCATGGCACGGGTGCTGAGCGATTTCGCGGCCATGGCCGCCACGCCACGCCACGCGCTCGTCACCCTCATCGCACCCCCGACAACGCCGTTGCAGCGGGTCCTTGGTTTGTACCGGGGACTGCACGCCATGGCCGGCCGCCATGGGGTGGCGGTTGTCGGCGGTGAGACCTCGCGCGGCGACAGCCTGATCCTCACGGTCAGTCTCAGTGGCGATGCCCCCGCCCGCGGCTGGGTGCGCCGTCACGGCGCGCGCGCCGGCGACCTGCTCTTTGTCACCGGTCGCCTCGGCGGCTCGATCCGGGGCCGGCACCTGCGTTTTCAGCCGCGGCTTGCCGAAGCGCGCTGGCTCGCGGAACACCTGCCGGTGCGCGCCATGATGGACCTCAGCGACGGCCTTGCCAAGGATCTGCCCCGACTCGCGGGCGGAGCGGGCCTCGGCTTTGCGGTCGATCCCGACTCGCTGCCCCGCGCAAGCGGCTGCACCCCGGACCAGGCCTGGGGGGACGGCGAAGATTATGAACTGCTGCTGGCCATGGCTCCGACGGTGCGGCCCGCCTCGCTGGCGGCCTGGCGGCGAGCCTTTCCGCGCGTGCCGCTCACCTGCATCGGACGCCTCACGCCCCGGCCGGGACGGCGCACCCAAACAGCCGGAGGCTGGGATCATTTTCGCGCATGACATTGAAGACACCTCAGCAAACCTGGGAATGGGGCCGTGCGCTCGGCGCCGTTTTGGCTGCCGGCGACGTGGTGGCGCTGTGCGGTCCGCTGGGGGCCGGCAAGACCCAGGCGGCCAAGGGCATCGTCGCCGGCCTTGGCTCCGGTGCCGAAGTCACCAGCCCCACTTTCACGCTCGTCCATGAGTATCGCGACGGGCGACTGCCGGTGTTTCACTTCGACTTCTATCGCCATGAACGCCCCGGGGCGGTGCTCGCCGCGGGCTGGGATGACATCCTCGACGAGCCGGGTGTCGTGGTGGTGGAGTGGGCCGACTTGTTTCCCGACCTGCTGCCCGCGCACGCGCGCTGGTTTTTTCTCGAGGCCTTGCCGGACGGCTCCAGGCATGTGAAGGAGGGCAGACCGCAATGAGCGCCGTCCTTGCCCTCGATCTCTCCAGTCCGCGCGGCGTGCTCGCCGTCGTCCGCGAAGGCGAGGTGCTGCATGAAGCCGCCTTTGTCAGTGAGCGCTCGCACAATGCCCGCCTGTTTGTCCCGCTCGCCGAAGCGCTCGACAGCCTGGGCGAAGGGCCGGCCCGTCTTGTGGTCGGCACCGGTCCGGGTTCCTACACCGGCGTGCGCATCGCCATCGCCGCCGCCCAGGGCCTTGCCCT
>Ga0222714_10004965_pt1 | contig 12829 bp, 9 predicted proteins | sample C33_3DmetaG_FD_165048 | JGI IMG/M metagenome (GOLD analysis project Ga0222714, IMG submission 165048) | Estuarine water microbial communities from San Francisco Bay, California, United States - C33_3D | ecosystem: Environmental > Aquatic > Marine > Unclassified | place: USA: California... | reverse complement strand
CACGAAGTAATAACTCCTTCATAATGGATTTGGTTGATTCCAAGTATATTGGATTAGTTTCATCACGCCTACAAAAATTCAAGAGGGTCAAGTCGGATCTCTACAACTTCCGCTGCCCTATCTGTGGGGACTCCCAGAAGAATAAAACAAAGGCACGGGGGTACATTTACTCCGTGAAGAACAACACCAACTTCAAGTGCCATAATTGTGGTGCTAGTTTATCCTTCAATAATTTTCTCAAAGAACTAGATGCAAGTCTGCATAAGCAGTACACGTTGGAAAAGTTTAAGGAAGGGCATACTGGGAAGAACTTTGTAGTAGAAACTCCAAAACTGGAATTTAAGAAACCAGTATTTAAAAAGACTCTTGACTTGCCTAAGGCATCAGAAGTTCCTGCTGCAAAAGAATACTTGGAGAAGAGGAAACTCAATCCAGAAAAGTTTTACTTTGCTCACAAATTCAAAGAGTGGACTAACTCTCAAAAACAGACTTTTGACACTATCAGTAGGGATGAGAGTCGCATTATTATACCAATGTACGATAAGAATAACAATCTTATCGGTTTTCAGGGAAGAAGCCTAGTTCCTAACTCTGTTAAATATATCACCGTGATGCTCGACGAGGAGGCACCGAAAATCTATGGACTTAATACAGTCGATGAGAAGCAAGTCGTCTACGTGGTTGAAGGACCCTTTGACAGCACTTTCGTCAGCAATAGTGTGGCTTTGTGTGGCAGCGACGGTGACGTTCGTTGTCTTGAAGGAAGCAGTATTGTTTTTGTTTATGATAATGAGCCCCGCAATCGAGAAATCGTCAATCGCATTGGCAAATGCATATCAAGAGGCGAAAGCGTCGTCATCTGGCCAAGTGGAATCGTAGAAAAGGACATTAATGATATGGTCCTATCTGGACTTAACGTTATGAATGTGTTAGAATCAAATACCTACTCAGGTTTGGAAGCAAAAATTAAGTTTAACAACTGGAAGAAAATATGAGCAATGGAACTAAGGTTGTCAAGAGAAATGGTAAAACCGAACCTCTTGATCTGAATAAACTTCACGTTATGGTGGAGGAAGCATGTAAAGATCTTGCAAATGTATCTGCCTCACAGGTTGAGATGCAATCTGGCATTCAATTTTATGATGGCATTACAACGGCAGAGATTCAGGAGATTTTAATTAGATCTGCTTCTGACCTGATTGATCTTGATCACCCAAACTATCAGTTTGTTGCTGCTCGTCTCCTTCTGTTTGCCACACGCAAGCAGTTGTATGGACGTATGCATGAGTTTCCATCTCTAAAGCAGCATGTGGAGAAATGCGTTGCAAAAGGAGTTTATGATGCCGAAATTTTGGATAATTACTCTGAAGAGGAGTTTGATAAACTTCAGTCGTATATTGATCATAGTCGTGACTATCTGTTCACTTATGCAGGTCTACGTCAGGTCGTTGATAAGTACCTCGTGCAGGATAGAAGCACTGGGGCACTTTACGAAACGCCACAGTTTATGTACATTCTGATTGCGGCAACCATTTTCTCTAAATATCCAAAAGAGACCAGGCTAGATTATGTCAGACGATACTACGACGCAATCAGCAAGCACAAGATCAACATTCCAACGCCCATCATGGCAGGAGTGCGAACACCACTTAGACAATACGCTAGCTGTGTCCTTGTTGATGTTGATGACACCCTCGATAGTATCTTTACTAGCGATATGGCTATTGGCAGATATGTTGCACAAAGGGCGGGCATCGGTATCAACGCAGGTCGCATCAGGGGCATCAACGCTAAAATCAGAGGCGGAGAAGTGCAGCACACAGGTGTTGTCCCATTTCTCAAAAAGTTTGAGGCAACTGTCCGCTGCTGCACTCAAAATGGCATCAGAGGTGGATCAGCAACTGTCCACTTCCCAATCTGGCACCAAGAAATAGAAGACATTATTGTACTGAAAAACAATAAGGGAACTGAAGATAATCGTGTCCGTAAACTTGATTATTCTATTCAAATCTCTAAACTCTTCTATGAACGATTCATCAAAAACGAAACCATTTCTCTATTCTCGCCCCACGCAGTTCCTGGTCTGTATGATGCTTTTGGAACTGATTCTTTTGACGAGTTATATGTACGTTACGAACGAGATGAGTCTATTCCAAGAAAGACTATCGGTGCTCAGGAACTCTTTCTGGACCTCTTGAAGGAAAGAGCAGAAACTGGTAGACTTTATATCATGAACATTGACCATTGCAATTCTCACTCTTCCTTTATGGACAAAGTTGAGATGAGCAATCTTTGTCAAGAGATCACTCTGCCTACTAAACCACTTCAACATATTGATGATACTGATGGCGAAATTGCTCTCTGCATTCTTAGTGCTATTAATGTTGGAAAAATTAGGGATAACGAAGATCTTGAAGTTCTTTGCGATCTTGCTGTTAGGAGTCTCGATGAACTTATTGATTTTCAGGGATACCCCGTTAGAGCAGCGGAAATTGCCACCAGAGCACGCCGTTCTCTTGGGGTAGGGTATATTGGTCTTGCACATTATCTTGCCAAGCACGGCGAGCATTATGAAGATCCTGGTGCCTGGAAACTAGTACACGATCTTACTGAGGCATTCCAATATTATCTTGTTCAAGCAACCGTTAATCTTGCAAAAGAAAAGGGTGCTTGTGAATATTCGCATCGTACAAAATATGGTCAGGGAATTCTTCCGATTGATACATACAAGAAGGACGTTGACGAAATCGTCCCTAACAATTTAAAATATGATTGGGAAGGTCTTAGAGCACAGGTTAAACAATATGGAGTCAGGAACAGCACTCTGTCCGCACAAATGCCATCGGAGAGCAGTTCCGTTGTGTCAAATGCCACCAATGGCATCGAGCCTCCTAGGGGATACCTGTCCGTTAAGAAGTCCAAAAAAGGACCGCTTAAGCAAATTGTTCCACAGTATCAAACACTTAAAAACAATTACACGCTTCTTTGGGATATGCCTAGTAATCGTGGGTATATTAATATTGTCGCTGTTATGCAAAAGTTCTTTGATCAAGCAATTTCTGGAAACTGGTCCTATAATCCAGAAAATTACCCAGATAATGAAGTTCCTACTTCAATAATGGCACAGGACCTCTTGACTACATATAAGTACGGTTGGAAGACCAGTTACTATCAAAACACTTATGATAACAAGACTGATGAAGTTGATGAAACACGTCAGTCGCTTGAAGATTTAGTTTCTCAACTAGAAAACGCAGAGGAGGAAGATTGTGAGTCTTGTAAGATTTAAGACAGGGTTAGAGGGAAAACCAATGGTAGATTCCATGACAGTTTTTAACTCTAACGAGGTTGATACAAAGAAACAACCAATGTTCTTTGGTCAACCTCTGGGGGTTCAGAGATATGATTCTTACAAATATCCAATCTTTGATAAACTAACAACACAGCAACTGGGTTATTTCTGGAGACCCGAAGAGGTATCTCTTCAAAAAGATCGTAGCGATTATCACATGCTACGCCCAGAACAAAAGCATATTTTTACCAGCAACCTGAAATATCAGGTGATGCTGGACTCTGTTCAGGGTCGTGGTCCTGGTATGGCATTTGCTCCATACTGTTCCCTCCCTGAACTGGAAGCTTGTATGAAAGTGTGGGAATTTATGGAGATGATTCACTCACGCTCCTACACCTATATTATCAAAAACGTATATTCAGACCCATCTGAGGTTTTTGATACTATCCTCAGAGAGGATCGCATTATGGAGCGTGCAGTGAGCGTTACGCAAGCGTACAACGATTTCATTAACGCAGCACATCGCTATGATAATTCGAATGAGTGGCAGCACGCATTAGAGCAAGTTCCATACGCACAAGAGGCAAGGTATGAACTCAAAAGGAAACTTTTCCGAGCAGTTGCAAACGTTAATATTCTTGAAGGTATTCGCTTTTACGTCAGCTTCGCTTGTAGTTTTGCGTTTGGCGAGCTCAAACTTATGGAAGGAAGTGCAAAAATCATCTCACTGATTGCCCGTGATGAGAATCAGCATTTAGTAATCACCCAAAACATTATGAACAAATGGAAGGAAGGTGATGACCCTGAAATGGCACGCATTGCCAAAGAGGAAGAACAATGGGTCTACAAGACCTTTGAGAACGCTGTGAACCAAGAAAAACTTTGGGCAGAGTATCTGTTCAAGGATGGATCGATGATTGGTCTGAATGACAAACTGTTACAGCAGTATGTCGAATGGATTGCCAACCGTAGAATGAAAGCAATTGGACTCAAACCGCTCTATGATATTCCAGCAAAGAATAATCCACTTCCTTGGACGGAGCATTGGATTTCTTCAAAGGGTCTTCAAGTGGCACCACAAGAAACAGAAGTCGAATCCTATATTGTTGGAGGAATCAAGCAGGATGTTACCAAAGATACTTTCTCAGGATTCCAACTATGATGAATGGTGTGAACAAGAAATTCTGAACGCCTACCAAGAAGCGGCAGAGTGTGATGAGTTCTTATTTGGAGATTATGATTATTGCAAAGAATGGATGGGTAATCAATCAAATGATGTAAAGTGAGGGTCTTCGGACCCTCTTTTTTTATAAATACCTAAAAAGTGTCGATACAAATGAAGTCGCTTAAGAATTTTCTTGAAGAGCAGCAAGGAAGAAAAGAATTTTTAGAAACTCGCCCAAAAACAGAAACAGAACTTAATGTTCAAAGAAAAAGACTTGCAAATATTCCGGTTTTGACTGATGATGAAATGAGGGCACAAAATCCTGGTGCTACTGCTGCTTATGAAAAGGATGCCAAAGAGAGAAGGGGAAGAAGAAGAACTGTTACGGTAGATACACCAGAAGGTCAAATTATTGCTGGTGGTACGTCTAAAAGTGGAAAAATAGAAATTAAAACACCAAGCGGCGAAATAATTCATGTAACTCCCGATGAAGCAGTTGCTAGAACTGAAGCAGGTTTGAAACCATCAGTAAGAAATAAACCAAAGAGAGTAGTATCAAGATCTAACGCATCTACACAATCAGCACCAGCACCAGCACCTGCTCCTATAAAACCCGAACCAGCAGCAACTCAAAATATTTCACTTAATAGACAACCTGCACCAAAACCAAATGTAGGATCACCATTAACTGTTTCTTCCCCAAAACCGAAACCTACTAAAAATAAACTACTTAGAATTCCAAGAGCATCACAATCTCAGAGACTTGCTAATACCGTAGTTCAGGCAGCGAAGCAAGTTAGAACTGATATGGCTGCGGAAAAGGCAGCAGAAAAAGCAAAGATGATGAAAGGTCTTGGAACTGCTGGAAAAGTTCTTGGTTTAGTTCAAACTGGAATTGAAGCGAATAAGGGATATGATATTGCTAAGGCACTGGGTAGCAGTCAAAAGAGATCGGTTGGTGCCGGTGCAGCAAGAGCAATTGGAAGTGGATTGGGTGGATTAGTTGGCGGAACTTTTGGTTCTGTTCTTGGACCACTTGGATCTGCTGCTGGTGCAACTGCTGGTTTAACAGTTGGTGCCGAGTTGGGATCTAAGGCATATGATGTAATTACTGGGGATCCTAAGAAAAAGGTAACTACGCAGGGTGTTCTTACTAATATTAGGAAGGCAGTACCACAGGAAATTAGAGCACAAGTTCCAGCAAATGTAAGAAAGGGATTCACAGATTTTGTTAAGTCTGCTGGAAGAACTTATGGTAATTGGCAGAGATCACAGGAGGCAAAGAAATGAAAACTTTTAAGCAATTTTATGCAGAAGCATATCAGTTGGATGAATTCGTCAATCCAAAAGATATTAAATCTACACTTAGTAAGGTAAAATCTGCTGTAACTAACAATCCGATCACTAGAACTGCAACAAGAATTGCTAGTAATCCAATTGTAAGAACTGGTGGTCGCATTGTTGGTGCTGGTTTAAACCTTCACTATAATAGGGGAATGGGATTGGATAAAGCCACACAATCTAATGATCCAAGAATAGGTCCTATTGAAAGAACATTGGGTGGTATTTCTGCCGTTAGTCCACCAGGTATGAGTCAGGCAACTGGGATAGCACATAACATAATTGGTTTATCTCCAACACTTCAAAGAGTTGATAGAAGAATAGGAAAAGAACACGAAAAAGCATACAAGGCAAATCCAGCTGGATATACGCAAATGCTTGGTAGATCTTTTTAATAAATAAAATATAAGAACATACTAGCAATAAAAATGTCTTCGTTTACTCCAAAAGAAATTCGTGGATTATATTCTGCTTATGCAGAAGTCCATATGACCGAAGAAGATCGTTTTGCATCTTCTTTACTTGAAGAAATAAATTATGTAATCAACGATATGGTTGAGGAAGGATGGGATCTCAGTGAGTATACTTGGGAAGAACTTCAAGAATCTTTCTTAGACGCTGTTATTTTGCCTGAGATTGAAAGATTCACTGATGTTGTTTCCCAACTAAATGAGTCAAACGAAGAATTAACTGAGGAGCAGCAGGAAGAATTTATATTGGAATGGAATTGGCTAACAGCAATTACTAATATTGGTAGGGCAAAAAAAGCAGCAGATGTAGGAAGATCTGTGGCTACTGCTACAAAAACAGCACAGGCAGCAAAACCAAATATTTTACAGGCACCTCTTGTAGGATCAAAACCATCTGTACCAGCAGCATCAACTGCTCCGCTTCAAGCACCAGTAAAACCAGTTAAACCAACAAAACCATTACCACCTGGACTTTCTTCAACTGGAGGAGCAACTCAAGCAGGTAAACCAGGTCTTTACACACAAGTACAAAATTGGGTTGGAGGTCTTTTCAAAGCAAAACCACCAGCAGCAAAACCAACAGCGGCACCAGCAGCAGCAAAACCACCAGCGACACCAGCAGCAGCAAAACCAATACCATCTGGACCTCGATTATCAGATCGTATAGGTGCTAAGTTATCTCAAGGTTTGAAGGCTTTGACCGCACCTGCACCTAGACCACACGGTCCTCTTAAGAGCTTTGGTGGAGCAATAGATAAAGTATTCGGAACTACTAAAAGAGGATTGGCTGCAAGAACAGTGGCAGCCACTGACGCTTATGGTCAACTTGCTTATCCCGATAAAAATCCATATAGTTTAACGGGACTTGCTGCCGGAGCATTAACGACTGGTGTTGGTGCAGCTCTTCAGGGAGTAGCAGGTGCAGAAAGATTTGGGCAGAAGGGTCCAGATGGGAAATTCTTTGGAAGAGGAGCATATGAGACTGGACAAAGATTTGGTTTAGGTTATGCGGCTAGAGATGCTGGAGAAAGATTGACCAAAGCAGGTCTGGGAATGATAGCACAGAATGATTCCTCCAAACAAACACCTCCACCTGCTGAGACTGAAGCACAAAGACGTAGGCGTCTTAATCTACCACCAACAAGTTTGACACAACAAACACAAAGTTTTGAAATGTCTGGTAAAACTATTAGTGAAGAACCTAAGTGGCCAACACAAAAACCAAAGGGTGGCGATTGGTCTAAATTAACTATAGGTGGCATAACAAAAATTTGGGATCCAGAAACCAAAAGTTATCAGTTGCCAGGAACTATCAATAAGAGATTGAAGGCACAAGGTGAATCACAGATTAGTGTTCCTGGTAGAGTTTCTGGTTACAAATCACCAGCACAAATAAAAGCAGAAGCGGAAGCTAAGGCAAAAGCAAAAGCAGAGGCAGAAGCCAAGGCGAAAGCAGAAGCAGAAGCGAAAGCACAACCCGCACCTGCACAACCAGATGGTGGTGGAAGTACCCCAGCACCAGCACCCGCTGCACCCGCTGCACCCGCTCCTGCTGCCCCTAAACCCTCCCCAGTGGCAGACTATATGAAGGCAGCAGCTGCCGCTAGAAAGAGCGGAGACCCCGCTGAGATGGCAAAGGTGAGGGATATGGGTATGGAGATTTGGAGAAAGTCCAACACTAAACTTGCTGCCGCTTCTGCTGAAAGAGAGCGTATTCGTGGAACTGCTCAGACTGATAATCCTTTAATGAAGGATATGCGTGATAGACTTCCTGTTACTCCAACAGTACAGGCACCAGCAGTTAAAGATCTTGGGTCCGGACAACAATCTCTGGCACAGAATAAGTTTGCTGGAAGATCACCAGAACCAGCAAAACCAGCACCTGCGGCAACTCCACAAGTTTCTGCAAAAGCAACTCCCGAAATGAACAATGTTGCTGATGAACTTTCTAAGAATCCACTAGGGAAGAAAAAGGAGGAAGCAGTGAAAAAAGAAGCATATGATGTTGTTCTAGATTATATCTTTGCAGAAGGACACGCTGATACGCTTTCAGAAGCACACTATGTTATGATGCAAATGGATGCTGAATATATCCAGAGCATTGTTGAAGGATTTCCTGTTACTGGCACTACAAAAACTGATCCAGCAGAAAAATTAAGACTTCGACAAGATTCTTCGGGTAGAAAATATTATGTTGGTCCTGGTGGTAGAGAGATGAGTCCACAAGATGTTAATAAAGTTATGAGTGGACAACTGATGGTTAAGGGTGGTAAAAAAGAATCAAAACCAACTACACAAGTTGCTCATTTTGAACCAGAAGGTGAAGTTATTGATGAGAGACTTATTGATAAGTTAAATCCAAATAATTCTGTTGCAGCTAAGGCACAAAATACAAGTCCTTTTAGCAGACCAACTACACCACTTCCTTCTTATACATCACCATTTGCTAAACCAGGAAGTCGTGATGATAGTGGTAAATTGACTACCTATGGTGCTGGTGGCGGTGCAGCAGCAGAACGAGCAGGAAAACCCCGTGATGAAGTTATGAGACAAGGTGCAAAGAACCTTGAAAATAAAAAACCAAAAAATCAAGGACCAGATTTCGGTCGCTAATAATAAGGAGGGTTAACAACCCTCTTTTTTATTATCTAGTAACAGACTTTTTAACCAAAGCAGTTCCTTCTACAACTCTTGTTGTAGTTCCAGTGGGGCTGTTTAATAGTAAGTCGTAAAAATATTTTCCTGGTTTAATTGCAGCACTTGTAGTTGATCCAAGAGAAAGTGTAACTCTACCAGTTGTTCTATCATTAGCAAAACCAACTGTAAAATCGGCAGTTTTACTCGAAGACTCATATCTTTTGAGTTGAGCACATCCACTATATCCAGTCAAATTTAATGCACTATTTGTTTGATCATCTTCAAGTGCAAAGGTCTGATCAAAATCAGTTCCAGTATATATGACTAGGTTTGCTGTATATGTGACTGCCATTGGTTTTTGAAATATTTATGGTAAATCAACTAGGAAGGGAGTAATCCAGTCTTCATAATCATTAGTTACTGTGGTAATTGTTATACCTCTGGCATTTAATTTTGAAACTAAAAGATTATAAGATGCTTGAACAGTTGCCTGAGTCATACTCCCAGATCCATCAATAAACAATGCGATTGATGATCCATCTGGAAGATTTTCAAGTCCACAGATTGTATACCAGTCAGAAGCAAGAGCAGTGTTTCCATTATCTCTGTTAACTTGAACTGGTCCAAATGTAAGACCATTAGAAGCAGATCCAACATTCTTTGATGTATCATTAATTGTGACCGAATCTGATGTTGCAACAATAGTTCCACTGGTTGAACTTCTTCTAATTTGAAGTTGGAATATTTCAGGAACAGATTCGGTGGAACGATCTGCTGAGATTGTTCTAGTAATTGTTCCGGTATTACTGTTTATAGTAAATGAACCATTTAAAGCAACATCACTAAAATCGGAAGCAGATATAGTTCCAGATACTTGTGAAGTAGTCCAATACAATATTGTTCCATTTGGAACACCTGTGGTTGTAACTGTAAAGGTTACTGTCGATCCTTCGTTGACGGATGTTACTGATGGTGTGACTGAATATGTTGGTACTACATCAGCAACTGTGATTGTAGAACTAGTTGCTACAACTGTACCACTAGTTGAATTAGTTCTTACAACAAATGTAAAGGATTCATTTCCTTCTGTGAGGATATCATTTGCAATGGTTCTTGTAACTGTTGCAATACCAGTTGTTGCACCTGTACCAACAATACTGAAAGATCCAGTTAGTGAATTATTAGAGAAGTCAGCGGCTTCCATACTGCCGCCAGTACTATAATATAATGTAGTTCCGTCTCCAACATTAACTGTATTCAGCGTAAAATTAACTGATCCACCTTCATTAACCGTTGTTGTTGAAACACCAATTGTATATGATGGTGCTCCTAAGTTCGTAACAAATATTGTATTTGATGTACCAACAATTGATCCAGTTGTAGAACCAGTTGAAACATTAACTTTAAATCCTTCAGTAAATTCATCATATAATGAATCTGTTGCCAGAGTCTTGGAAAAAGATCCAGATCCATTTGTTATAACAAAGGATCCACTTAAAGATCCATCTAAAAAGTCTGCATTTGAAGTGTTACCAATAATACTGTAGTATAAAGTTGTTCCAGAACCTACATTTGTAGTAGTAACAGCAAACGATACGGTCTGTCCTTCATTAACTGTTATTGCAGATTCTGTAATGCTATAAGTTGGTGGATCACCTGGTAAGAATAGACCTCCACCTAATCCTAATACTGTGAGTGATGTATCTGTACCTAATCCAATTACTGAGTTTAGACCAAATACTTGATTTTCATATCTAATTCCTTGCCCATCTCCAACAAAGTCTAACTTATATCCCCTGTAAGATTTTATTCCAACATCACCCGCAGTTCCAACACCAATAACAATAGAATCATTTGGTAGTGCAGGAACATAGAACAGTTGTTTTTGATTTAAGACTGTTGATAATCCAACTCTTTCTCCATCATCAAATATAACAACTCTTGTTATTTGTGAAGTATCAATTCCAGAAGATATACTTAATATTACATTTTGGATATCTCCAAGAACACAAGTTTGTATTCCACTTGTGAATTTTTGTTTGTTTGCCCTTAAATAATTTTTAAAAGCAATTCTATTATTACTAGTTGGATTTGGCATTATAGTATCGCTCCGAGTGCTGCCGCTGCAAGAACTGTTCCAAGAAGAAGCGTATAATCTTCTTGTATTGGTAAATCTGGTGCAAAGTTATTAGCGTCTCCAACGGCATAAGATGCTGTTGCAACTTCTATTGTGACATCTGGATATCCTGGAAGGTGACCATATGGAAATGTATACTTTGTTTTTATTGCCTGTTCCCACCACTGCCACTTTAATAGGTTACCACCATAACCAGTTCCACTTAAATCTGCACCATACCAGTTTTGTCTTATAAACCCAACTTCACCGGGAGCACCATTACATACTACTGCTAAATTACATATTCTACCAGAAAATCTTGTAGATACATTAGTTGTTGGATTTTTAAAATCTATCATTGCAAATGGACCAAGAGAAAGATTTGCCTCTGTTATTCTTTGTGCAAAACTAGTAAATGGTCTCGGATAATTTCCACCTCCACCAAAAGTCCAGTTATCAGGATTAGTAGACATAACCGTATTAACTGGTGCATAATTTGGAGTAATTCCAAAAGCGTCTGGACCAGCACCAACTTCTATTGAATTGCAAATAAAATTATTAAGTGTGACTAATACTGAAAATGGTATTAAACCTTTGGCAACAGCGTCAAAGAAAAGTATCGGATTATTTTCGTATAATTCTTGTGGTGTAAATCTTTTACGAAACCTCATTGATTCAATAAGACCGATGTTTGTCACATTTTGTCCATTTACTTGTGCCCATCTGAAAAGGTTGAAAGGAACACCTTCATCAACATAGTTTGCAGCAGATGCTCCAAAAAGCATTTTTGCTAGATTGTTAATATCGCCTTTCAGGTCTGCTAACGGTATTAAAAATTGTCCAACAGCAAGACCAATAAAAAATTTAGCAACTTGTGCAAGAAAACCTCCTGGAGAACTTGCTTGATCCACAGTTGGGGCTGCACCAAGATCATCTAAACCCGTAAACAGATATGTATCAGTTATTGTTAAATTTCCGTTTGCATCCCAATTGAATGAATTTGGTCCTGCCCCTAAATGAAAAAATGTATTTTGGATTCCATCTATATTTGTAGAATTTGCTAGGTAACTTTGGTAAATACTCTCGGGATTTGCATCAGAACCAAGAGATTTTGCAAATAATTCATTCACCGCAGAACTATAGTTAATTTCGACAGGATTATTTTCTGTACCAAGTCCATCATTACCTTGATATGTTACTTGTTGAATATAGTATTGTGCAATAGTAGCACCTGCTGTTGCTAGTCCTTCAATACTAGTAACAATAGTATCTGCAACCTTTGATTCAATAGTGCCAGATATGTAAGCTTCGTTTACAATTTCCTGAGCAGCTGCTCTTATATCTGCTTCAGTAGTAATGATATTTGAATATGTAAAATCTGCATCATCATCTGGTAATATACCACCATTTGGAAATCCTGTTTGAGACATCTTAGATCAGCGGTGAGACGTTTACAGTTGTTTCATTCAAGAAGTTATCAGGACAAGCAAGATCATCATAGTTAGTATTATTTACACTATTACCATACCCAACGGTTGTTGGTTGCAGAAGATAAAAAGTTCGATTGGGATATGTAGATCTAAATTGTCCCCATTTAGTTTCAGAACTGGTAAGACTACTTGCTTCATCAATCACAGCAATACAAAGTCTTTGAGCACTAGTCGGTACTGAAAAAGAACAACCAGTTGATATACCTGCTCTTGCAAGAATAGTTCCTTCAACAATAATACCTTTATCACCATTCGGTTTTGTCATCAAAATATCATAGACATACCTACCAGGTTTTAGTCTAGTAGTTGTCCAACTAG
>Ga0222714_10004962_pt1 | contig 12834 bp, 12 predicted proteins | sample C33_3DmetaG_FD_165048 | JGI IMG/M metagenome (GOLD analysis project Ga0222714, IMG submission 165048) | Estuarine water microbial communities from San Francisco Bay, California, United States - C33_3D | ecosystem: Environmental > Aquatic > Marine > Unclassified | place: USA: California... | reverse complement strand
TAATAAATAATGTCATATAAAAATAAAATTGAAATTGAATATATTATATAGAAATTGAAATAGTTATAAATAGTAAAATGATATCTAATAAAAAACTTATCAAAATTAAAAAATCTAATGTAATAAATATACCAAATCATCAAAATGAACTAATTTACAAAAATAGTAAAGAAAAAGGTGACTTATATGAAAAATATATTTACTATCATCTATTAGAAACTAAAGAAAGTAATACATATAAAAATGTCTGGATGTGGTAAAATGTTCCAGAATATGAACTATTAAAATCTGGTATTATGGATAATTGGAATCAAGCCAGACTAATGCGAAAAAAGGAAATGTCAGAGTCTAGTGATGATAATAGATTACCGGATTTTGCCACAGATTTATTTTCAGTAGAAACAATTATAAATGAATTAGGTAATGAGACTAATAAATATAGTATTATACAATGTAAAAACTATGATGATTCTAGAAAATTAAGACCTGAACATTTAGGAACATTTTACTTTATGATGTATAGGTATTCTAAATGTGTTAATGGTTTGGTATTTCATACAAATGATTTATGTGAAAATCTAATAAATCATACTCAAACGAATGATAATATTAAATATAATAAAGTATCTATTGATAATACTAAATTAAAACTATATAATTAAAAAACCTTTTATTAATGGAAAACAAGAGTATGAACATCATTTAGCACATTGGATACGCTCACAATTTCAAAATGTAAGAATAAATAGAGAGTCTATGAAAGATCCTGATAGAAAAAAATTATGGGATGATTTAATTATTAAATACAAAAATTTATTAATGACACAAGATGAAGAATGTATTAACAATATTATAAATTTAATGAAATTTATTGATATTAATAATAGAAATCCAAGCAAACATTGTAAAAATGATATTAATGAACTAAAATTAGGTAGATTTCTAGATTGTATAAAAAAAATATAAAAAAAAATAAAGGTTTAATATTTAATGAAATAGTAAATCCTACATTTGAATTATTAAAAAAAAATTATAGTAAAAATATAAAATTAAATTAATTTTATATTATAATAAATTTTATAGTTTTTTAAGTTTTATTTTTTTATTTATTGGGTCAATAAACTGCCTTTTCCCTGCCAAAATGTCTCATTTGTTGATTTATTCATATAATTACGACCACATCTAGTATTGAAATCTTGATCGCGAATTAAATTGCGAGACAATATTCCTCCAGCACGCCACCCTGGATCAACACTTTCTTGGATAATATGAAGTGGATTTTGCACGTTAAATTCTAAATGTCCTATTAATGGGGTCCATATTTGCGGTATTGTAATTCCAGATAACGTGTTGGAGGAACGCTTGATTGATGTCGGTTCAGCAAACTTCAATACGCTCTCCTCATTTGCGTTGAACACTCCTTTCGCCATCAAAGGAACGGTTTTATAAGGACGTTCAAATAATTGTTGATTACACTTGGGATACTTGCGATGTAATCCAATACGCAATTTACTACCGTCATCGACCACACAGCTGTTTTCAGTACCGTACCCATTTTTGAATGTCATCAAAACGTTATCGGTAGCATTTTTAACGGTGTTGGGAATTAGACATTCGCAATCATATAAGTTTGTAATACCATAGTTTCCGGGTCCAATAGATTGGCGTGTATCGATATCTACAAAACATTTATCATCATAAGACATAGCTTTATAATTAACGTTAAATTTCTTGGTGCCATCACGATTGATACAATTACGTTCGTTTTGGACCATGGTATTATTTTTATCAAAGTTTAATTCATTAGAACTCATGTTTAATATTATTTATTATGTATTATAGTTATATATTATATTAATTATATATTTTAAATTTTTAATATTAATTCTATTATTATATTATAATATTTATTTTAATTTTTTTTAAACATTTGAATTAAAATAAATATTATAATCAAATATTAAATATTTAAAAACATTATATTTATTTAATAAAATTAAATACGTATAATATTAATTATATAAATCGTAATAAAAATAAAGTAATCTTTACCAAATTATTAATTATAAACTATTTAATAATTATTCATAACTATTTAATAATTATTCATAACTATTTAAAAAATGTCAAAACCAACAATTCCTATTTGTAAATTACCAGATGAAGAATGTAATCTATTATTTAAATCTGTAATTGATAAATTAAAAATAGAAAATCCAACATTTTTTTGTCCAATCTATAAAAAATTAGTAAGTAATGAAAATGCTACACCTGAAGACTTACAAAATTTTGTTCTTGATAGTAAATATAAATGTAAAGAAATATTAGAAAAATTAATAGATAGTGATGACGATGAAGTCTTTGATAGCGATTATGAAGAGCAGGAGCAGGAGCAGGAGGATGATGAATTAATAAATCCCGCACACGCTAAAAGTGATGGTGAAAATAGAGAGTGTGAAGATGAAATAGAAACATTATCTGATTCTTTATCTGATTCATTATCATTATCTTCACAAGATGAGTTTTCTAATTTAAATAGTTTAGATGACGATATTAAAGATATTCCAATTGAAGATAATTATAATAGTAATGAAGATGATGAAGATGATGAAGAAGAGTTTAATAATTATTCTACTTATGATGATAAAGAAATTGAAGAAGCCATTAACAATACTTATATGGCTATGGCCATGATTGAAAAAGTGAATAAGGTTTCAGGTAAAAAAAGTTGTAAAGAAGAGATGATTCATGTAAAAAAAACAGCATTACTTGACCCATTAAAAGTAATGAAAGATGAGTTTGTCATTCCATCTAAAATAAAAAATAAAAATTTAGATGATGAAGTCATGAAAAATACAATGACTAAATTAAATTCATATAATAACTGTGGTCATGTTGAATCTTTATTTTTATACCTTGGTAATAAATTAGTAGAGACTGGTAAATGTCCATCATTCCCTTATTATTATGGTTGTATTAATGGCGAAGACCCTAATTATCATCATAATATTACTGATGAATATGAATCAGTAGCTAGAACAAAATGGTTTAAAGACCGTGTAAAAACCGACTTTGACTTATTAATTATTGAAGATGAGGATGATTTAGAGCAGGATTTAGACAATCCCGCACACAAAGCAGCTTTTAAAAAAAGCCGCACCAAAAGTGACGAAGAAAATGATGATAATAGTGATGATGAAATAACTGAATGTAATGATTTAACTACTTCTGAATTACCTGAAATATCTGATATAGTAGAGAAAACATTTAAACCATTGGATACGAATAGTTCTGGAATAGTAGATATAAGTTTTATTAAAGATATGGATGATGAAGACCTTGATTTAGTATTTGATGATAATACTAATACTAATGAAATTACAAATGTAGATAAGTGTTGTGTATCTAGTAATACTAATAAATATTGTGAAGATGATAAATGTTGTGAAGATAATAAATGTTGTGAAGATAAATGTGATAATACTATTTGTATTGATGATAAATGTTGTGATGAAAAATGTAATAATACTATTTGTATTGATGATAAATGTTGTGAATATGCTAAATGTGATGAAAGTAATAAAGATTTAGTAAGTAATGCTTATTCTAAAAGTAATAGTAAAAAATGTAGTGATGATTGTAAAAAAGATTGTATTTGTATTGATAGTGAGTGTAAAGGTAATATCGAGGGTAATATCGAGGGTAATAGTAAAGATGAGTGTAATAGTGAAACTGACAGTAAATGTGATAGCGAGTGTGATAGTGATTCTGATTTAGATTTAGATTCTGATTCAGATTTTATTGAAGAATTAAGTGATGTTGATAAAGATAATTTATCAATGACTGATTTTGAAGATCATCCAGGGAATATGTATTATATTAAATGTGAAAGTATGCCTGTCAGTCTTTCTCTGATGGAAAAATTAGATGATACATTAGATAATATTCTAGATGATGATTATAATATGAGTGAAACGGAATGGTTTGGGATGTTCTTTCAAGTAGCATTTGGATTAGCAGTAGCTCAAAAATATTTTAATTTCGTCCATAATGATTTACATTCAAGTAATGTTATGTTTAAGAAAACATCTCTTAAGTATTTATATTTTCAAGTTAATACTAATTATTATAAAATTCCTACTTATGGTAAAATTACTAAAATAATAGATTTTGCTAGAGGCACATTTAAGTTTGGTGATAGATGGATATTTAGCGATCAATTTAAAGAAGATGGTGATGCTCACGGACAATATGATTATCCTGTAGATGGAAGTTTAAAAAATTGTGAGCATAAACCAAATCCTAGTTTTGATTTAGTCCGTCTTGGAACAACAGTTATACATAGATTAGAAAATGTACCTAAAGTGAGAGAGTTTGTAGAAGAAATGACATTAGACGATTATGATAATAGTGTATGTTATGACGAAGATACATTTGACCTCTATATTGATATAGCACGTAATTGTCATAAAGCAATACCATTAGAAATTATGGGTCGTAAAGAATTTGAAAAATTTAAAATCAATAAAACAAAAATACCCAAAGGGCAATATGTGTTTAAGTATTAGAATGTTATTAGTTTTGTTGGTTAATAGTTTTATTGGTTAAATAGTTTTGTTGGTTATTATTTTTTTCTTTTTATATATTAAGTAAAATATTAGATTTATTTTTTATTACGTAAATGATACAAAAACACATAAATAAATTAAAAAAAAATATTAGTAAAAAATATGTAAAGAAAACACATAGTGTTCAAATACATATTGATAAAAAATATACAAAACAATGTAATAAAATAAAAAATATTAAAGGATTAAATATATATAAAATATATAATGTAAATAATTATGAACCTGTATGGGATTGTGCTATGGGCTTTATAGTAAGTGCTAAAACAGAAACTAATGCTAGAAGGCTATTAATGACTTCTCTAGATGAAAATAATCATAAATACGTAGGAGATGAAGCTACAGATATAAAAGATTTTTGGTATAATCCAAAATATTCAAAATGTGAAATAATTGGTAAATCATGCTTATCAAATGAACAAATAATACTAGTTGATTTTAATAATGGTTAATAATACATAAAATTGTAGTATAAATACATTTAGAAAATAAAAGTGTAAAACAGAATATCATAAAGACGGAGATAGTTGGATTCGAACCAACAACCTAGCGGTTAACAGCCGCTCGCTCTAGCCAATTGGAGCTATATCTCCAATTACTATATAATAGTATTTCTTTAAGTTGAAATAATTGTAATATAATTAAACTTAATTTATAAAAATAAATAATATTTTTTTATTAAATCTATTCCTAATCCATATTAACTTCCATATCTGCTGGTTTCCAATATTCAAATTTATTGCCAATGGGTCTTTTAATAATAAGAGGTATTTTACGTTGTCGTAATTCTTCTTCTGCTATTGAAACAACACTTTGACCTGATATATATTTAACATTAGGGTTGGCCCCTTCCTCAATTTGTTTTGCTCTTTTACCAATTAATAAAGCTCTTTCATATTTTGTAATTTTTGGCATAGTCACATTTTTAGTGTAATCATAATTCATCATAACATATCTAAAATCTAAATCATCTTCACCAAACATATCAACAGTATTAATATCTTTTGTTGAAGCAATAATAGTTTTTGGCTTAGAATGATTATGTATTTTATCTTTCTTTTGTTCTTTAACTTGTTCTTTAACTTTTTCTTTAACTTTTTCTTTAACTTTTTCTTTAACTTTTTCTTTAACTTGTTCTATTTCATTAGAATATTCTTTATTTGCTTCATCATGATTTTCATCTTTTTCAATATTTTCATAATGTTCATCATCATCTTTTTCATCATCATCTTTTTCATCATCATCTTTTTTATCTATACTAACTTCAACAGCACTATTCTTCTCACTATCTTTTGGTTTATCTAGTGTTTTAGTTTTTAAAATATTTTTTTTAATTTTAATGGTAGATTTAGGTAATGTAGATATTATTGCTTCATTTTCTATGATTTCAACAATAGGTTCTATAATTTTACCAGTTGATTTTATAATACTATCGTTAGGAATAGCTTCTAGTTCATTTATAGGTTTAACACTATCAAGTTTTTTAACTTTAATAATTTTACTAGGTAATTCTTCTTGTGATTTATTTTTTTTAGGAGGCATTTCTAAAGTAATGTTATTTTAAATTTATTATTATACTTAAATTAATGTTCTAGTTTTATATATTACTTATATTATTTTTATATTAATTATACTAATATTTTTAAATCAATTTTTATAGTTAATATAATCTAATCTAGAATCAATAATCAATATAGTTTATGTAGTAAATCAATAGCATAATTTTCAAAATAATAGATAAGAAAACCACTTACTATACCTATCAAACCACCAACAATGACTTGGTGAAGTGTATGACATCCTTCTATATATACTCTACTATAGGATATATATATAGCAGAACTGAATATTAGAATACAAGATACTACTAACCATATATAATCAATTATTTTTATATTTTTATTATTAATATCATTTTTATTATTATTATATTTATTATAATAATTTTTTATTATTTTTAAAAGAATATAGGTAGAAAAAGTCCAAGCGGTTTGACTATGACCACTTGGCATTCCATAACTTGTTGATATGGTATTATCTAGTATAAAAGCACAACTATGTGCGCGTGGTGGTCTAGCACCAATTCCTAATAGCGGTAATGATTTTGTATTAAGTAACTTATATATTAATTTACTAATTTTTTTAAATGTATGATTAGAAATACTTACTATGAAATAAATAATAAATAAATAAAATGATTCATATGATGGATATAGAATACAATTTAATACTATACCAATAGCAATTAAAACAGGAGATGTTCTAGATAATGTAGGAATTAATTTAATACGTTTATCCATTATATTTATTATTTATTAAAATATTTATTACTTATTATATATATAATAAATAATATAAGTAAAATATAATAAATAATATAAGTAAAATATAATAAATAATAAGTAATTTATAAATGAATTCTATATATAAAAATGAATCGTTTATATTATTTAGTTGTATTTTAATAATTCTATTATTTTATTTCATATATAGTTTATATAATTTTTTATACATATATTTATCTAATTATCAAAAATATAAAACATATAATACTAAAATGGAAAAATTTTCTAGTAATAGTAAGCGTGATAAAATGATAAAAATATCTAAAAGTAAGTTCGACTATGCTCCATATAATAATAATGATCCTGATAGCACATTTGGATACGATCCTGAATAGTAATCATAATCATAAACACATAAACATAAACACATATAAATAAGATAAATATTATTGTGTTTTAGAGACTTTAGATTTACTAGATTTACTAGATTTACTAGATTTACTAGATTTACTAGATTTACTAGATTTACTAGATTTACTAGATTTACTAGTTTTACCTTTTTCTTCTTTTATAAAATTATCAAGAATATATATACAGCTTGAACCAGGTGTTTGTATTTTTTTATTGGTATCTGATTCTAATTTTTCTATTGTTAAATCTTTATTTTTTTCAAATAAACAACTACAAATATTTTTAGCTATATTTTTATTAAGTTGAATACCATCAACATTTTTATTTTTTACTTTATTAATACAATTTTTATTAATATTATCATGTATATCTAATAAATTATAAAATTCTCCAACACTTGTAATAGATTTAATATCACTTGGTTTTGATAAAATAGTAAGTGATTTATTTTTTTTAAAATCTAATAATGATGTTAAAGTTGTAGAAGTCTTAAGAGACTTTCTAGACTGTTTAGTGTTTCTAGTCTTTCTAGTCTTTCTAGTCTTTCTAGTCTTTCTAGTCTTTCTAGACTTTCTAGACTGTTTAATTTTTCTAGTTTGATTCATGTTTTTAGTCATAGTATAATATTATTATTATTATTATTATTATTATTATTATTATTATTAATATTATTATTGTATTTTCTTTTTATTTCTAGTATCTATTTATAACAAAGAAAATATATTTCCTATTTCTTATAAAAATAATTTATTCTAGATATAAATATATACAAACACCTAATAGTAATATAATATATAGTATTAAATATAATAAATAATTTATATTACCATAGACGTATTCATTACTTTCATAATAATAATAGAGTATAGGTATTAATATACTTTTAAAATATACTCCCATAAAATTAGGTCTAAATAGTTTTATTAAATTATCTTTTTCTAATATATAAAATAACCATATAATAGGTAATAAATGCCATACTATTGTAAATATTATAAATAATAGTTTATAATTATCTCTATTTGTTTTACTAGGTAAATATTTTTCTAATAATGTTTTCATAAAATCATCTAAATTCGTAAATAATATACAACTAATTAATATAAAATTAACAATTAATAATGGTGCAAAAATAAATAATATTTCATAAGCATTCATATAATAGGCAATAATACTAATAATAATTGTTAAATTAGAAATAAAACGAAATGAAATCATAGATTTTATCCAAAAACTAAATGGTAATAGTTTATTATTTTTAATAATATCAATATCAATATCATTATTCATTTTTATTTGAATTATATTTAGTTAATTTTAATATATTAATATATATATAATAAATAAATATATAATTATATATATAGATAATAATATAGATAATAATATAGATAATAATATAGATAATAATATAGATAATAATATAGATAATAATATAAATGTCAATTATAGATAAAAATCCAATACCATCATTTCAAATATATAATTCTAAAGTTAATAATTCAATAATAAATAAAAATAATTCTGAATTTCTCATAAAAGATTGTAATGAAAATAGTTCTATAGATACTAATAATAGGTCATTACTTGATTTAATTTTTAATCAAGAATCGCCCTATAAATTTCCACCCCTTATTATTTGTGATGATGTAAAAAGAACAAATAGTAATGATGATATTTATCAAAAATTTTCAGATGTCATTTATGATGAATGTGGTAATCGTTTTAATATGAGAAATCTCAAAGATTCGGCAGGCATTTTACAAGAAGGTTATTCTAGAAATATTGACCTTGATAGTCAGTTAAAAAATATAAATTTTTATGCTGATAGGTGTTTTTATAATAAATTGAAAATGCTACCTACTGACGAGAAATGTGATCCACTACAATATAATTCAAAACTATTATACCCTAATTATGAAGCTGTAGGAGGTAATGAATACAATTCATCTGGAGCATGTTTAGATTGTGATATGCCAGAATCAATTGATATAAATTGTGATAATAATATTAAAAAAAGATATGACTTTACAAAACAAAAATTACAAAAAGAAAGTTGTATAAAACCTGCTGATTGGTCTTATTTTAAACGTGCTCCAGCACCAGACATTAAAAATCTGTCTAATTTTCCTAATGAAAAACGTAATTTAGAATTACTACAAACAATAAATAAAGGTGTTGAACATGAGTATTATCAATTCTTTGAACAAAATAAATGCCAAATATTTCCTCAACAGCGCTTATTTAATAATGTTACTAAAAGATCTATGTTACCAACACATCATAATCTAGAAGATATGGGTCCCAAATACATATGCTCAAATTACTAATAGTTATAAATTACTAATAGTTATAAATGATAAATATTATATTATGTTTTTTATTTTTTTATATTTTTTTATATTTTTTTATATTTTTTGTATATTTATATGTATAGTTTAATGTCTAAATAATTTACCCAATTATCCACCAATCAGTACCATCACTTTGTAAGTGTATAAATGATGTAGTAACATCATAATAGGATGGTGTTGTATAAGATATATTATCAATATTAGAATTATTAGGATCTATATAAAGTTTATTATTACCTATTTTTCTTAATATATATATTCTACCATATATAGAATTATTATTACTAGGTAAAGTTATAAGTCTACTAGTAGTAGTAGCATCACATATGACTGTATGATGCGTACAATCTACTGTAATATTACTTGATGTAGTTAGAATAGGTAAAGATAATGAACCATTTACACCTAATACTGAACCTGGTGAAGTAGTATTCACTCCTATGAATCCAGAATTAGCAGTATAATTTGAACCAGAATATGTTCCAGTATGTTTAACAACATTTAATCCTGCATAATGTATAGTTACTGATTTACCTACATATGTGCTAAGATTACTATTTACCGTAACTATATTATTAATACCACCAGTAAGATCTACATTTTCAATAGTACATCTAGTATATTCGTTATTTTCTATAATTAAACTACCACCAAAAAACATTTTTTGTTGTTCTAGATTCATACCTGAGAATACATTATCATGTAATGTAATAACCGTACCATTAGTATCAGTGCTATCTATATATGTTTTACGACCTTGATATCTAAATTCTGGTCCAACATTAAATATATTAGCAGGTGTTTTAATATCGATACCTACATTACCAGTATTTACAATACTCATTCTACTTTCTAAAAAATATTGATTGGAGGCACCTACTGGATTATTATCATTCGTATTAAAATCAAGCCTACCTTTAGATACATTGTCTGTAGTATCTTTAGACCCACTAATACTACATAATACACGTGATTTTATATCGCCGGAATTATCATTAATAGTTACACCACCACCAAAATAAATATTACTTCTTTCATCAAATATACTTGGAGAACTACTAGAAACTTCAACATATGAACTTTGTAATAAAAGACTACATTCTTCAGTTGAAGTTTGTGTAACAGCATGTAATAATGTTAGTGGTACTGTCTCACCTCCAAAACCTATACCACTAGAAGTTAGTGATAATAAATTAGTGCTATTTGTACTTGTATTATCGCCATTATTAATTAGAAATTTCATAGATGCTTTATTATCAATACTAGAACCATAGTGTGATGTTTCGATACTACCTAAATTTACAAATGGATTTAATAAATTAGTAGCATCATAACTACGAAAATTTAGTGCTGTCTTTCTACTTTGGTCACTATTTTCAATTTGTTTGTTAGTAATTGTAATTTCAGGTATAGAATTTGTATTACCAGAAACTCCACAAATTTCTAACATAGTAGATGGTTTTGAGTTACCAATTATAAGATTACCATAGTTATCAATATTACCACGTATAGAATCACTATTATCATAAAATGAATATATACTTGGTAGTCTTAATACTGATTGAAATGTTATAGAAGATTCTACTCCAGAATAACCACGTCTATCTAATGTTAAATGTGTATTATCAAGAATGCTAATTACCGTAAAATCATTATTATTTTCATTAATTCTTAATACAATAATATCACCAACTGTCAATTCATTTGTAAAATTAGTATCAATACCTAATATATTACTATTATTATTATAAGCAGTTAAACTACCACTTAATAATGTATAGGGTAGGGGACGACTACTAAGATTATTTATAATTCCATTATCATCAATGACAATAGATTGATTATGAGTTGACGTAGAATTAGGACTTAAAATTAAAGATGCTTTAGCAGGTTGAATAGGATTACCATAGTTATAAAGTTGTGTAATTTCAGCAGGTGTAAGAATACTATTATAAAATCTTAATTCATCCATATTACCACGAAAGTAATTTGTATTACCATCTCTTGAACCAATATATGTTTTAGTAGAATCATGTTGTATTGCTGTAATACTAATATTTGAATTACTTAAACTATTAGTATTAATACCATCAACATACATATAAATACTAATAATATTATTGTTTATATTTATAGTTTCAACTATATGGTGCCATTTCGAATCATTTAATTTTGTAGTATCATATAATCCTATATCATGTATTATATTAACATTTGAGGTTTCATGAGCAACAATATTTGATGTCATAACCATTTTGCCATCATTATTTATATCTGCGATAGTTAATAAATATGTACCTGGAATAGCTAAATTACCACCATTAGAAACAATATCATATTTTGAACCATTAACTATATCATTTGGTATATTAATCCATAGTGAAATTGATAATTGATTTGCTGATTGTTCCAATACTGTATTAAGATTATTACTTGCTGTTTTTTCAATAAAAATATAGTTATTTTGGCCATTAAATAATAATGAATTGTTAATTATTCCAGGGACCCAACATGTTTCAAGATTAAAATTATTAAGAATACCATTTGTATTTATATAACTGGTAGTATTACTGTGATTTGTATTATATATAGAATAATCTTTTACTTGACTGCCTTGTGTTTCATCAAATTTGTAAAATCCTATTAAATTATTGGGTTGGGGATATAAATCATCATATCTTAAGGAATTAATACTTTGTATTTTATTTAATACATAATTTGAACCATCTCTAAATTGTATAGTTTGTAGGTCTTGATTCGTAATAACATGTTGTGATGTATTTTGCAATATAATAATAGCTGGATTTGGAGGGTCATCATTTGAATTATCATTTAATTTAGTTTTAATATGTAATGATGAATCAGGATTAGTAGTTCCAATACCAAGTTGATTATTATGATTAAATGTAAAATTACTATTGCCATCTTCTAAATTTAAAAGTGAATGTTTATATCCTATTAATTGATGAAATATACCAGTATCTTGTAAATTTAAACTTATACTTTGATTATCCCATGCTATTACAAAACCACAATCATTACCTTGAATACTGTGTAATTGGGCCGCAACTTGATTACGTTGTTTTAATCCATTATAGTCCGTAGTTAATTTTTGTTCACTACCAATATGAGCTCCAGTTTCAACATCTATTAATT
>Ga0222714_10004961_pt1 | contig 12834 bp, 14 predicted proteins | sample C33_3DmetaG_FD_165048 | JGI IMG/M metagenome (GOLD analysis project Ga0222714, IMG submission 165048) | Estuarine water microbial communities from San Francisco Bay, California, United States - C33_3D | ecosystem: Environmental > Aquatic > Marine > Unclassified | place: USA: California... | reverse complement strand
GAACTGATGGCCAAACATGATCAGTATGCCGTTTCTATAGAAGAAACGCACCACATCCAAAAACTAGATGCACCGAGCGGAACAGCTATAACACTGGCTGAAGCGCATATATCTTCTCGAAATTTTAAGGGCTATTCAGATGAGCCGAAGTCTGGTTTTCTACCTATCAATTCAACGCGTGAAGGTCAAGTTCCGGGTACACATGTCGTGCACTACACCAGTGCCATTGACCAAATCTCACTCACACACCAGGCCTTTAACCGCGACGGATTTGCGCTTGGAGCACTCATAGCAGCCGAATGGATCATCGGGAAAAAGGGTATTTTTAGCCTGTCAGACGTCTTAAACCTGAATGCATGAATAGTCTAGAATGGTTGATCTCCCTTAGTGCATTTCACTTGGTCTATGCTACACTCTACTCATTGTTTTTCAAAAAGGAGGGCATAGCCACCTACAAAGCATTCATTCCCTTTTACAATAGCATACTCGTGCTTAGGGTACTCGATAGACCCTGGTGGTGGCTTTTATTGTTTTGCTTACCCATCATTAATCTGGTAATGTTTCCGGTGTTGTGGATAGATCTCTTATATGCCTATAAACGACCAAAACCGATAGAGCACTTATTAACGCTAATCAGCTTAGGCCTCTATTTATTTACTCTTGGGCTTGACTCAAAGACCTCTAGAGACGACGACAGGCTTCGTCCCGAGAAAACGAAAATAGGCGAATGGGTCTCCTCTATCGTATTTGCCATTGTGGCAGCCACCCTAGTGCACACCTATTTCATGCAGCCCTATGCCATTCCTACGCCCTCGCTTGAGCGTACACTTCGAGTAGGCGACTTTCTTCTAGTAAGCAAATTTCATTACGGTGCGCGCATACCCACTACAGCAATTGCCGCTCCAATGGTGCACGATACACTTCCCATATTAAAGGTGAAGTCCTATTTAAAAACACCTCAGCTTCCTTATTTTCGATTACCCGGATTTGCCACAGTTAAGAGGAATGATCTGGTCGTATTCAATTGGCCGGCCGATACGGTACGTCAATTTTTTGTCAAAGAAGCCGGAGTTAAGAAGCCCATCGATAAAAAGTCGAATTACGTAAAGCGCTGTGTAGGCACACCCGGAGACACGCTTGAAGTCAGAGACGGATTTGTGTACATCAATGGTAAACGACTTCAACTCGACAGTCGAGCTAAACCCATGTATAACCACAAGGTCTACGCCTCTAGTGGGGTCTCTTCGCGCCTTTTGGCTGAGGCAGATGCCTCTGATTATGCGCGTGTATTTATGGCGTCTAGTCTGAATCAAACTCAATACAATGCGCTTATTCCGCACCTCATTGGAGCGAATCAGCTCGAAGACGGCACTTTAGAGCTATACACCTCCGAAGACGGTATACCTCTAGATCTCCTAAGAAGCCAACGCATTGCCCTTAAAGAAGTACTAAAAACCGAACAGCTGGTTAACCTAACCCTCGATAAGGCAGATTGGCTTAGAACAGATGAGCGCATCGACAGCGTAATTATGGATATTAACCCAAAGGGTGTATCAGGGTATAATATATTTCCGAATCATCCAGATTATTCGTGGAATGAAGACAATTTCGGGCCCGTTTACCTACCGAAAGCTGGTGAAACCATTGAGTTAACCCCCTCAAATCTTCCGTTATTCAAGCGTATCATTACCGAATACGAGGGGCATCAGTTAAGCGTATCTGATGGATCAATCTACATAAACAATGAACCCGCCAGCGCCTATACCTTTAAGCAAGGCTATTACTGGATGATGGGAGACAACAGAGATCGATCTGAAGACAGCCGAAGCTGGGGTCATGTTCCCGAAAACCACATTTTGGGAAAACCGGTTTTCATTTGGATGAGCTGGGATAATTTCGGCAAGGGTATTTTCTCAATGAAGCCGCGATGGGACCGATTCTTTACTACCGTTAAAGGAGAAGGCGAACCCGTTTCTTACCGCTATGTATTTGTAGGGCTTTTAGCCCTCTACTTTAGCTACCGTTTTTGGCGTAAACGAAAAAAGGCGTGATTAAAAGCGTTATTCTTCACCCCACCTACTTTAGCACTAGTGTTCAATTGGCGGCACTTGTTCAATTTGAAGGAAAAGTAGTTTGGGAGGTTTGCGACAATTTTCAAAAGCAAACCTATAGAAACCGCACCTTCATTGTCACCGATAAAGGAAAACTTCTACTTAGCATACCTATACAGCATCAGGGCGAAGGTAGAAGGTTGACTAGATCGGTAGTTTCAGATCCAAGCGAGCGGTGGAATGAGTTGCATTGGAAGTCTATAGTGACCGCCTACCGCTCTTCTCCCTTTTTCGAGTTCTATGAAGCCGAACTTCAACCCCTGTTTAGTAAAAGTGAAGTGAATCTGTTGGATCACTGCATTCTTACCTCTGAATTTCTATGCACTGCATTGGGTATTTCGCATTCGGTCATGCGAACCCTAAGTTTCCAAAAGCACTACTCCGAGGTTGAGATCGCAGATCTGAGAGAAATAGTCAATGCCAAAGAATCTGTGGCGGTACACCACCCACCCTATCCTCAAGTTTTTGACGCGACTCAGCCGTTTTTTGAAGGAGCCTCTGCACTCGATCTGCTTTTTAACCTAGGCCCAAAAGAAACTCGAACCTACCTGGAAGACTTAGATATTAGCTGCCTTTTTTAAAGAGAAACGCCTTTTCGTCAGCTGAGAGGCTGTCGTACCCAGATGCACTTATCTTGTCAAGAATGGCGTCGATGCGCTCTTGATCAGTAGGTGGTTTACTCTTTTTTGATGACGTAGAAGCCCCTTTGTGAACCGTAAACGAAAAGGGAGACTTGCGCGGCCTAGAGGAAGTTGCAGAAGAACTGTTCAGGAGTCGACTGACAAGGCGTTGAAAACCTTCAGTCACATCGTTGCCTTTGAGTAGTTGTGAGGCCGAAAAAAAGCCTATACCCGCCCCGGTTAGGTGAGCCAGCCTACCTCCGAAATTAACTCCTGAGGTGAGCTGTAAGAGGTCAATAAGCACAAAAAATACACCTAGATGCCACAGCTTGAGTCTAAAGAAAAGTAGCTGAACCGGTTGATTGGGGCTATAGGTTGCCATGAAGATTAATACAGCCATTACTCCAGCCGACGATCCTACCATAGCCGAGTTAATGACGCTAAATGAAGGTATCACGTTGTAAGCAGCGAGATAGGTTAGACCCGCGAATACAACCCCTAGCAAAAACAAGGTAAAAAGCCGCTCAAAATCGAAGAAATTCAAGAAAAACTGTCCGGCATAATAAAGCCAAAGCATATTGAAAATGAGGTGCCAAATGTCGTGGTGTAAGAAAGCATAAGTCACCAAAGACCAGGGTTTAAAAAGAAAGGCGCTAAGCGACGAAGAGAGTTCAAAATAGGTGTGTAAAGAGATGCCTGTTAAACTCAGAATTCCGAAAATAGCGAACAAAGCCACCTGAACGGCGATCAGCCGCTCAAGTCTGCTTAGCAATGCCCACTTTAATCTCAGCTTACCCATTTAATCCCATCGGTTATTGTCAAAAGAATTCTGCCTCCAATACCACATCATGATAAATCCAATTAAGGCGCCACCAATATGCGCAAAATGAGCCACACCTGTGTTTTGGTTGGTTATTCCAAAGTACAGATCTCCTAAAACGATTAAGGGTACAAAATACTTCGCCTTAATCGGAAAAGGGAAAAAGAGCAACATGAGTCGTGCCTCAGAATACATAAATGCAAAGGCCACCAAAACCCCGTAAACGGCCCCCGAAGCTCCAACCGCTGGAATATAAAAAGAACTCTTGAGCTGTTCGGCCACCTCTATGGGCACGTATTGGGCCAAATACGAGGTGTTTAACGATTTTCCAGAGCTCAGCACATCAATCAAATCTAGGCGCGAGACTCCGGCCGCTACAAGCTGATCGACTGCGTCGTTAAAGAAATAATAGTTGACCCCTGTGTGCAAAAAAGCTGCACCCAAGCCAGCCGAAAAGTAAAAGAATAAGAACTTATCACGACCCCAAATGCGCTCTAAGGGAGAACCAAAAGCCACCAAGGCGTACATGTTAAAAAGTATATGAGCGAATCCGCCGTGCATAAACATGTGGCTGATAAACTGCCAGAACCCAAATCTCGGATTCTCCATAAACCACAGCGAAAACCAAGAATACATCAGATCTCCAAGCGAAAGCGTGGCCACGAACATCAGTATGTTGGCGATAAGAATTCCCTTTACGGCTTGGGGAAGCTGTTGAAACATGTTTAATGCAATTTTTGAATGATTTCTGCCTCTTGTACAGTTACAAAGATACGCTTGTTAAACGGAGATAAGTAAGGCTCCTTGCAGCGGCTTAGATCGGTGATTAATTCTGTTATGGCCTCTGCGGACAGGGCGACCCCCTTTTTCACAGCGCTGTGTTTAGCGAGCACCTTCGCAGCCATATCAGCAGTTGAATAAGAAAGCACCGAAGAGAGCGACTCTGCCTCTTCGATCAATCGTTTAAACACCGAACCGCTTTCATTGGGCGGAAAAAACTCTGGAACTCCCTTTATAATCAACGATTCGGCTGATCGTTCAAATTCAAATCCTAGATCGATCAAGTGGGACTCTATAGTCTCAAACAAGACCCATTCTTGGGGCTGAAGCGCAATAGATTCTTGAAAAAGCAGCTGCTGACTACCAATGTGTTCAACCGTCATTTTCTTTAAAAAAGCCTCATACAAAACACGCTGATGCGCTCGGTACTGGTCAATCACGAGTAGCTTATCTGCACTGGAGACCACAATAAACTTGTTGGCCCACTGAAAGGTTTTTAGCGAATCTAGGTTCCACAAATCTTCTTTAACTGCTGTTTGGCCATCAATTCGGATCTGTTGGGCGTCTGTCTCAACGTATAACTCGCTAAACGATTCTTGCTGTTGCACCTCAGGCTTAAACGGATTAAAGGTAGACGACACCTTAATTCTAGGTGCTTTAGCCTCCGAGACGTGCTGCTCATAAGAGGGCGTGAATATCGGGTTCAGCTCAAAATCGATTGGTGCATTGATTTGGTATCGTCCGAGACTGTGCCGAACCGCCGCCCTTAAAACAGAAAAAACGTGGTACTCATCATCCAATTTTATCTCGGTCTTGGTGGGGTGAATATTGACATCAATGGCCGCCTTATCAATATCAATTTCTATAAAGTAACCCGGATGATGCCCCGACAAAAGCAAGCCCTCAAATGCCTCTAAAACCGCTTTGTGCAAGTAAGGGCTCCTTATAAAGCGCTTGTTGATAAAGAAAAATTGTTCTCCCCTAGTTTTCTTAGCATACTCAGGCTTAATCACATAACCTGACAATTCGAATCGCTCTGTTTGCTCTTTAACCGGAACCAAGCGGTCTGCGTATTTCGAACCAAAAATGTGCACAATGCGCTGGTGACGGGATCCAACGGGTAAATCATACAACACAGCTTCGTTATGAAAGCACTGAAAGTGAATGTTTTCGTGTAAAAGCGCCACTCGATGAAATTCATCGAGGCAATGCTTTAATTCAACGGCTTCTGATTTTAAAAAATTCTTACGAGCCGGAATAGTGAAAAAAAGGTGACTTACGCTCACTGATGTTCCGGTCGAGAAGGCCGTTTCTTCAAACAATTCTCGTTTTCCAGCGCGCATCCGAATAGCGAAAGCTGTAGGTTCATCTGCTGTCTTCGAAACCAGCACAACATCTGAAACTGCGGCTATACTGGCCAGGGCTTCACCTCGAAATCCCTTTGTAGCTAATCGAAAGAGGTCGTCTGCACTTTTTAGTTTGGACGTCGCATGACGTTCAAAAGCTAAGGCCAGTTGAGAAGAGTGAATACCCAAACCGTTATCAATTACACTGACCAATGCAATTCCGCCCGAACGGAGCCTGAGTTCGACTCGAGTGGCCTGGGCGTCTACAGCATTCTCTAATAGCTCTTTGACCACAGATGAAGGCCTTTGAACAACTTCACCAGCAGCAATCTGATTCGCAACATGTTCAGGAAGCTTAATGATTTCAACCATGGCTTGCAAAGAATACCCCAAGATCAAAGCCCATTATCCAGAAAAAAATGAAAAACAGAATGGCGGCGATGATGAGTACATTCCGAGTGCTTTTTTGTGACGATTGGCGATCAGATAAGTCTTCCAATGCCCAAAGCACCTTATTCTTTAGCCCCCTGGTCTGATGTGCCGTCGAACGAAATTCGTCAAAGCGGTGTTCTATCTTATAAGGAGATTGTTTTCCCTTGTAGTAACGGGGAGTATACTCAAACTTTTTGTTGGATTTCATTCGCAGAAAGGCCATGGAATAAAGGTAATAAACTCAGCAGAGAAATTGGCCTAGGTAGCGCCTAAATCAACTAGAGTAAAGACATTTGAAGGGCAGCTAAGGCAGCTTCTTCTCCCTTGTTGCCCAATGCGCCTCCGCTTCTCGCTCGCGACTGCTCTATAGTGTCGTCAGTAAGAACGCAAAAAATAACCGGAAGTTGAGCTTGTAGATTTAGCGCGGTAACTCCATCAGTTACCGACTTGCATACGTAATCAAAATGAGCTGTTTCACCGCGAATAACGCAACCAATGACTACTATAGCGTCAAATCGCTTAGGGTCAAGATTCTTTGCAGCGGCATACACCAGTTCGACGGCCCCCGGAACGTGTATTTCCTGAACATTAGCTGGCTTGAGACCTTTGGATGCCAGCGTCTCAACGCAGCCTTTACGCAGATTTTCAGTGATTTCTTTATTCCAATCGGCCGTAATTACCAAAACACGCTTTTCATCTACCCTAGCGTGCGTTAGCTCGGAGTACTGGTCAGTTAGGCTTCGTTGGTGGGTAGCCATGATCTACTTGGTGGCTAGGCCGATAAGGCCGTCAATATTTACGCTTTCTGGGCTATCAGGAAACTGAGATTTTAAGCGTTCTGCAAGCGATTTGGCTTTAGAAAGATCGTTCAATTTAAAGGCTAGCAAAGCAGCTTTCTTTAGGTAAATAGGAGTTGAAAAAGCATTGTTCGCGTGATCAATTGCGCGCTGATACGAAGCCATGGCCTTGTCATAAGCTTCTAGCTCGGCATACGCATCACCTAAGGTTCCTTTAGCCAAAGCACCTAGCAGATCATCAGCAGCTGAAAACGATGAGAGGTAATCAACTGCATCTTGGTAATTTTTCAAGTGAAAAGAAGCCATACCAGCTCCATAGGAAGCAATATCAGCCGCTTTGGTGTTTGAATAGGTCGAAAGAATGTCTAAGAAACCGTATTTACCCTCTGCCCCATTTAAGGCTAAGTTTAGCAATGAATCTTTGGCAGCCCCAGGCTCTAACGCCTGCTCTAAGTAGCGTTGAGGGTAATAGAGTTCATTGGCCGCTTCCTTTTCTTTGGGAGCTTGGATAAATTCTGTGTAGCCAAAGAATCCTAAAGCTAGAACCGCAAAAACGACAATACTTCCTATGATCAGGCGCTGATTTTTTGAAAACCAAGCCTCTGTTCTTGAGGCCCCTGAGTCTAAAGCAGAAAACACCTCTGCAGTTTGGCTATCTTTTGCGTAGGCTTCCGCTGAAGCCTCATCTTGATTCTTCGATTTCTTGTATCCTCTTCGTTTATAGCTGGCCATTTCAATGCGTTTTGATGCGCAAAAATAGAATTTTTATCCGAATCAATAGCTTGGCAAACAATGCTTAATTTTACGGGTCTTAGTCAGTATTATGCGTCTAAAAAGTCTTGAGCTTATTAACTATAAGAATATTGAAATCGGGCGCTTTAGCTTTGATCACACTATAAATTGTTTTGTAGGCCCCAACGGCGTAGGCAAAACCACCCTCTTAGACAGCATTTACCATTTGGCATTTACAAAGGCTTACTTTAACCCTTTGAGCACACAGAATATCAGGCATGGCCAGGAATTTTTTACCATCGAAGGGGTCTTTGATCGCAACGGCTCTGAAGAGCAGATTTATATCGGATTCAAAAAAGGCGCTAAAAAAATAGTAAAGCGCAACGGTAAAATTTACGAGCGCATTACGGACCACATAGGGTTTATTCCACTAGTTATTATCTCTCCGACCGATCGCGATCTTATTCTTGAAGGCAGTGAAGTTCGCCGCAAGTTTATCGACAGTATTTTGGCCCAGCTCTATCCAAATTACTTAGAAGCACTTCTAAATTACAATCGAGTACTCGCCCAGCGCAACGCCTTATTGAAGTATTTTGCCAGTAATCACACCTTCGACGAGCAAACCCTTTCTGTTTATAATGATCAGCTTATCGATTCAGCTCAATTGATTTACGAAAAGAGAAACGAGTTCAACGAGAAATTTGCACTGCTTTTTAATGAACAATATCGAGCGATTAGCCCTAATGAATCTGAAAGCGTTTCAGTCAGCTATCAATCGGGGCTTCACCAAAACAGCATGGGTGAATTACTTGAGCAATCACTATCAAAAGATCGGTTAGCCCAGCATACTACCGAGGGTATTCATAAAGATGACTTGTGTTTCGAGCTAAATGGACATTTAGTTAAGCGTTTTGGCAGCCAAGGACAACAAAAAACCTTTCTTATTGCACTTAAATTCGCCCAGTACGATTTCTTAAAAGATCGATGCGGAGAAAAACCAATCGTCTTGCTTGACGACATCTTCGACAAATTAGACGATCAGCGTGTAGAGCGCCTTGTTGCGCTAGTAAAGAAAGACGTATTTGGTCAAATTTTCATAAGTGATACGAGCAGAGCGCGAACCGAATTAGTAGTAAAACAAACCGATCAATCGTATCAAATGATTTCCGTGGATCATGCGTAGAGACGAAGAACGTTCATTGGCAGATGTGCTGAAGCTATTTATTAAAAAAAATAGACTAGAGAAAGGGCTTATAGAGGCAGAGGTTCGACGACTTTGGCCAGAAGTTATGGGCTCTGGAGTCGCTCATTACACTCAAAAGGTTCAGCTAAAGGGTAAGATTTTGCACGTTTACCTCAGCTCGTCTGTTCTCAGAGAAGAACTGATGTACGGAAGAAAAAAAATAATCGCCATGCTGAACGAAGCGCTAGATGGCGATTATATCGATTCGGTTCAATTGAATTGATTAAAACTGCTCTCTACCTGAGAAGTGAAAGGCCGATTCTATTTCGGCATTCTCGTCACTGTCTGAACCGTGTATAGCATTCTCTCCGATTGATTTGGCAAAAAGCTTGCGAATAGTTCCTTCAGCAGCCTCGGCTGGATTAGTAGCTCCTATGAGCATTCGAAAATCATCAACCGCATTTTCTTTTTCCAAAATGGCGGCTACAATAGGTCCGCTAGTCATGAAATCAACTAACTCAGAAAAAAATGGACGCTCTTTGTGCACCGCATAAAATAGGGATGCGTCTCTTTCGCTCAATTGAGTGAGTTTCATGGCTACAATTTTAAACCCTGAACTCGTTATACGCTCTAGAATAGGACCAATATGTTGGTTTTTAACCGCATCTGGTTTAATCATTGTAAAAGTTCGTGTGCCCGACATAGGATTAGATTTTTTTTGCAAAAGTACAGCGAATTTAGAATTCGAGCTGTACCGATTCTAAAACCTGCAATTGATCGCCAACGATATACCCCTTTATACCTCTGTTTCTAAAATCAATGTCGAGAATTCCGAAGCTCACTACGCTTACGACAGAATTCACCCGAAGCGGATTGGGTTCTCCCGAAAATCCGCGGTAGGCATGGGTTAATCCGCTTGATGTAAAATCTAGCAAGGGGTATGATCTGGTCTCAGAACGCGGCAAGACCGAAAATTCTGAAATGTGACGGTCACCAGAAATAACGACTACCGGAATGGCAGAAGAATCAATCAATTCAATCAGTCGATCGCGTTCGTGAGGCATGTTATTCCATTTCTCAAAAGCATGCTCGGCAGAGAGCAATTGTATACTTGAATTGATGACAATGAGGTCGGAATTTGATCCCGTTATATTCTGCTCTAGCCACTGCCACTGGGCATCGCCGAGAATGGTGCCTTGACCATACGGGTTGGGTTGATAGCGTTTTCCGCCTGTACCCTCAGTTAATGCCGATCTAAAGTAGCGGGTGTCTAGATGAAGAATGTCGACGGTATAATTGCCTTGGGTGAGCGTTTGCTTTCGGTACACCCCTTCTCGATTGCGGCTCGGATCGTCGGCAGGCACATTTAAAAACGAAAAAAGTGCTTCCTTGCTTTGGGCTTTTATGCTAAACTCGGATCCGCCGTCATTCAATCCGTAATCGTGATCGTCCCAGGTACCAGATATGGGCATTTTAGCCGCCAATTCGGCATAGGCTTCAATCGAGGATAGTTCGTTGTAGTACTGCTCAATTTTTGATACATCATCGGTGTCGGCGTAGATGATATCACCTCCCCATATAAAGGCTTTAGCCTCAGTTTGAACCAGGTCGTCCCAGAGGTAATTGGGCTCCAGATGATTGTTACACGAACCAAAGCTGATTCTAAATTGATCTTCTACACTAGGTAGGGTCTGCATCGGATTCGATTTAGACGCTTCTTTACAAGAATTCAATAGCAATAGACCAACCGAGATGAAGAAAGGCAATAATCTAAACATGGCACTTAAGCTAGAGTTAGACTGGTGAAAGTACAAAGGTAGACTCAAATTAATTGTATCTTCGACGTTATGATTTCATTAGATATAGCGCCATTTAAACAAGCGCTTGAGAAGGAAGGGAGTGTGGTTATTGTTCCCCACAAAAACCCTGACGGAGACGCATTGGGCGCTTGCCTAGCCTTGTACCATTTTTTATCAGAAAAGAGGTTTGAGTGTAAAGTAATTGCACCCAACGGCTACCCAGACTTTCTAAGTTGGTTGCCAGGGTCAGAACACGTATTAATAGCAGAAAATGAACTAGATAAAGCCGAAGACTGCGTGCGCCGAGCTTCGTTGATTTTCACCCTAGATTTTAATGACCTTTCGCGCTGTGGCGTGCTCGAAGAATGCATTTCAGCGGCTACCGGTCTAAAACTGATGATCGATCATCATATCGACCCTAGACCTTATGCAGAGGTTATTTACAGCGATACCCAAATGAGTTCTACCTGCGAAATGGTGTACAACCTCATTACTAATTTAGCCGATCAAACCGCATTAACTCCGGCAATTAGCAGTTGTTTATATACTGGAATACTAACAGATACCGGATCGTTCAAGTATCCGGCAGCCACTTCAACTACCCTGCGCATTGCTGCAGAGCTAGTCGATCGGGGGGCAGATAAAACGCTAATCGCCCAAGAACTTTTTGATCAGGGGCACCTAAGCAGGTTTAAACTGATGGGCAGATGCATTGATAGTTTAGAGGTTTTGGAGCCCTATTCAACCGCACTGATGTACGTCACCGAGAAAGACAAACACGAGTGTAACTTCAGAAAAGGTGATACTGAGGGTTTTGTTAATATGGGCCTTCAGTTAAAAGGAATACATTTTTCGGCTATTTTTATCGAGCATGCTGAGGATCGTATGATAAAAATTTCTTTTCGGTCGATCGGAGACTTTGACGTGAATGCCTTTGCACGTAGCCATTTTAATGGCGGAGGTCATAAAAATGCAGCAGGCGGCCGAAGCGATAGCACCTTAGAAGAAACACTAAATCAGTTTAAATCATTATTACCTCACTATTTAACTACTCTAAAATCACCCCTTTCATGAATTTAAAGCTCAGAAAAATCGCACTCTTTGTCGCTTTGGGAATAGGCCTGCTGTCTTGCAGTAAGTACGGAGACCTTGAAGATGGTCTTTACGCGATTATGGATACATCAAAAGGCGAAATGGTACTTGAACTACACGCCGACAAAACGCCCATTACCGTGGCCAACTTCATCTCGCTAGCTGAAGGATCGAGTAAACGAGTCAGTGACACCTATGCCAATAAGCCCTACTACGACAACACTATTTTTCATCGCGTAATTAAAGACTTCATGATTCAAGGAGGCGACCCAACAGGGACAGGCCAAGGAGGTCCAGGTTACCGCTTTAAAGACGAATTCAACGAAAGCCTAACACATGCTAGCAAGGGTATTCTGTCTATGGCCAATTCTGGCCCATTCACCAATGGAAGCCAATTCTTTATCACACACAAAGAGACACCTTGGTTAGACCAAAGGCACACGATTTTCGGAAGGCTTGTAAAAGGCGAAAGCGTCTTAGACTCTATCGCTAGCACCCCTACTGATCCTACAGACAAGCCTTTAGACAGTATTGTTTTAGAAAAGGTCTCTATTGTGCGCATAGGTAGCGAAGCTTCTAAATTCGACGCCAATCAAGTTATTGAGGACTACTTTTTTGGATTAGAGGTAGAAAAAGAGGCCTATGCCAAGTTCAGAGAAGATCGAGCACTAAGCTTCACCTCGACCTTTGATTCGGAAACCGTCACTACCACTGATAGCGGTTTAAAATTCACGATTCTTCAAGCACCAACTGGTGCTAAGCCCGGGAACGGAACAGAAGTCAGCTTGAATTATGCCGGATGGCTGACCGACGGTCAGTTATTTGACACCAACATCGCTGCTATAGCGGAGAAAGATCAAAACTTTGAACAGATCAATGCAATGCACCGTGGACAATTTATGCCATTAATGATGAGCATTGACCCAAGCGCTCCTATGATTCCTGGCTTTAAAGAGGCCGTTCTAGACATGTCGTTTGGAGAAAAACGCCTGGTAAAGATTCCTTCTAATCTTGCCTATGGATCTCAAGGGGCGGGAGGCGTCATTCCTCCAGATGCCGATCTCATTTTTCAGCTTGAACTCATAGACCCTAATACTACTAACTAGATTTTCGCAAATCGTT
>Ga0222714_10004960_pt1 | contig 12835 bp, 11 predicted proteins | sample C33_3DmetaG_FD_165048 | JGI IMG/M metagenome (GOLD analysis project Ga0222714, IMG submission 165048) | Estuarine water microbial communities from San Francisco Bay, California, United States - C33_3D | ecosystem: Environmental > Aquatic > Marine > Unclassified | place: USA: California... | reverse complement strand
TAGAGAAATATATCAAACTATTAATAGAAATCTTAAAGACCAGCATGAATCCAAAAGAGCTAAATTGTTAGCTGAAAAAAAACGGAAAGAAGAAGAAGCAAAACAAAAAGCAGCAGAACTGGCAGCTAAACAAGCAGCTGAAAAGAAAGCGCAACAAGACAAACTTGCGGCCGAGCAAGCTTTCCAAGAAAAAATATTTACCTATTACTTTGTTGGGATGCTTCTATTAATTTTCGTGTTATCCCTAATGTCTTATTTAGGATCTCGCAAAAATTCAACCACTTAGTAATTCTTATCCTCTAGAAAGTTATATCTAAATCTTTCTAAAATAAACGACTAAAATTTAATATTAGCTAGTAAAAGTTTTTACAAAGTCTTTAGAGGTCTTCTGACTCAGGGATTTAATAAATGCTTTATCAGGCACGACAAGAGCTTTATCAGCTCTCATGGAGTTCATTGAAAGATTAAATGCATCCATGTTATATAAATATATGCCAAACATTACCTGGTAGATAGATGCATCCATTTCCTCATTCAATCCATCAGCTAACTTCCAAAGAGATGGAGATGATTCTGCTACTGTTACCATTGGTTGAGGCATAGTCTCAGGTAAATTAAAGAAGGGTTGCCTTTCAACAACCTCAACGGGCTGCATAAAAAGATTAAGACCAAAGAGCAATGCACAGCTTGCTACCAAGAATGCATTCAATGGAAGAAGGAAGCTTCTTTTCTTTTCTTCCTTAAGAGCCTTATCCACAAAAGCATCTAAATTATTTATGCTTTTCGTAAGTTCTTTAGAGCCAAAGAAAGCTTTGAGCTTGGCTTGGGATTTTAATAAGGCTTCATAAAAGTCTTTACCATTTGGTATAGAATCAATCATAGCTCTGAGCTCAGGACTGTTGTCGTAGGTCCAACCAGTATCCATGTAATCAGCTACTTGGAGTTTTAAGCGCTTATCCATTATTTCCCTCCATGCAATCAGCCAGTGTTGTTCTAGCACGGGAAGCCTTTACTCTAAGATTAACTAAAGAAATACCTCCTAAGAATCTTTGGATATCTTGATAAGAGTGCCCTGCTCCAAGCATACCTAAAATAGTTCTATCAGTTTCTTCATGCTTTGCTAAGCAATCCAAAAGGTCTCTATGTTCAAGTGATGCATCTAAATTTTGCTCATAAATGGGTTCTAAATTTATATCTTCAAGATTATCAGTCCTTTTGTCTTGACGATATTTATCAATAAATAAATTTTTTAATATTTTTCTAGCGTAAGCATATGGATACTCAGCATTCAAAAACTTTGCTTCATTCTCAATAAGTTTAATAAGTGTTTGCTGACATAAATCCTCTGCATTTTGGACATGTCCAACCAATGTCATGGCATAGGGAAGCAATTTTGGGGTCATGAGCTTTAAAGCTTCTTTGAGTGTTGGAGGTTTAGACGGTTTAACAGTCTTTGCTTTAGCTTCTGCAGCTTTAGGTAGGGTATAAAAATCAAATAAATTAGTAGCTTCCATCTAGTATTTCCATAGTACTCCTTTCTTAGACGGAATAAATAGTTAAGTGTTACAAATTAGTTAACTTTTTTTCCAAGAAGGTTTCTCTTGAGATGCCATAAATGAATAACTTCTTCTTTGCCTCCATTTTAGAGACCAACTCTCAAACTTATACACCCAGGCACCATTGGGTCCCCAGGATCTTATGTGGAGCTCGTAATCATTTTTATTGAAATACTTAATATAAACATCCTTATCTATAACTATCTTCTTAAAATCCATCTTAGTACTCCTCTTTCTTAAAAAAGATTACGCATCCAATCTGGTCTTCAACAAGCCGTACACCCACAGGTTTATCAAATCTCCAAATAGCTAAACGTTTTATCCAAGTTGGAGCTTCGCCACCTTGTTTTTCTGCATCTTTCAATAGCTCCCTAAATGACCACCAATTACTGGCGTAGCTGGTTATCGGTTTAGTTTGTGGGATTCTGATGTTACGAAGTTCTTTTATTCTATTGAACTTATTGAATTTAAATGCCCATTTCACAGGCGGAAATACTAAATCTATGTCGTATTCACCATTCGCATAGTGTGTTGTATGAATATTATTAGTAACGATAGTTACTTTTGGTTTGGTGTCTTTCATAAAAACCTCCTTTAGTTGCTGAAAGCCACATCGTTTTGACCACCTTGCCGGAAGTATTGGCAGGTTGGTAAAGGTGAAATCACCTTTTCTTGATGCTTAAGTATTATTTTAATTAATATCCGATTAAAAGTAATCCTTTAAATGATAATGTAATTTTATTGCTAGAGTAGATAGCTTTGAGCCAACTCGAAACCTTATCAAAATCGTTTCTTCCTCTATATAGCATCCTTACTGCAACCACCATATACTCAATTTCGTCTATTAAGCAGGCTTCAAAAATATCTTTAAGAAACTGCTTATTATCCCATGCCCTTCCAGCCTCTACTTCTATCGCAATTTTATGTTGCTGATGAAAAGCATCCGCTTCAAATGTTAGAACAACTGAATCATCACTATAAACAAATGCTATCTTGTCATCACTTTTTTTGCTCTTCTCTACAAGGTAACCAGCAGACTCTAATTCCGGAGTTAAAACTTTTAGTACTGCATCTGAATTTCTTCTCTTTTCATTGTCATCATAGTGTGAATTGATGGTATTTTTATGATGCTCAAAAATATTTAATACATTATTTAACGATTCTGTTGGTGTAGCATCTAGCGGAAAAAAAATATGATCCATTGATGCTATTTATTCAAAATAAAAACCGTCGTTTCGAGCTCTTTGATAGATTCGTTTTAGAGCTTTTAACTCAGGATCAGTAAGCCCATTACCACCTGAAAGCATCATATGCATTTTCCTGGGAAGCTTGACTTCCTTTGTTTCCATGTTGAAACCAAGCTCTTCATGCCACTCAACAAGTGCAAACCATTCCTCTTTAGAAATTTTTAGAAGATCATTTACAGTTTCTATGGTTTCAGATGCCCTACCTATTTCAATACCCTCGTCTTTTCGGGCTTTTAGTTGACGTTTATTTAAGAGATCATTGCCTTGAAAATATTCCAAGGAATGAGTGATTGATTTTAACCTTTCCCAGCAAGCTTCTTTTTGGGCCCATTCTCTGTATGCAGTATTGTTTCGAAATTTGTCATCAATAAATCTTTCATAAACAAATTTTGTCGTAGAATTGAGTTGAGCTTGAAAAGATTCGCTAATGGCTTGCTCGCTCCATACCTTATCAAGGTTAATAGATTGATTTGATTCATTTAATACATGACAAATTAATGCAAATGAGTAAGTGGTTACGAAAGGCCTGAGATAAGTACTTGACTCAAACCATTCACTTTTGCTTATTGTTCTCTCGACTGCTTTCCAAACAATACCTTTTGATACAGTATCTTTAAAAAATTGATCTCTAAATTTGTTTTCATCTTTCTTAAATTCTTCTGCAATATTCTTATAAAACAAATTTAGATTTTTAGCAGATCCTTTGCTCACTTCATATGGTTTCAACCGCCAAGTATTTTCATATTTTGCAAGATCTTCTTTTTTTACAATTTGATTTTTTGGAAATTTCTTTAGGAATTGAGTTTGGCTTTTGGAATTTCTCTTCAAGGTATTCCATTGACCCTTGGCTCTTTCATAAAACCAATAGTTACTTAAACCCTCAATATTTAAAGGAGTCTTTATCCTTTTACCAGCTTGCTCCATTCTTACATGAAAGGGGCTATTTGCCATTAAATCAGCAGCAGTTACGGGTGACTGCGAATTAGCAAAATGTGCAATATTTGCTTTGAAAACATGCACCTCTTCAAGTGCATGCTCTGCATCCTCTGAATTATCTAATTGGATATCTTCAACAATCGTAAGTTTCATTTGAACAAATACCTTGTTTAAGTCAATTTTCTCCCCTCCTCTCTCAGAGGGAGAAAAATAAATGACACAAGTAGTCTGACCACCATTCACGATTTGCATATTTTTTAACGATGTGATTTTTAAAGAACCTCCATCTTTATTTATGCTTATATCTGAAGCAGTTACAGTAAGGCCATTGTTGTATGCAAAAAACTTTTCTGGTTCATGCATAAGAGTATTCTTCATCCCAGCATTTTTTTTGTTTGTAAAATTCAAAAAATTTCTAACATTTGCCTCAAGAAGCTTTTGGCCATGCAATTTATATATTTCTCTCAATACAAAGCCGGGCATTACCACCAGGTAAGACTTTAATCCCTCTAAATTGGTTTCTAGGGCATTAAGCCCTCCACACAATTCATCAAAATTAATCTCAAATTCCTCCTCGCCCTGTGTTGATTCATCCATTTCATAGAAACGCCTTATATCATAGGGTTTAACAAAAGCAGGAATACCTAGTATCTTGCCGCCATCACCAACGGCATAACTTTTGGTTCTTTCGCTTAATAGGCCGTCTGTTAAATAGAAAATCTTTATCTGTTGGATATTATTTTGCTTATCAGCAAGCAATCTCTTTATTTCAGATGCTGCCTGATAGTTAGATAATGCAGGTTCCATATTTGCAAAAAAACTTTCTTTTTGTGTTTTTTCAATAAATCGTCTGCCACGATCTACAATTTTAAGCACCTCTCCCCTTGCTTGAGGAGTTTTCCAATCCCCTAGATGAATAAAATTTGAGGTAAATAGACAAATTGATCTCTCTAATGGGTTATATGAATAGGCATTTATTTTGGTTGAAACATCATTATGATCAACAAAAATTGGTTCTGAAATCAATCCATCTTGTTCAATATATTCACAACATTTGATAATAAATTTCTCTTCGTTAAATTCTCCCTCAGATGCAGCTTCAATAGTAATGTCATTGATAAAAGTATCTCTAAATGAATAAATGCGATCAGTTTCAGACATCTTTTAAGTAATCTTTAAGCTCCCTATCACATATAAAACTTGATAGTTTTGAAGCATTGAGTGAATACTCAACTTTTTCAATCGCTTCTGATAACTCTATTCGTTTAATTTTTGGAAATGCATCATCTACAACATATAAGAACTCTTTATCTAATATGAATGCATTATCAAGATCATCTTTCGTTGCATGATAAATAATTTCATTGAGTTTGCTCTCGAAAAGCATCTTGGTCTCATGATTGCTTTGAAGCGAATCAATGATCGCCTTAGTTAAGCTGTTTATTGACAGAGTATTTGAGGAGTTACCATCAGAACTGGGGAGCAAATCAACTTTTAAAATAAAGAAAGGGACCCTGATTTCAACATCCAATTGTTCAACAGAAGAAATATGTATTAAATCTTCCCTTCCTACCATATGACCTTTTACGTCAAATACAAACTTATCACATGCAAAGTCTTGTTTTGATCCCTCTGGTCCAAGCCAAGCCTTTACACTGTAATCAGGGTCATAAATCTCAAGCAAATGATTTTTAAGCGCATGTAATTCACAAACAAGACCAATAATTTCTGATTCTGACATGCCTTTTTTTTGCTTTGAAAACATTTCAGACCATTCTTTAATAATTCTTAGGGTTGCCTTTGCGAGGTCTTCACCAGATAGGTTTTTTGTATTCTCAGCCAAAAATAAAGCAAATGTATTAAAGGTTCGTAACTGATCTTTATTTTCAAGCGACAACATTAGAATATTATGATTCTGTTGTGATATTTGACTGATATTGATTCCTTTTATAGCAGGAAGATTTTTAAATGGTGTCTCCTTATTAAAATCTCCTAGTAACGTGAACTGATCAAATCCATTCCTTTGGATTGTAAAGTGTTTGTTTTCAGGAAGCAGTTGCTCTCCAACCAAACCTTGATTAGGTTCTAAACTCAACCACCTATTTAAATTATCATTCATCTGGTTCAACCTCTAAAATTTCAGAAAGTTTTTTATCTTCTTCAACATTAATGGCTCTCTCTTTAAGAGAATTTATAGCTGTTTTATTGAGAGCGTATTTTTTATTACTAAGAACTGGATGGCTGCCATCCTTCATAAGTCTTGGAATTGTTAATGAGTACATAAAAATGCATTCCATCTCAGAAAAAATAAGAGATTTCTTACTTTCTTTGGGCTCTTCATTTTGATGCTCATAAAATGGAATGATTGGAAAAATTGTTAAAACTGGACTTTTTAATGCAGTTCTAGCAGCTTGCACGTTACTTTCATCATCATTTTTAAACCTTTCATAGTCTTGATGCTCCTCTGCGGTTAGAATTTTTATATCAAGATCAGATGCTCCAATTTGAGATCTATCTGTTTTTAAAATTTTGTCAGGTTGTTCAAATTTTCTTAATCCCCCGTAAACTTTTACATCTTCCCCAATATTTAAACCCTTAAAATCTTTTCCTCGAATATTTCCAGCTTCTCTGCTGGGTTTAACGTTTGTACTTAACTGAATAGTCCATGAAGAAAATTCTTCCTCCAATTCTCTTACAAATTCTCTAATAAATATATTTTCATTATCTGATCTCGTGGACTCATTAAAACTATCTAAAAAATTTAATACATGATTCGAGGAAATATTTCTCCAAACCAAACCGCTGGCTTTATGATCAATGCTTCTTAATTTTGGATCTAAGTTAATAATTAGATCTTCTATAACTTTGATGTTTGCAAGCATGAGATCTTTGTCATGTGGCAACCAGACTGACTGATATTTTTGCCCCCAAAAGGACATATTTACAGTGGTTATTTTGGCAGTTCTCATCTTGTTGCTTGCGGTAATAAGTAACCCTCCCGCATGATCTCTCACCTGAAGTCCGAAATCTTTTGGCCTCAATCCAGCTCTGTTCATTGTTTCAAGCTCCTCGTAGAGCTCGTCGAGGGTTTCATTAATACGTGTTAGGAAGCTTCTTGACTGATAATCTATATAAATTCTACATAAATCAGCATAACCATCTCTGTATCCAAACCATCGGCCCATTTGCAGAAGAGTGTCGCTAGCTTTTGTGGTTCTATCTAGGAATGAGACAGAGAGACCTTCCAATGTTAACCCTCTTGATAATGAGAAACCTCCAATAGCTATAACATTAAGCCCTTGACTATGCTTGTCATAATCAAGCTGTTGACCAGATTTATGATGAACTTGCACTACCTTAATAGATAATGCTTGGTTTAAATTTTTTAAAATTGTTTTGAAGTCAGTTTCTGATTCTGCTGTTTTAGTAAACACGTCATCAAAGGTCTTCTCAAGTGAACTTATCCCAGGATCATTTCTTGCATGCTCAAGTGGTAGCCTTGAATTACTTGAAATCGATTGTTGCAACTCTTTAATATATTTATCGACATGCAAAAAAAGCTCATCTTGGAGTTTAGTTAGGTACTGAAAATTTATCATCATTGAGTTATGTTCAATGCCCTGACCTCTTAAAAATCTTTCTGCAACTACTAAAAAGAAATACCGAATAGCTTCTTTCAAATCATCAGTCATGCCTGTAACCTCATAGACATGTTCCTCTTTATCTTCACTATCCTTGTTAATAATAATGTGGTCTAACATTCTTTTACCCTCTTCATATGAGAGGGTTTTTACATTTGTTAGACTTTCATTTGTATTCCCAAAGTAATTCCTAGGTCCTTTGTAATTACTAGGAAATGAGAGTTTGTAGATAAAATGTTTAGGAAATAAATCATCATCTTCCCAATCATTGTTATTACTTTCTGGATCAATAAAAATATTAGCAAAGGGAGTTGCAGTATATGCAACATAACTTCTCTTCTCGAATCTTACTAGAATTTGTCTAATTAGTTCATTGATTCTAGTCCTATCTGTAGCCTTTTCCTTGCTACTGGTGTCTGCAGTATTCACGCTAGCATAATCCGCTTCGTCATCAATTAAGAGTAATGAGTGTTCTCCGCTAATTTGCTTCGGATTATTGGGAAATTTTTCTGATTCTAAATCATGAGTTCCTATAACCCATTTATTTAGCAAGTTCTCTAGAACATCTTTATTTTTTTTGCATACAAAAACTATAGCATTTGAAGATTGATCAAGACTTGCGGGCAATCTTTCCAATTTATTAAAATCCTCTAGGGTGTTTGTGTTTGAAATAGGCTTAACTTTTGCATATTCTTCGCTGTCACTATCACGTTTTGCAATAAATCCATCATCTATTCTTTCTTGAGTTTGTTTCCTAAGATTTTCAGTCCCGCCTGCGAGAACAATTATGAGTTTATAACCCATGTCTACGGCTTTATTTATAAGGCCAACAAAATTAAGTGTTTTACCCATTTGAACACTACCCATTACTAGGCCACGCTTATTGAAATTTTCTCCTTTAGGATCTCCTAATCGATCCAAGATAAAGTCTGTTGCTTCATCGGTATTTTGTATAACTTTAGACTCATAAGATTTTTTTAGCTGATTAGCATATCTAGTCCAGAAAAAAAGCTGCGTGTCAATCTTTCTTGAATGTATCCAAGGCGTATAACTATCGTCATCTATGAAAGTAAAGTCACCAATAGTCCTTTTTCCTTCAGCAGAAAGTTTGTCGATAATATATTGTTTTATTGAATCTTTTATTTCATTGGATTGAATTTGCTCACTATACTCATCACATAGAGTAGTAACCAAGGATTCGATCATTAATAGATTGAGTGGTTGGGATGTTATTTCTTCTTTAGAGGTTCTTCTAACACGCGCCTCTTCAAGAAGAATTGTTCTAATATCTCTTTTTTTCATTATTTTAATTTGTCATCTATTACATCAATGCTGATTTGCTGGTATGGCAATTCACTCTCTATGTCTTTTATAAGTTCTAAAAATTGCTTTGATTGATCATCATTAAGAATATTTAGTAAATTCTCAAATTTTTTAGCTTTATTATTAATTTTATAGGAGATTTCAGTTTCGTCACTCTCAATCTCTTGCTTTTCAAATCTCTGCCACATTTCTACTTGCTTGACTTGATCTGAAGCTCTTCTTCGATGAATTTTTTTTGATGGATCACTAAATCTATTTAAAAGTTTCCTTAATTGGAGCATTACTCTTGGTGGAGGATCCATCATTGTTTTTTTTATGTCTGTATTCCACTCTGCATCTAAAGAGTTAGGCACATCTACTCTTACTCTTGAAAGGTTTGTCAGGGCTTGGTATTTTTTTAACCCAAGCCAACCTCCATACTTGATAAGTCTTTTCCCTCTATAAATATAAAAACCTTGGGCTTGATTAAGGTCATCATTAAGCCTAACCTCATCTTGTTGAGTTTGAGATAATTTATTGAGAGCTGGAAGTGTATAGCCTTGTAATTCTATATATTCTTTTGAATTTTCTTCGATGGGTACCTTTTGCAAAGGATGCTCTACAGATTTTCCTTTCAGAAAAGGATCGAGGGGCTTAAGTTCATCCCCATTAACTACTATCAAAAGGTTCTTGCCAATGAATCTATGAAAGGTAAGTCTTAAATGCTCTTTGGCTGAATCTATTTTAGAATTCTGGTCAGCAGCTCTTTCATTTCCTATGCCTTTAATTTGATCAATGATTTCCCAAAAAACAATTGTTCCTGACTTAGACATTATACTGAGCTCATATTTGTCGAAATAATCAGTTACTTCTTTTGCTGATAGGATACCTAACTTCCAACCATTTGATTTCCTAATATGATCAAGATCCCATTGAGCACCACAGATATTGTTATTTTTTTTTGATAAAACAGTAAGCTTTCTTGCTTGTGAAAAGCTTGCTGTTTTTAACCCACATCCAAATCTCCCTAAATCCTTTGGATCCCTTGAAGCTAGAGGATCACCACTGCCTAGGACCATTGCAGACTCAAGATCAGATTTAGACATCCCTAGTCCATTATCCTGTATAAATAACCAATCCTTGCCAGGCAAAAACTGAATTTCAATGCAGGTAGCTTTAGCAGTTATCGAGTTATCAATAATATCTGCTAAGGCAGAGGAAAAGTCATAACCATATTTCCTAAGCGCTTCGCCAAAAAAAGAGGCATTTGGAGGAATTTCATTATAGGTTGGCATATGTCTGTATTAATTTAACACTCATAATCTGAAAAGTAATCAAACTCAATAGTAAGTTTTTGGTTATTTACTTTGATTTCTTTTTTAATTGGAATTAGCTCAGGCTTTATTTCACAATGAACATAATTACTGAAAAATGATAATTGCCTACTAAAAATAACTTTAACTGAATGAGGTAAAAAAAATTTTCTTAACATTGAATTCTTATTGACACGTAAATATGACCTTCCCTTTTTATCTGCACTTAGAAGCTCGGCTGATTCTAAAATATCTTCTTGGTAATTCTCTAAACTAGCCAGGATCGTTTCGTAAAGCTCAGGTAGATTTTGTCTGAAACTCAATAGCTTGCCGTTACTTAGGTAAAATTTTTTAGGATTTTTATAAAAAGGTTCAAAAAAACCTAGGGTATGCAAAATATTACTCTTAAGTAATTTAAGTTGAATGATTGAATTTTCTGATGGTATAAAAATCTTATTTATTGTGTCTAAGCTACTATAACCTCCCAAATAAAGTCTTGATTCACCATGGCCCTCTCCAAGTTTATTTAAAACAAATGAGTCTACTAGTTTTACTTCTAGGCTATTGCTCATTTTGAATAGGCCGTGATATCTATGGCCTTAAGCAGGGCTATCAAAACATCTACCACAATACTGTTCCCCGCTTGCCTATAGGTTTGTGTATCACTTACGGCTATCTTAAATGAATCCCTGAAACCCATTAATCTTAGACATTCCCTTGGAGTCAGTCTTCTCAAGCGGCCTTTATGAGTCACGTAATTGTCTACCCCGGATCGATGCATTTTATGCATAGACTGCAGCAATGTTCTAGCAATTGTAGGATCTACTCCTGGGGCTGCCTTGTAACCTTTGGTTCCAGAAGATAATACATACTCTCGTACAGTGTCGGATAGATAATATTTATCATCGACCTTTTTGACATCGAAAATAAATTCATCATATTTAAGTTTTTTTTCTACTTCCTCAAAGACAAAATCTCCATGCCAGTTCGTTTGTTGATTGGCCTTTTGGCATAAAGCAATTTGCCCATTCACTTGAGTGTAATGTTTGCGTTGATTGGAGATTTTAGTAACAAATTTAACCCCCTTTTCACCCATGTAATATGAAGAATCTGTGTAGTCCTCTAAAAAATCCTGCATCGTTTTATTAAGATCTATTGGTTTTGGAAAATGAAATTCATCATTAGGGTCTCTAAAGCCAATAACAAAAAGTCTATTTCTTGATTGGGGAATTCCAAAATCTGAACTGTTTAAAATTCTATAAGAGAAGTCGTAGCCAATTTCACTAAAAACATCTTTCATAACACGCCATGTGTTTCCACGGTCATGATTAAGAACACCTCTTACATTTTCAAAGATAAAAACTTTTGGTCTACATTCGGTAATAACTCTTACAAAGTCATAAAATAATGTACCCCTAGTATCTTCAAGACCTCCTCTTCTGCCTGCCATAGAGAATGATTGGCATGGGCTTCCTCCAACTAAAAGATCAACTTTGTTCTTAAATTTCTTTGCTTTGAATTTTGTTATGTCATCGTGCCAACGGTCTCCCGTAATAGGGTAATTAGCAAAATAAGCTTGCTTAACATGCGGATCGATATCCCCAGCAAATACGATTTCAGTTTTTAATCTGAGACGCTTTAGGGCATGCTCAATTGCACCTATACCAGAAAAAAGAGTACCAACCCTTATAGTGGCTTTTGGATTACTAAATTTTTTTCTCTGCCAAGAAATTTGTTTATTCAGAGCAGCATCAAGCAGATCTAGTTGTCCTTTCATACTAATCAAGTAATCCTAAAATCTCTTCAACCCAAAACGTCATATGATTCTTTCTAATCTTAGCTAGTTTACCTCTTATATAATGTTTGTCAGTGATCGATCCATCGGAATGACCAACAAGTTTCCCGGCATTGAGACCGTTATCCTCTAAGTGAGTTATCATCGTGGGCCTTAGATCCCTAATTTGGAAATCATCGATACCAGCTTCCTCTATACTTTTAATATGAGCTTTTCTGATATCTTTTCTAGGTTGGCTCACGAAGGAGCTATTTCTTTTAACTGGAAATACATAAATATCATCATTACCCTTTTGATTATTAATTAAACTAATAGCTTCAGGGTGTAAGTAAACATAATGGTGTTTTCCAACTTTATGAAAACCCGGTTCCATCTCCCACCAATAATCATCATTATCATCTTTAACGATTTGATCCCATCTCATGTTACAAATTTCAGATATTGGATGCTGTCCCAACATTAAACACAGTTTCATAATTGCTTCGTTTTGTTGATCTAGCTTTGACCAGGCATGCCACATAAGTTTAATTTCATCGTAATTTAAAAATCGCTTTCTCGGCTGCCTTATTTGTGAAAGCTCACTTTTATCTCTTTTATAAGATGCAGGGTTAGTTTGGTGCTCAAGAGATTCAATTAACTCAATTTCCTTAGCAAAGTTCCAAATTGCTGAGATGATCTTTTTAATATTATCTGACGAGGTTGGTGCTGTAATAAACTTGTTGTCTACAATCTTCTTTACCTTTTGCTTTGTAAGAAGGTTAATTTTTAATTCACCAATCTCTTCTTTAATGTCGCTGTTATAGTAATCAACCATCCACTTTAATGATTTCGATTCTTTTCTAGCTATAAAGTATTTTTCAGCACACTCATTAAAAGTGGGAGCTTCACTAAGTGAATACTTTTGTTTTAGGTAAGAGTTTTGATTTAAATTAAATCCTGAAACTTCTTTTAAAAATAAATTTTTAGCATCCTTAAGAGAAATATAAGGATATACGCCAAACTTCTTTCTCCAAGTTTTACCCTTAAGTCTAAATTTACCAAAAAA
>Ga0222714_10004958_pt1 | contig 12840 bp, 8 predicted proteins | sample C33_3DmetaG_FD_165048 | JGI IMG/M metagenome (GOLD analysis project Ga0222714, IMG submission 165048) | Estuarine water microbial communities from San Francisco Bay, California, United States - C33_3D | ecosystem: Environmental > Aquatic > Marine > Unclassified | place: USA: California... | reverse complement strand
GCAAAGATACCCTGATTATTTAGGTTCGTTAGATAAGCAAAAAATATTGGCTGGAGATACAGCTGACGAGGAGGATAGATTAAATATAGCTTTAGTTTTAAGAGGTAAAGCTCTTGCTTCTCAAGAGTTATTAGCTAAAAACTCTTTAGAGCAAATGAAGGCTCAAATTGAGTTTGAAAGAGTTTCTCAGAAAGGTTGGGAAAATATGCAAAAACAATTAAATCCTGATAAGTCTATTAAGGATTTAGCTAAATATAATAGAGCACAATACGATGCTGCAAAAGCTACTAATGCTGCTCAAATTGCATTAAATGAAAAACTAAAACCATTAAAAGAAGAAGAAAAATTATTACTATCTGTTTCTAGCGCTAATTCTAAATATATATCTGCTGTAAATGATGCTCCTCCAGTTAAAGCTAAAGCTGATAAATCATCTGAAGAAGCTGCTAAAAAAGAAGAAGAAAGATTAGAAAGACAATATAAGGCTTTATTGTCTAATTTAGAACGTCAAAAAGAAATAGATAAAGATGTTTTAACTTCTTTTGAAGGAGGTATAGACGAAAAAATAAGATTATCTCTTCAATTAGCTAGAGATGAAATTAATATTGCTAATATTGTTTTTAGAGAAAAAGAAAGGTTGGCTAAAGGAGATGTTAGTTTAACTACTGTTGCTATAAATGAAAAAGATACTGCTGAAGAAAATGCTGCTCAGGAGAATTTAAAAAGAGTTAAAAAATACTATGAAGAGTATGCTAAGTTAGCTCAAGAGTATTATGAGAAAAATCCTCCATTGTTTATGGAGACTAAAGAGAGGAAAGCAGAAAGAGAAAAGCAAGAAGCTGAACAAAAAAAGAAGTTAGAAGAATCTGCTAACTATATGAAATCTTTTATAGCTGATTTCGCTAGTTCTTCTAATTTTGAAGGTGTTTTACATTTATTTGATGGTCCTAATTCTTTATTTGAAAGAATAAAGAAAGGTTCTGCATTTACTAAAGAATCTTGGAAAGAAGATACTGTAGCTATGATGGAGGCTGCTCAAGAAATGTATAATTTCATAGCTAATGCTTCTCAACAAAACTTTGATGCTGAATATGAAAGATTGGATAAGCAAAAAGAAGTTGCTTTACAATTTGCTGGAGAAAGTGCAAGTGCTAGAGAAAAGGTAGAAGAAGATTATGAAGCTAAAAAGAAAGAGATAGTAAATAGAGAAAATAAAGCTAAAAAGAAACAAGCAATATTCAATATAGGTATTGATACCGCTCAAGCTATACTTTCTGCATTAGCTACCATACCGCCTCCAGCCAACATTCCTTTCTCTATTGCTGTAGGGCTTTTAGGTGCTGCTCAGATGGCTGTTGTTGCTGCTCAGAAAATACCTCAGTACTTTGATGGTACTGACAACCACCCAGGAGGATTAGCTTTAATTAATGACGGTAAAGGCGCTAACTATAAAGAGACTGTTGTAACACCTGATGGTAAGGTAAGACAGTTCAGCGGAAGAGATGTAATGATTGATGCTCCTGCTGGAACACAAGTATTCACACACGACCAATGGAATAATGAGTTAAACACAATGATGAGAGAGAAAGGTGTTTCGATGTCTAACTCATTTAATAGTAGAAGTGGATTAAGTTATGCTGAGATGGACTCAATCATTGCTAAACATTTCTCTAAAATTACAACACAATCTACAGTTATAGATAGAAATGGTTTCAATACCTTTGTATCTAACGGAAGTAGTAAAACAATTAGAAACCAATCACGTTACTCAGGTACAGGATTTTCAGTATAGATTATGGGAGAGTTATTTTATTTAGACTTTAAAAATGATAGTAGTGGAGAAGTTCAAATTGATGAGCCTATTGGTTATGCTGATATGGATTTCAATTTACAGCAAAAAGACAAAGGGTATGGAAGAGACATCTCTTTCTCGGGAGGAGAGGCTCAATTTAACTTTGTCAATTACAGGAATCATTATCTTGACAAGCTACTATATTTTAATCACTTTTATGGATTTGAAAGTAAAGTAGACTTAATCATACGTCAAGATGGTTATAATGATGTGGTTGCTGAATTAGACTTTGCTTCTGCTGTTAGTGATGATTTTGAGTACTTTAAATGTAAGGTTATTCAGCAGTCGTCTCTTCAAATTGTAAAAAGAAGAAAGTCGGTTAAAGTAGATTTGTTTAGTAATAAAGATGTGGATGGTAACCCTATCACTCCTCTGACTACTCAGAATATGCTTTTGCTATCTAAGCCTGTTTATCAAAAATCTGTATGGGAGCAGTCAGGGCGATATGATTTAGATTTAGTAACAAGGCAATATAGAGAATATACAATTAATCCTGCTGTAAATATTACAAAGTCTGATATAGATGGTACTCAAAACCCGTTTGAAATAAATGGTGCTGGATTTGAGAGTATGCAGTATTTAGAGTCTGCTACTACCTTAAAGAAAGTTACTGTTAAATTAAACGGAGTAGGTGGATTATTGCAGCCAGATGCTGATAATGGAGGTCAAGGTTCTATTAAGTTTTCATTAGAGTTACATTACGGAAGTGATTTTAACACTTCTACAAGTAAAGTTTTGTTAGCTAAAGAATTAAATTCTAGAGGAGATGATTATACATTTGCTACTACTGACTACTCCGTGGTTATTGAATCTTTAAATAGAGGAGATAAGATTTGGATAGCCTATCAATTTATAATGAACGAAACATCTAGCGATGTGCTTCATCCAAATGGTAGGATTGAATGTTTTGGTTATGTAAACATAGAGTCTATCGAGCTTACTGCTGAGTCTTCTTCTTATAACTCAATCACTCCTTCTTTTAGATTAATTGACGTTATGCGTCAAGTAGTTAAGTCTACTTCGGGATTAGATATTATAGCTCCACGTTTTGACGTTGGAGGAGCTTTTTATGATAATAGATTGTTTAATGGTAATTTTCTTAGAAACGCACTGTTAAATACTGACGGAACACGTAAGCCTTTTTATATCTCGCTAGAAGATATTGAAAAGTCTATTGTAGAGATGAACGCTGACCACGAGATTGATTCGGATGGTAAGGTATTCTTTGGTACTGAAGCAGACTTTTACACATCTTATGAATCAGGTTTCTTTGATAACACTCAGTTCTCTGAAATGACTAAGGTATTCAATCCTCGTTTTTCTGTGAATGAATTTAGTTATAAGTACAAGAACTACCAAGCTCTAAAAGAGAATGAAGAGGCTAATTCTGCTGACAACGTTCACGGAGAATCAAAATATGTCTTTACTAATAAAATGGTAGAGAATAAAAAAGAAATTACTGTAGAGTGGATTAGAGATGCATTCTTAATTGAGTCTAATAGAAGAAAAGCTATTGTAGTATCTAAGGATACAGCTTCTCAAGATGATGATACTTTATTCTGTATTGATGCTATATCGACAGCAGGAGATGTCTCGTTTACCGAAACTTCTTTCTTACAACACTCTTTTGATGGTGCTGCTAACAGATTAACCCTTAGAAGTGACGGAGAAGTAAATTTCAACTCTCTTGGTATTACTGTCGGTAGCGTTTTTGTTATAGAATCTCCTGATATAAATGCAGGTACTTATGCGGTACAAGCTAATGCTAAATCTGAAGGTGCTACTATTGATGACATTGTGGCTTCAAGTTCATTGTTATTATTGCGTGTATCTGCTGGTGTAATTACTTCTAGTAATGACGGAGAGCGTATTACTAATTATACTTACACATTAGATGATGCTTTAATCCCTTTTACTAATTACACAAGTCAAGGTTTCAGTTCAATTTCTAATCTAAATGCTCCTGATAATTACAGCAATTTAAGATACTCTATTCGTAGAAATATTAATAACTATTACCAGCCTTACTTAGCGACTTGTAATTTGTATCACAAAGACGATACAATCAAGAATACTTGGTATAAAAATAACGGAGAGTGTATAACGGTTTACAATGGAATTACATTAAAGGAAAATGAATCTTTTATACCTTCAAGTCCGATACTGTCTCCATTTATGTATGACAATATTATATTCGCTAACGTTGAGTTCTCAGATTTTATTTCTCTACAGAACAGCATTAGAAGCAATAGAGGATATATCAGAACTATAGACAACAATAACAGAGTAATTAAAGTTTATCCTATTACTATGAAATATGAGATTCTTAGTAAAGAATTAACTATTAAGGCAGAGGAGAAATACGAGCCTAAAACAATGACAATAAGTACAACAAATAAATACATTTTAATCAATAACGAGACTTATGTTCAAGAGATTGATTGGGAGCTAGTTGATAATAAATTATTCCTTTACGATAAGAGAAGGCAGCTCTTATATAATGGAGTGTTTTTCAACAATGTAGCTATCAATGACTCGCTTACAGAAGACGTATATGAGTTTGAAAGTCGTATGAATTTGCTTTAATAAATTTAGTATATTTGTAAGAATATGACACAGCCAATAATTAACATATATAGAACCACAGAAGAGGCTTTTTATTTTGAAAATAGCCAGATGAATCGCTTCTATTCTTTTAATGGAGTTCAGCTATTACCTTTTAATGAAAATAAGTATGTTCAGGTCACAAATACACCTGACGGTATTGATTTAGAAGACTGGACTGTATTTGCTGTGGATATGTGTACAAGAGCTAAGACTGACATTACAGAGTCTTTTATGGTTGAATCTTTAACTAATTCAGAAAATGGAGACCCTCAATTATTTTGGTCTCTAACAGATGTTCAAGAAGACTTTGGTATGAATTTGATTTACTTAGAGGTGCAACAATCTTTAGGAGAAACATTTTATTCAACCCCATTTCTATTGACAAGTGAAGAAGAAGAAAAAACAACACAGTTCACGTACAAGGCTAAAAGAACGGATAGTTATCAGAGTATTGGTTTTCAAACTTGGTTTAGACAGAATACTAAACAAACTGAGCTTACTACATATTATGAAGCGTCTACAAAACAGACTGTAACACAGGCTGTTAAGACTAATAAGATAGCTAAATTCGCTTCTGAGATTATGGATATTGACCAATTAATCGCTCTTAGTGATGTGTTGGAGAATCCATATTTATACGTTAATAATATTAGAGCTTCATTATTTGAAGCTGTCGAAATTCCTGAGGTTGTAAATCAAGAGAATTTCGGTAGTGTTAAATTTAATATATCTTTTAAAAATAATGATGTATTTGACGGAAATTATATAGCTCCTGTTATTATAAAACCAGTTGCTGTTAACGATACTTTTGATGTACCTAAAACTGGCACTACTAATTTATTGGTATTGCTGAATGATGATTTAGGTAATCAGCCTACTAATATAACACAAGTAATCACAACAGGTATTACTCAAGGTTCTGTAACTATATCTACTGATAAGCAATACTTAATATACACAGGTAATAACGTTGCAATTGATGGATTAACTTGTACTTATACAATTACAGACAGTAAAGGATATATAAGCAAGGCTAATGTTACTATAAATGCAAAAACAGTAGTACCTGCTATACAAGCATATAATGAAACAATTAGTTTATCAAATGTGGGTGTACAGAATATTTATCCTTTAGAGAATGATAGTTTAGGTATTTTACCTACAAATATTACAGCTATTAATACTACTGGATTCACAGGAGGTACTATAGCGATTGTTAGCGGCGGTCAAAGTTTATCTTTCACACCTAACGGAACAACTGTTACAAATCAAACATTTACTTACACTATTACAGATAGTACTGGTGCTAGTAGCACTGCCACTATTACGATAAGTGTTACTGCTGTTACTATTACTTACACTTTAGTTGAAGGTAGATGGCAAGACCCTTGCGGTAGTTATTATGATAATTTATACTTAGGTAGTAATGATAAAATGTATTCTTTAAGATTATCTACTTACAGATTACTAAACGCATATACTTATCAATATATAGGTTTTAGTCCTGATGGGGATAACAGCTGGTCTCGCAAGTATTATATAGCAGGTGTTTTAGATTCTACAGAAATAATTTATAGCGCTTGTACCCCTATTTAAACCATAACAAAAAAATATAAAAATGGCAAACGAATTATTAATAGAAAAACAAACAGGTGGTTATTTTAAGTTTACTTTAAATAACGATGCTGCAAATGCTATTACTTCTATTCAGAATGACTTACTAGCCGTAGGTAATCAGCTTCATTTCAAAACAGGAAATGGAGCTAATATAATTAAAGAGCAATTTATTTATCCTGAAGATATAACTTTGGTTGCTAGTGGTGTGTTTACATTTACTACGGTAGCTCAGGTATGGAATAAATTAATTGAAATTGGTTATTTTGCTTGGTTAAATGGGGCTTCAGGTGGTGTTGATAGATTTGATGATTTATTAGACACTTTTCAATATACTGGTAATGCAGGTAAAGCTGTTGTGGTTGATGGTGCTGAAACTAAATTAGTACCTGTTACTTTTTATAATAAGAGATTATTCACAGAATTAGAAGACACTCCAAATTCTTTAGTTCCTGATAAAATGGTTGTAGTAAACCCAGCAGGTACAGCTCTTATTTTTAAAGACCAACCAATTCAGCCTGAGCAGTTTTTAAACTCAGTTGGTTATTTTGATTATAATGACTTAGCTACACAAACTACACCTTTAAGTGCTGTGGCAAATGTTGCGTTAAAATTAACAAATGATACAGAAGGAGCGAATACAAGTACAGACCAAAACCCTTACGGTGTTTCGTATGTATGGGATTACACTACTAATCAATTCAACTTTAACGAGTTAGAGGTTGGAGATACTATTGATGTGCGTATTCACGTTCAGGTAACTACTACTACATCAAATCAAAGAGTGCTTTTAAGTGCTAAGTTTGGGATTGGTTCAGTAGCTGAGTTTACAAATATAATTTATGAAAATCAATTTAAGTCTGCTGGATTACACGAGATAAACTTTGTAGCTCCATTTTATATGGGGTCTAATTACATTACCGACAATCCTGCTGAGTTGTACTTAACTTCTGACGCTTCTGCTACTGTAAAAGTAGACGGATGGTACGTTAGAATACTTAGAAAAAATATAAATATAATTACAGTTGACTATCAAGTTGAAGACGCTACAACATCTGTTAAAGGTATTGTTCGTTTAGCAGGAGACTTAGGTGGAACTGCTAATAGCCCTACTGTTCCTGAATTAGCGAATAAAGTACCTACTTCAAGAACTATTGGTACTACATCTCCGTTGTTAGGTGGAGGAGCTTTAAGTAGTAACTTGTCGCTTAGTATTCAGCCAGCCAACTCTGTTGATTCAGGTTATTTAAGTTATGTTGATTGGGGTCGTTTTGATGAAGCTCATAAAGACAGAATTACTTCTGCTGCTGTAACAGGTACAGGTACTAAGACTTTAACTTTAAATCAACACGATGGTGGTACTGTTACTGCTTCTTGGACTGACAATAATACAGGAGTTTGGGGGACTATAACAGGAACTTTAAGTGACCAAACAGATTTACAAAACGCTTTAGATGCAAAAGTTCCAAATTCAAGAACAATTACAATCAATGGAGTTTCTTGGAATTTAAGTTCTGATATAAGTTTTACTGCTGGAGTTTGGGGTGCGATTACAGGAACTTTGAGTAGTCAAACTGATTTACAAGCTGCTTTAGATTTAAAAGCAAATGACAACTCAGTTGTTAAGCTAACAGGAGACCAAGATATATCAGGAAAAAAATCCTTTAACTTGGTTCAAACAGGTTATGATTTAAGTTTAATAACTTCTGACATTTATGACGATGGATTTATTAGTTCTAATAATGGAATGCTTCGTTTGGTTAATAATACTACAGATGTTGATTTGTTTAGACTTGAGTCTGACGGAGCTGTATTTGCAAAATCATTTATCAAAAAAAATGGTACAAGTTCTCAGTTCTTAAAAGCAGACGGAACGGTAGATAGTACAAGTTACTTATCAGGAACGGTTGCAATAGCAAATGGTGGAACTGGAGCAACAACTGCTGGTGCTGCTTTAACTAATTTAGGAGCTACAACGGTAGGGGCAAATATTTTTACATCAACTAATCCAAGCCCAGTTACAACTGCTTATTTAAAAGTTAAACCAGACAATTCGGTAGAATGGCTTGAAGCTAATGCTTTTAGAATTGCAATTGGAGCAGGAACAGGAAACGGAACAGTAACATCAGTTGAAGCGGTTGGCGGTTATGGTGGATTAACTTTAACGGGTACAGTAACTGGTTCGGGTCAATTAACATTAGGTGGAACTCCAACTGGGAGCTGGCCGATTAGTATAACAGGAAACGCTGCTTCTGTTAATACAGTACAAGTTTCAACAAACGCTGATTTTTATTTAACTTTTGCGGATGCAAATAATGGTTCGCCAACTTCTGAATTTTTATATACAATAGGAAGTGTAAAGGTTAATCCAAGCACTGGAGCTTTAACTGCTGGTTCATTTGTAAAATCAGGCGGTACAAGTTCACAATTTTTAATGGCGGATGGTTCTGTATCAACTGGTTCAGGCGGAACGGTTACAGGAACAGGAACAACAAATTACTTACCTAAATTTACGGGTTCAAGTGCTATTGGTAATAGTGCTATTTATGATAATAGTGGAAATATTGGAATTGGAACAATTTCTCCACGTTCAGCTTCTGGGTTCACAACTTTAGCGTTAAACAACGCTACGAATGGTGGATTAGTAGATTTTATGAGCAATGGTACTTTAATAGCTCAAATGTTTAATACAGCAACTGTATTCGATATAGGTTCTGTTGCAAATGTTCCTTTAATATTTAGAACTGCTGATGCCGCTCGTATGCGTATTTTCGGAAACGGTAATGTTGGAATTGGAACTGATGAAACAGACGCCGGTTACAAACTTGACGTTAATGGAACTGGAAGGTTTAGTGGAGCGTATGGCACTAATGCTGGGTTAATGGTTTCTGGAACAACTTATGGCTTAATAGGCGCAAATAGAGAAGCAAGTAATTCGAGTGCAGGAGTTCAGTATTATAGCGTTGGTACTCAAAAATGGTTTTCAGGTATATTTGAAAATACAGATGATTTTGGTTTTTATTCTACTTCAACAGGTGGTTTTCCTTTAGTTATAAAACACACTTCAGGCAACGTAGGAATCGGAACAACTTCGCCAAGTTCAATTTTACACGTTAATGCAGGAGCTGCATTCGATACAAATATTAGAGTTCAATCAGGAGCATCAGGTAATCACGCTAAGTTAACTTTTTCAAATAGTGAAAACACAGTTTTTTGGACAGCAGGATACAGAAGCGGAACAGGTGATTTTGGAATTAATTATGGAGATAGTTTTAATAGTACAGGTTTAACTATTAATACAAGTGGCAACGTAGGAATCGGAACAACAAGTCCTGCTTATAAACTTTCAATACAAGGTAGTGCAGGAATAGAACAATCAGAAGAATACTTTTACTTTAACTCATCTTATGTTGTAGGTAGTAATGCAAGAGCGAGAATAAGAGCGGTTGGAGCAGGTGGTGGTTCAGGATTTGGTGGAGATTTCAGAGTTAGTACAAGAGCCACTAATAATGTTTGGAATGAAGATGCTTTTATAGTCAATAGTTCAGGCAACGTTGGTATTGGAACAACAAGTCCGAGTGAAAGGTTAAGTGTTGCTGGTAGAATTACATTAAGCGGTACAGAATTTTCATTTAGTGGTGATGAAGATAAAAGTATTACCGTTTTTGCTAATAGAGCATTAAGATTCAATACAAACGACACCGAACGTATGCGTATCACTTCAGGTGGTCAAGTTCAAATATCAAGTTCAGCAGTATCTGGCGTTTTAAATGTTTCAACTTCTGGCTCTATTACAACTGGAAATAATGATATATGGAATTTTTTAGTTCCAAACCAAACCGGAGGTTCATTATCTTTTAATATTGGAAAATCACTTTCAACATATAATAATGCCGCATTGAAATTTCATTATTTAGGAAATTCAAGTTCGTCTAATTTTTTAGGATTTGGTTTTTATGATAATGATAATATATTAAATGTAAAAGCAAGCGGCAACGTACTAATAGGCACAACCACAGACGCAGGGTATAAGTTAACACTAAAGGGAACTGCTGGAATAGGTCAATTTACAAATGGAACTGCTGCTATTGATGCTTATGGTTCTATTGCTTATTACGGTTGTAATACTGCTACTAACGGTATGAGCCTAAATTCTAGCGGGGCTGCCACATTTATAAGTACAGTTACTGCAACAGGTTTCTTTAATAGTTCCGATAATAGATTAAAAGACTTAACAGATTACGATTACAACGTTTCAGATATTAAACCAATTACATACCTTTGGAAAGACGGTAGGGATAATAAAAAACACGTTGGATATTCAGCACAAGAAGTTCAAAAAGTAATGCCAGATGCGGTTAATGAAGACGAAAAAGGATTTTTATCTGTTAACTATGTTGAAGTACTCGTTGCTCAAGTGGAATTATTGAACAACAGAATGGCTGAAATGCAAAAAGAAATTGAACTTTTAAAATCTAAATAATGGGTTGGGGAGATTTAGCAAGTAATCAAATGGTAAGTTTTACAGATTCGCAAAGTGGATATTTTACTTTGCAGCCTGGACAGTCAACTGTCGTTTCTAACCAATGTATGACTAAAAATGATGCTTTAACTAAATACGTTCTTGATAGTTCGTATATGGAAGATTACGCATCTAACCAATTAGTACCTAAAAGTACTTGGGTGGCTGGTGGATATCCAATTTCGCTTTCACTACCTAGAATTACAGGTTCAAGTGCGTGTATTTTTGGGCAATCATTTCCAACTACTGTTTACTCGTCTGTATTAAGTCCTTTTTTAGGTGACCAGCTTTTTACAAATGGTTCACTAACTGTGGCATTTCAAGGAAATGACCTTTGGTATGAAGTTTCAGGTGCATCTGTTGGAGGATATTCTTATCAAATAAACAATTCAGGAGTAGTTATAGATACTTATGATTGTATGTATTAATAAATAATTAAATAAATAAAAATGAAAACAATTGAATCAATCTCAATTTGGGATAACGGACAAACACAGGAAGCAACTGTTTTAAATGCTTACGCAGTAAATGTATCACTTGGTAATTCAGCTACATTTTACTATTCTTTACTATCAGAATCAATTCAACAATTAGCACAAGGAAACTTGACTATGTCTGGCGAAGATTATTTAGCTTGGGAAGCTGATAACTATGCTTGGGATTGGATTGCAGAACAATTGAATCTTGTAATTACAGGAGAATATGTTCCGCCAGTTCCGCCAGAACCAACACCAGAACCAATTCCTGAGCCAATCGTAGAAGAAGTTATTGAAGAAATTCTTGCAGAGGAAAGTGAAGAACCTATTGTTGAATAAGTTATTTTAATATAATGGCTAAAGCAAAGAACGAATCTATTAAGTTAGAGAAAAAAAAGATAAGTAGACCAGGCGTTCATGCTAAGTCAAAAACTTCAAGTTTAAAAGAGTCTAAGAATTATAAGAAATCATATAAAGGGCAAGGCAGATAATGAGTAGAAAAGAAAAAATAGATTTGTTTTTAAGCAAATGGGTTAGCAGAAAGTTAACCGTATTTGGTATAGCTTCCGTTGCCTTGTTCTCAGGAAGTATAGAAAGTAATGATTGGGTGGTAATAGCTACAGCTTATATATCGCTACAGGGAGTGACAGATATTGTAGAACGTATATATAAAATCAAGCATGAACAATAACGATCTGAAGATAGGAATTATAAACACCATATCAATGGCATTAAGTTTTTCAAATATTGAAAACACTTTAAAAATAGTGTTATTAGTATTCTCAATACTATATACCGGGTTGAAAATATTCGAGACTATGAGAAATAAAAACAACAGTAAAGATATTTAATTCAATCAACAAATGGAATTATCTAAAAACCTTACATTAGCAGAAATGACTAGAAGTGAATCTGCTAAAAGATTAGGAATAAATAATAATGCTACAAAGGAACATATTGAAAATATGAAATTATTAGCTAGCAATATATTCCAACCTATTAGGGATCACTTTAAGAAACCAATACATATATCATCAGGTTATAGAAGCAAAGTTTTAAATGACTCTATTAAAGGGTCTAGCAAGACTAGCCAACATTCATCCGGCGAGGCTATAGATATTGATATGGATAATACCGATATAACTAATGCACAAGTGTTTGATTATATTAAAAACAATCTTAATTTTGATCAGCTAATATGGGAATTTGGTACAGATAAAAATCCAAGCTGGGTACACGTTTCATACGAATCAACCGGTAAACAAAGAAAACAAATACTTAAAGCAATAAAGAAAAATGGCAAAACGTCTTATATTAATTATTAGTCTATTACTTTTAGTTTCTTGTGCATCACGCAAAGTAGCTATTGTAAAAGAAGACACTAAAATTACAATGGACAGTGTTGCAATTGTAAAGGTTGATGGTATTTATGTTCAGGAAAATAATGTAGTAACGGAAGATTGTGAAGAAGAAATAGAATACAAGCCTTTAGATACATTAAAACCAATGATTATTGATGGAAAACAATACATTAATACAGTTATAAAATTAAAAAAGAGAAAAGGTATTAAGATTGATAAAACCAAAGCAACTAAAAAGGTGTCTTCTGTAAAAAAGTTAAATGTAAAAAGAGAAGAATCCAAAAAAGTAATTAACAAGAAAGTAGATAAGAAAGCTAACTACTGGATGTACCTTTGGTTTTTAATACCTATTGTAATTATAGTTATTTTAGAGAGGTACAGTAAAAGGATCTTCCCGTTCATTCGGTA